>Ga0209337_1003937_pt1 | contig 10362 bp, 23 predicted proteins | sample LinPmetageLP53_FD_184044 | JGI IMG/M metagenome (GOLD analysis project Ga0209337, IMG submission 184044) | Marine viral communities from the Pacific Ocean - LP-53 (SPAdes) (version 2) | ecosystem: Environmental > Aquatic > Marine > Oceanic | place: Pacific Ocean | collected 2010-02-08 | reverse complement strand
CTTGGTTTAGTGAAAATGAGGATAGGGGTGAAATAACTTATTATAGAGGAAGTGATATGGAAACACCATTAAAAGTTGTTGGTATCAATAATAGTGGTGTTGAGGATAAAGTATTTTGGGCCGCATTTGACAACAAGGAAGGATTAAGAGATGGTAGTATAACAAACTATGACCAATTGTACCTTAGACCTTTTAAAAGGTACGAAGTACCAATGTATGAAACAGCTAGAGTATACAAAACAATCTCTTACACACCAAAGGTAGATGCTTTCTCTAAAGAAGACGCTCAAAACAATGTTATGTATGATGAAGATGGGGTATACCATTCAGGTGAGTGGTCTAATGACCCTTCTTATGATGAAAGTGATGATGATTGGGAAACTACAGAAGGACCGAACCAAGATGGTGATATTAAACAAATAGGTATTGTATATGATGAACAACAAGGACTAAATGAATCTTTAATTAAAGAAATGGGTCCAGGACCAGAAGAAAATGATATAATGAGTGAACTTAACGAACTAGTACAAAGTTGGGGTGGGTGTGAAGACGGTATGCCAGTAGCGTGTAGATATAAAAACCAAGTCCAAGAACTTCTAGACAAATATAAAAATCTACCACTATGAAAAACTCTATTAAAAAAATAATAAGAGAGGAGGTAGGAGTACAAAACAAAGAACTAATCACAGAAGGTGCTTTGGATAAGTTACAAACTGCTTTAGGGGTCGCGGGTTTAGTTTTTGACCCAGCAGACGCTTTGAACGCTGTTATTTCTTTTTTTAGACAAAAATGGGCTGAAGGAGTACTAAATCTAGTATCAATGATACCAGTGGTTGGTTCAGTTGTAGCGAAACCATTCCAAGCATTATTTAAAATATTTCCTGCAGCTGCAATAAGTAAGATATTTTCTAAATTACTAAAAGATGGTAACGGTGCAGCGACATCCCTAATTCAAGCCAGTGCTAACAACCCTAAAACATTAAATTCTTTAGTTAATACAATTAAAAAAAATAAAAGTAGTGTCTTAAATTTTATAGATGGTTTAATAGGTAGTTTAAGTTCATTGCCTGGTCCAGTACAAAAGGTAATGCCTACTGGGATGGTAAAAAACCTTAATTCTTTATTAACTAACTTTAAAAGTTTCTTTAATAAAATAGCTAATATGACTAAAGAAGAAATTGCTTCTGAAACAACTAAAGCTCTTGCGGTAAATAAAGGTTCGGAAAAAATAGATAAATTATAGTAAATTGATTTTATATGGATTTTAAACTATATTTAAAAAAAAGAATATGACAAGTAAAGAATTTAAAATATGGTTAGATGGGTTCTTAACCCCACTAAATTTAGAAAAAACAGAAGTTAGACCTGAATATGGTACTAACTATAATCATTTAACAATGTTAAAAACAATTCATAATAAAATGAAAAATATTGAGGATTTGGATGAAACTTTAAACACAGGAATAGGCACTTTATTAACAGAAAGATTAGTACCAGTTACACCACCAAACCCATTTACAATAACTTGTGAGGATAAAAAAGAAAATAATGAATAAAGTTGACCCCTCTAAATATTACAAAAGTTACTTACACATAGGGTATGTCTGGGTTGTGATGGTATTAATAATGTTATTTTTAACAAGTTGTTATGGAACTTACTATATTTCAGATTCAGAATATTCAGATGTTAGAGAATCACACGCTTCAATAACCTACCACAACAGCCAAGTATATTGGGGATGGAACAGTGGTTGGTACTATTATTATGGGACACCACACTATTATCCTTGGTATTACTATTACAATAGTTGTCCACCATCACACTATAACACAACCACTCACGTTATAATTAACAGGCCAGTTAATAAACCTACACACAGACCTAATAGACCAATCACACATAGACCAACTGTTACACACATAGACGGTAAGTCCATAATATATACACCAAACAGAAATACTAGGGTAAAAACCAATACAAACTACACTCGTCCTAATAACACCAGAGTAAAAACCAATACTAAGATAAAAACTAATAGAACAAACACTAATCGTTCTAATAAATCTAACAATAGAAAACCTAGATAAACCACCCCAACCCAAATTAATACCCTATAAGCCTATTGGTTTATAGGGTTTTTTATATTATATTTAGATATAGGATTTTACACCCGTAGCTCAGTTGGATAGAGCAACTGCCTTCTAAGCAGTAGGTCAAAGGTTCGAATCCTTTCGGGTGTACTAAAAATAAAACATAAACAATGGAAATATTGTAAAATATTTCCTATTATTAAAAAAAACAACAATGAGTAACGAAACATACGCTAAAGAATTAAGGAAGGACATTAACATAATAAAAAAAGACTTACGTGCTATTAGTATTAAGACTAGAATTATAGCTAGAGAATTAGAAATAGAGGAAGATGATAAAAAAACCACTAGTAAGAAAAATCAATCATCTTGGTGGAGTAGATTAATTAAAAAAATAAAAGGGTGGTTGAGTAAGAAATAAACGTGTATAAAGAAATTTTTGTAAAAGGGTATTATAGGAAAGGTGGGGTATTTGTAGGTCCACATATTAGAAAAATAAAGACAAAGGGACCTAGAAAATTAAAAGGTACTATAAAATCTTATTTCTCAGCGGACCCAGACCAGCTAACATTTAATTTCTCAGGTAAAACATAAAAATATGAAAACAATAATTTGTGATATAGACGGTACGATATTCAAGTACCAAGGTGGTACACCAGAAGTAATGAACAATAAAGTAGAACTACTGCCAGGTGTTATAAAACAAATGAATCAATGGGAAATGGAGGGTTCCAGGATAATTATTATAACTGGTAGAAGAGAATCTTTAAGAGAAAAAACAGAAAAAGATTTACAAAGATTTGGGGTACCATATGATATTTTATTGATGGGTTATGCTGATTCTGGTAGGGTACTAATTAATGATGAGGGTAGTAAAACAAAAGCTCACGCGGTATCATTAGAAAGAGATAAAGGATTTAAAGAGTATGATTGGGGAGAAGTTGGTTTAACAAAAATGAAATTTTAAATGGGTTTTAATAAGAGATATATAGATAAAGAAAGGATTGTTCACGCTTTTTCACACAGGGGAATATTGGGTGTTAGGGAGTTGATGGGATTAGAAGGTTTAGGTAAAATAGAAGCTATCATCACCCAGGACGACTTTAGTGATAAAGTAGTGACAGCCTACCAAGAAGGAAGAGAGAATGATGTAGCTGAGGATATAAGTGATGAAATTATAAAAAAACTTAAAAACAAATAATATGGCAAAGAGATTAAAAGGGGTAATATTAGCGGGTGGTACCGGTAGTAGACTATATCCATTAACCAAAGTAACCAATAAACACCTATTACCGGTATACGATAAACCAATGATATATTACCCATTAGAGACTCTTAAGAGAATGGGTTGTAAAGATATAATGATTGTTTCTGGAAGAGAACATTGTGGTGATATCCTTAATCTATTAGGGAGTGGGAGAGATATGGGAGTTAGACTTTCTTATGAAATACAAGATGAAGCTGGGGGTATTGCACACGCCTTGGCTTTAACTGAAAGATTTGTAGGTGCATCTAATGTAGCTGTGTGTTTAGGTGATAATATATTTGACGATGAAATAATATTAGAAGATTTTGAAGAAGGTGCCAGAATATTTCTTACCTCAGTACCAGACCCAGAAAGATTTGGTGTAGCAGAATTAGAAAAAGAAACAGACTGTAAAGTTATCTCAATAGAAGAAAAACCAAAAAATCCAAAATCTAATTTTTGTGTTACCGGATTATATGTTTATGATAATAAAGTATTTAATTACATTAAAAACTTAACTCCGTCAGATAGAGGGGAGTTAGAAATTACTGATGTAAATAATTTTTATGTACGTGATGGGATAATGACATGTCAAATGTTAGAATCATGGTGGTCCGACGCTGGAACATTCGAAAGTTTATTAAAAGCTTCATCTTTAGTTGCTAATAAAAAATTATGTGTTTGTGACGACAAACTAACACCAACAAAAGGAGTTAGTTTAGCTGGTGCAAGTGGTGAATTTGGTAATATAGAACCTAGTGAAAGATAGTATAATATGTACATGAAATTAGATAAAACTATATTAATAACAGGTGGTGCAGGTTTTATAGGTTCACACGTAATAAAAAGATTTGTAACAAAGTACCCTAATTACCATATAATAAATTTAGATAAATTAACCTATTGTGGGGATTTATCTAATGTAAAAGAAATTTCATTAGCTGAAAATTATAGTTTTATTGCTGGTGATATTTGTGATGCCACCTTACTTAAAAACATATTTGAAGAGTATTCCCCGGACGCCATAATTCATTTAGCCGCAGAGTCACACGTAGATAACTCTATAGAAAACCCAAATATATTTGTACAAACAAATGTAATTGGTACTTGTAATTTATTAAATATGTCTATAAAATACGGTGTAGAAAGATTTTACCACGTATCCACTGATGAAGTATATGGTGACCTAAATCTAATTGACGAACCATTTACAGAAACAACACCCTACCAACCCAAAAGTCCCTATTCAGCATCCAAAGCTTCCAGTGACCATTTTGTTAGAGCTTACGGGAACACATACCAATTAAACTACGTTATATCCAACTGTTCAAACAACTATGGTCCTAACCAACACCATGAAAAGTTAATCCCTACAGTTATAAACTCCATACTTAATAATATAACAATACCTGTTTATGGTGACGGAAAAAATATTAGAGATTGGTTATATGTGGAAGACCATGTAAAAGCAATTGATGTTATTTTTCATAATGGGGTAAATGGGGAAACTTATAATGTAGGTGGTGACTGTGAAAAAACGAATATAGATTTAATAAAAGTAATATGTAATGAAATAGATTTGATTAATGATAATAATAACCCCTCAACGGAGCTAATTAAATTTGTTACTGACCGTAAAGGACATGATTTCAGATACGCAATTAATTCAGATAAATTACAAAAACAATTAGGTTGGAAACCAGAAACACCATTTATGGTGGGGATAAAAGATACTATTAATTGGTATATTAAAAATTTATAGGTATGAGTTGGAACATCTGGTTAATTATTATATGTGTGACAATAATAGTTTGGGGGTGGATTATATATGAAGTTATAAACGCACCACTTATGTCTGACGATTATGATGGGTTAGATGAACACATAAGTACAGAAAAAAATGATGAAGATGGAAATAGTAATGATTAAAAAAGAGGGATGTATGCCCTGTAAAACATTTAGACCGACCATCGAAAAATACGCTCTAGAAAATAGTTTAGAATTTAGAACTGTAAAAGCCGAAGATATGCCAGAAAATATTAGACCACCTTTTTACCCTTATTTTTATTTGAGGTCTGGTAATGATGTGTTGGATGAATGGGGTGGAACCAATAAAAGAAAAATGGAATCAATAATAAAACGTAATTTAATATAATGGAGTTACTAAACACACATCCAGTAAAAAAGTCTGACTTAGGTTTTCATGGAAATCTTTTTGGTGGTAAACTATTAGCTTGGTTAGATGCAAGTGCAGCTGGATTTGCTGCACAATCTTGTGACACACCAAGAATGGTAACGGTAGCCATAGATAAGTGTGTATTTAAAAGACCAGCAAAAGAGGGTCAATTAGTTAAAATATACGGTAAAATAGCTGAGATAGGTGAAACTAGTATTAATTTGAAATTGGAAGCTAGAACACACAATGTCTATAACGGTAGACAAAATATTGTGTTGTGTACTAATATTACATTTGTTAGAATAGACGAACAAGGAGAACCAATACCAATCTCAGGTAGAGTAAAAGAAAAACATGGATTTTAATTGGCCAATTCATATTAATTCCATATTTTTGTATTATAAAAAAATTTAAAATAATGCTATGAGTGGAGCTAAAAAAAAGAAATCGAGTAAAATTTCTACACATAAAAGAAAAAAACAAAGTAGAAAAAATAGGCATAAAAATAAGAAATAAATGGCAACAATAATATTAGTAATAGTTTTAGTGGTAACTTTTTATTTAGGAAGATACGCTATAAAAGAAGGACAAAGAATAGAATCACATAAAGAATTTATAAAGAATATGAATAACTTTGACAAAAAAACAAAAAATGACAAAAACTAAACTACCAGAATGGTTTGATGGTGAGGTATACGAAGAGGGGGATAAAGTAAGAAATCCTTTTTCCGGGGAAGAGTACGAACTCAACGAAGAAGAACTTTCCATGTATGATTTTATCATGGGGGCACAAATGATTGTACAAATGGGGATGACAACACCTCGAATGATTGCTGAGTTACAAAAAGGTTTAGAATGGTTCAGAACTAATAACCCAAAGGCCTATATGGTCTTATTAAATTAAAAAATAAAATGAAAGAAGATAACTATAGACCGTTACCAGTGGGGTTATACATAAGCAATTCAAGTATAGAAGGTAATGGGTTATTTACAAAAAAAGAATTAAAAAAAGGTGAAGAATTAGGGATTACACATATTAGGTATAATTCTGAGGACTTCCACTCAAACTACATAAGAACTCCACTGGGTGGATTTGTGAACCATAACACTAGTGCGAATTGTGCGTTATATGAATGTGGGGCATATTTAAAGATGAAGGTAGTAAAAGATATAAAAATAGATGGGGAGTTAACATTAGCTTATAATCTTTACGACCCATGTAAAAATTATGTAGATGCTAACGACTAAAATAGTAGAGAAACAAACAATAGCGGTTTTAAAGGAGATATATGACCCCGAATTACCCGTCAACATATATGATTTAGGTTTAATCTATTTTGTTAATGTTAAAGAATCACTCGGCAATAAAGAAGAGTTTTTTGTAAATGTAGAAATGACAGTAACCAGCCCCAATTGTCCAGCTATTGAAAGTTTACCAGAAGATATTAGAGAAGGGGTAGAAAAGTTAGATAGTGTTGTAAAATGTGATGTGGTAGTTACATTTGACCCACCTTGGGATAGGAGTTTTATGAGTGAAGAGGCAAAACTAGACTTAGGATTTTTATAAAAATAAATTAATATGGAAGAATACTTAAACTACTGGTTAAAAAAAACAATTAAAAACACACCTAATGATGTGGAATTAGATAAAAAAACAAAATCTACGAACAAAGAGTGTAAAGGTTCCACAGAAATTAACCTAGACACAGATATAATAAAGAAAAATAAAACTAATTGATTACTAACTAATAATATATTATTATTAAAATAAAAAAATAAACATGGCAAAAAAAAGAAAATTAAACTCAAAGAACCCTAAGTACATAACAGAGAATCTAATAAACGGACCAAAAATCAAAGAAAAAAAATTAATGTGTAATGCACCTGTTAGAAATATTAATGGGGATTTAGTGGGAGGTACAACAATACCAGTTTATGGTGTTTGGTACGAAAATGATTAGAAATTAAAATGGTACTAAGTAAAGAAGATAAAAAAATACTAGACCAAGGGATTGCCATACCTGTTGAGTATGATTATGATAGTGGTGGTATATATATAGATGAAGATAAATTAAGAGAAGAGTTCGAAGACCAATTAGATTTACTAATGGAAATAGATATTTGTAAATGTGGTTTTTGTGGTGAAAATTTAGAAGAGGATAGTATATATTGTTCTTTTGAATGTGCAAGAGCTGATAATACTGAACGAGTTTAGATTATAGAACCCTTAAAATAAAAAATAAAAAATAATAAAGAAGATGAATTCAGAAGAAAAAGCTAAAAGATATGATTGGTTGTTAGAACAATACAAACAAGTAGAAAGAGAAATAAATAGAGTCCCTAAGTTACCATTAGAAACAACTTTACAAGACGTAAATAATAGAGAATATACGTTAGATAATGAAAACAAAGTAAATTTTTTAAAACAACAATTATCTAAGATAGATAATGAAGTAAAAAGATTATTTTAAATATGAAAGAAGGGAAAAAATATGAAAGCTCTGCTTTAGGTGCTTTTGTTGGTTTTTGTGGGGTAATAATTATAGTTTTGATTCTGGTTTTAATATCATTAATTCCAGGATGCAAAGAATTTAATAAAGAAGTTTCGGAAGGAATAAAGAATGACCCAAGACCCACCAACCATTTATACAATTACATGCATCCAAATATGTGGGCCAATGATACCATAACTGAACAATGGGAAGAATGTATGGATAAGGGTGGTGTAGAAAAGGGTATTAATAAAGATTATCCAAATGAATGGGTAATGGGGGTAACAAAAAATGGTGATACAATATGGGAATAAAAGGAATGACAATAATAGAATTTAAAGATAATTTACAAAAACAAAAAAGTATTGTGGGTGATGTACTTTTTTATTTAGATAATGGTGATGTAATTCCCCCTTATTTTCACATAACTGAAATGGGTTTGAAAGTAAAAAATTTTGTAGACTGTGGTGGTGTACAAAGAAGAGATAAAAACATAACTTTTCAGTTATGGACAGCAGAGGACTTCCATCATAGAATCACACCAAGTAGAATACTAGAAGTAATAGAAAAATTCGAAGAAACATTTATTTTAGAAGACATAGAGATAGAAATAGAATATAATACAAATACAATAGGATTATATTCACTAACACCACACCCAAAAAAAGATTTAAGTTTTGTGTTATTACCTAAAAAAACAAACTGTCTTGCTCCAGATAAGTGTGGTATAGGAAACAAAAAAGAGAAAACCTTTCTTTCTGGGTACGACATGGAAAACGTAAGAAAAGACACAACCAAACCAACCCAGTGTGGACCATCCTGTTGTTAAATGATAAAAACAAAAGTTATTAATTTATTCGGTGGACCAGGCATAGGGAAATCAACCCAAGCCGCCGGTCTATATGCCACAATGAAACGTAATAATATGTCTGTAGAACTCACATCAGAGTTTCCTAAGGTCATAGCGTGGGAAAAGAATCATAGTGCAATCAGAGACCAATTATATATTACAGCCAATCAACATAGAAACATCTCAAGACTATACGGACAGGTAGAATACATTATTATAGACAGTCCTATTATTTTCGGTCTAGTATACAAAGGAAGATACGGTGACGGTTATCCAGAGAATCTATACGGGGATAGTTTCGATACCTTTATTATAGACCTATTCAAGAAGTATGACAATATAAACATACTACTACATCGGAACGATGCCGATTATCAAAAAGACGGTAGGTTCCAGGATTTAGAAGAGTCAAAGAGAGTAGATAAAGAACTAAGAGAACTCATGGTTAATAATAACATAGAGTTTAGTGAATACCCAGTAGACTATAACACAATAAATAACATATACAGAGACTTATTTAGGAATAACGGTAAGTTAGTAACTATATAAGGGATATAACATGTAAATCCTCATGTTTATTCCCCCTACACTTCGTTCCAGGGTTAATCGTTCGGTCCACTACGTTCCCCTCACTTAAACATTCAGATTCCCATATAATATCCCATTAATAATCTCATTAATAAGGGACCATTTAAATGACACTATATGGGTATATACATAATACTCCCATAATGGGTGTATACACACAATAAATTAGTATGATTATAATACCCATTCCTAATAACTCATATACATAGGTTTAAAAGTTTAACCCCTGCAAGGGGTTATGTATAAAAAACCCCATAATTAATGAGTGTTTTATACGGTCATACCCTATATGGTCCCATAGTTAAGGGACTGTCTATATGACACATTTAATTTTGCTACATAAACCCACAATATAATGACACCATTCGGTGTCTGTTGAAGGGTTTACTCTTGTCCCCCCGACTCCTTATATTACTAAGAAAAGATAGTCCTTTAAAACGAATATAAGGTATACTGAGGACTATTTTAGTGTCCTTAGACAACCTCTAAATTAACGTGTTCCCCTAACTACCCTATCCATCGTAGTACATTTACCACTTTTATCCACTAATTACCACTCTATTACACATCCATAATTCCCGATAGGGGCTTCCTGTACGGTGCTTTTCACTATATACCATACAAATAACAATTTTAGATACTACTTAAAAGCCGTCAAAGGGTCTGACCCCTTCGCGACCCGTGACTGACATACTGACATAATCAAGTAAATCGACCTAAAGTTATTAACAAAATCCCCCCTGACACATTGTCACACGGGTTTCTAAATGGGATTAGCGATGGACCATAACCGGGGTTTATGTACCAGTTATTAACATTGTCATAAAGTCAGGTAAATAATTAGGTCATGTCAAAAAAAAGTTGTACCTTTAGGTTGTGGGAGGGCGGGTCTTACTATAACAAGAACAAACGCTTATCA
>Ga0209337_1003936_pt1 | contig 10364 bp, 12 predicted proteins | sample LinPmetageLP53_FD_184044 | JGI IMG/M metagenome (GOLD analysis project Ga0209337, IMG submission 184044) | Marine viral communities from the Pacific Ocean - LP-53 (SPAdes) (version 2) | ecosystem: Environmental > Aquatic > Marine > Oceanic | place: Pacific Ocean | collected 2010-02-08 | reverse complement strand
TAGAGAGAGAGAGGAATTGTGAAAAAAATTTGATTAACAATTCTTCGTCTTATCTTCTGTAATAACAAATGACTACTCAAGCTGATATCAAAACTAACAAATATATTATTAAAGCTATTAATAAACATGGTAATATATATGATTATTCTAAAGTAAAATATATAGATGCAAAAACTAAAATTGAAATTATATGTACTGTACATGGCAGTTTCTTCCAACAACCTAGCAATCATTTATCAGGACAAAAATGTCCTAAATGTAGTGGTAGAAATAAAACTACTGAAGAATTTATTTATCAATCTAAACAAATACATAATGATAAATATGATTATTCAATGACTATATATAAACGATGTGATAAAAACGTTATTATTACATGTCCTATACCTGATCATGGTCATTTTACTCAACAACCATCTAATCATTTAAATGGTAAAGGATGTCCTATCTGTGGAATAAAACTTGCTGCTATAAAAAAAACAAAAACTCAAGATACATTTATTAGTCAAGCAACAGCAAAACATAATAATAAATATGATTATACTGATATTTACTACGTAGATTCTAATACTAAAGTATCTATTACATGTCCTGATCATGGTGCGTTTTTACAAACACCAAGTCATCATTTAATGGGACAAGGATGTACTAAATGCGGAATGATAGTTGCTATTAAAAAGAGATATGAAAAAAAACAAATCTATAACTAATAATTACTCTAAACTTGGTGTATAATAATAGAATTATTATTTTTTTTTTTTTTCTCTCTCTATATAAATGAATAATGACATTAATCTCGAACACGAAAGGAAGAAAGCATATCAACGAAAATATTATCAATCTCATAAAAGCTATCATCGGATTTACCACCTCAGAAAACGCCTTATTAATGGTATCAACAAGGAACTTACTAATATTATTAACATCAGAGAATTTGCCAAACTTGAGAAAGATAAGGTAACTTTAGCTCGTCGTAAACGAAATCGTGAACTATCTGGATTTAAAAAACAAACAAAGAAAAATGAACCTATATTAGTTTATTTTGATTAATTTAAAGAAAAATTGATTTAAAGTTATCTGACATATTATATATATAATATAATATGGAAAATACTCAAACTGTACTCTTAGATGCAAAAACTACAAAAGCTGATCTTGTAGATTTATTTAAAATTATGAAACCCGGGTTAAGTCCTACTAGTTTAAGATCTTACTCCTCTACTATTTATAATCTTAATTTAGATAAAAAAACTAATAAAAGAGAATTTGATCTGAACTTGGATAATACTGAAGAAGTTATTGAATTTGTCAGGAGCAAAGATACAAAATCTTTAAAAACTATATTTTCAACACTTAATGTTTTAACTGGACATCCACAATACAAAAAAGAGATGGATGAAGAAAATGTTAAACTTAATGCTATACAAATTGAACAAGTTAAAACACAAACACAAGCTGATAACTGGATTAACTATAAAACTATTGAAGATATATACGATGAGCTCTCAAGTGATTACTGGGATCTTCTCATTAAATATTGTAAAGGTAAAGTCCCTGAAAAAGATACAAAGAGAAAATTTACCAAACTCAAACAGTTTTTAGGATTCTTGCTTTGTTCTGGTTATTATATACCACCAAGAAGAAACGAAGATTATATGCTGCTAATGTGGGAAAAACCTGAAGAAGATCATGAAATTGTTAACTATATTGATTGGTCAAACAAACAATTTGTTTTTAATGTCTATAAAACTAGTGAATTTTATCATACACAAAAGGTTGATATACCTAAACCTCTTCTTAAATGGCTTAAAACCTACAAACGTATTAAAAAAAATGAATTAGTATTTGCTTCAGATATATATCAAAAAATTTACACTACACAAGGATTCGCACATATGTTTCATAACTTCTTTAAGGAATTACCTATTGAACACCCTGCTCACGGTAAAAGAATATCTACAAGAAACTTTAGACAAGCTTATTTATCTAACTTATATAAAGATGTTCCTAAATTAGCTGATTTAGAAAAAACTGCTAATAATATGGGTCATTCTGTTGCTGTTGCTCTTAAATACTATGTAAAACAATCTGGTATCCCTGAACAAATGTTAAATAATTCTCAAGTTGTAGAAATTGATACAGATCATGAATATTCTGATCCCGATTCTTTAGATTAAACACCTACCACTAAATCACTATCATTATCACTCATACTTAATTGTGATGCTGTTCTATTTATTGTAGGACTTTTAACTTTTCTATGTATTTCTACACCCCAACATTTAATCATTGTACATTTTGATAACCTCATACCAGCACAAAAACCTGCTAGTAAACCCCCAATAGCTCCAATTAAAATTACAAGGTCTTGTGTACTTTCTATTACTGCCATAATAATAATTTAAAACATTTAAAATAAATTTAAAATTTTATTTTTTTTTTTTTCTAATATAATTATATATTATAAAGAAAAAATGTCATACGAAGGAGATTCTCAAGTATTCGATATACCAACCAATTTATCTAACATTGTAGCACCGCCTACAAGTTACGATAAATCTATCCTTAGTAGGGATGAAATTCGCTTCAATGCTCAGGCTATTGCCTATAATAATACTGCTCGTGATATAACTATAAGATTAAATTCTGCTGGTTATTTAGATACCGCCACTTCTTACCTATTTGTAGACCTTAAAGTCGATTACTCAAATTGCCAGATTTTAGAAGAAGGATTATTTAACCTAATCGGCCAGGCAACTCTTTCTGTTGCTGGTAAAATAGTAGAGAGAATCGAGGATGTTTCTGAGCTACTTCCACTCCTTAAACATTCGTGTACGCAAGAATGGTTGCAAACTGAAGGTAAACTCGGTGGACAGTATAGATATTGTAAATCAGCAGGTTATCAAACGGCTATTCAAAATACTGATGCTGTTGATGATAAGAATGATAGTATTAATATTACCGTTATGCCAGGTGGTCCCACGTCAGCCGATGGAACGGTTAGCGAAGTTAAGATGCCTATTGCAGGTGTAGAAACAGAAGGTTCTGTAGTTATAGGCCGAAACTCAAATAACCCTTGTTATACAGGTTCAACAGTTAGACATAATTCTATGAATACTTGTGGGAAAGGACCTGGAAATCATACTTTTTGGAAAAATCTTCCCGAAGGTACTAATAATGCTGACGATCAAGCTAGAACTCTATGTATACCGCTCAGTTTAGTATTTGGCCTCTTCAGACAGCATAACACCTACCTCCCAGTTAGAAATATGCCTTTAGAAATTAAACTAACATTAAAACAATATGCTGAAGCATTTATTCACGTCCCGCCTTGTGTTAGTGATGTCTTACAACAGAGAGCACTTCCTATAACTGCTGATGTAGCTGCAGGAGATACCGTTTTACCTGCTACTGGTACTACAATTGCTCCAATTATAACTAACCTTACTGATAATAACTTTGCAGGATATTCACTTACAAATGTACATATTCTTACAGACATTCTTACACCAGCACCTGCTCTTGTTTCTAAAATTGACTCAATGGCCGCAGGTAATACAGGTATTAGTATGATTATTGATACTTATAATGTTAATAAACAACCAGTACAATATGCCGAAAATATTAATCTTGTTTCTACACGATCTTATTCGCATTTAAAAGATGTGTACACTACTTTTAAACCAGCCGAGATTGAAACTAACTTGTTCTTACAAAAAACGGACCGGTATTATGGTTCACTTGTAGAAAGTGTATCTACACAAATTGGCTCTAAAGTTATGCCATCGACTAACCCTGCTGATAGCATTAATGAATTATTTATTAATTTACGTAAATGCCTTGGTATACAAAATAACATAGGTAATAGTCGAGGTGTCGTAAGTTTAGATTCTTACCAAGGAAAACCAGATGCGCCGATGGCGAATACTCTTAAATTAGGTATGAGCCACGGTTTTATTCCGGATATGTTCCTTGCCAGAGCTACGACAGGTGCTAATCTTACTAAAAAATTATTAAATGCCCACGCATTACCAGCACAATGTCATAGCAACTTCGTCATTGGCACAAACACTCAAAGAGTATTAGCAAGTTCCTCATTATCTGGATTAAATTCAATAGGCACCTCCTACACTTGCACAACTAAAGTAAAATTAAAGAGATTTAATAATAATGCAGATGGAAGTGCTAATAATGCTTCACTCGATAATTGCTTCGGAAATTTGGATTTAATAGCCTGTCAAATCATGCATTCTGACGTCTTAATCTCGGTATCAAATGGATTAGTAAATGTATTAGAATAAATAAGGAGGTTTATCGTCTTATAAAAAAATAAAGTAATTTTTAGTAATAATTTTATTTTTTTAAACATTTACATTTTATAATTTTAAATTTTTTAAATTAAATTTTTTTAAGTTTATAATATATATATAATTATGCCACAAAAGATACATAAAATAATTTTAAGTACGCAAGATAAATTGAACCATGAGTCTCATAGTGATTGTGTACTTAATTTACACGCACCAATAAATAATGCTACAGGTTTTAGGGTTTGTTCATGCCACGTTCCCGTGGATCAAGGAAGTTTCTCATTCTACGAAAATACTTTAGAGTATCAATTGTCCTCAAATTATACATTTCCCAATATTAAAAAAATTCAATTTACTGTAATTAATACAGATACAAAAGCTTTTGATTTAAATGCTACTATAGAATTACCTAATGCTACATATACAAATTCTGCTTTAAATACATTATTTACTAATAATTTTAATTATGCAGGAATTAATTCTTGGAATGTAACATCAAATACTATAACTGCCGACTTTAATGCCGCTAATTATAATAGAACTGCAGAACTTATAGCATATAATCATAAAGATGAAAAGACAAATCACGATTTTATTAATATAGACTTTACTCCTAAAGTTTTACCAAAAGCAGAAACATTTAATAAAGAAAATAACCAATTTAATTATGTTTTTGAAGAAATGTTTACCTTTCCTAAAATTAGACGTATAGTTTGTAAATATGACGACCCAACTACTGGATCTCAACTTACTGCTAAATTAGATTTAAATGATCAAATTCCAGTATTTAATATAACCCAATTTTTAGCTATGCTTAATACAGCATTTGCGACCCCCCTTCTAGCTACTTTTACTTCTAATCATACTACTGCTACTAATTTAGATTCTATAATTTTAACTGGAACTGGTTCTGACAATGCAAGAAATCGATTAATTAATTTAACTGCCTACGATCAAAATTTTGATAAAATTGAAAATGATGGTCACTTGAATCTTAAATCCATAGATATTATGGTTCCCGCTGGGCAGGTTATGGGTGCTAAGACAATTACTACACAAACTAATCCTGATGGGAAATTATCTTTCGACTTCTCAGCTCTTAATACTGTAGCATTTAATGCTAATCAAGTATATACTAGTCAAGAAATTGTCGACCAACTTAATACTTTAGATGAACCCGCCAATACCGCAATAACATTTGCCAAAACTGGAGATGTATTAAGTATAGAGAATGATACACCTAACTTAGCAAAAACATTTTTATATATTAAAAAAATACAACTTCAAATTTCTACTGGTTCTAAATCAATTATACAATTTTTGGATTTTGATGATATACCAGATGATCTTAATGCTGATAGTTTTGTTGTATATCTAAATATGTTCCTAACAGGTAAGGACCTAGCAGGTTCTGAACCAGGTCAAACTCTATCTTATGATATTACTGGTAATACTTTAAGTGTAGTACCCGCTTCTTATCACCAAGAAAGGGTATTCAAATTTACCGCTTTTGATGATAATGATCAACCTACTACAACATCAGGTTTAAACTTCCCTGGTAATGAATTTGAAATAGCTGCTAATAGTAGTTCGGCGGCTAATATTACTACAAATATACTTTTTACATCTACAACAGGAGTAGCTGATACTTATGCTAACACTACACTTACTCCTCGTGGTAAAATGAGCTACCATATAAATGATACTTTAGGATTTATTAAAGGTAGTGTAGTTGTTAATACAGGTAATGTTAAAAACGCAGATAAAGCAATTACATTGGCAAATGGCAGTGATGTAGATATTAATTTTACAACAACAATGGATATATCATCAAAAACTACATTTAATAACGTTATTTCTAAAGTAACTTTTGATCCATACGAGACTTACACAGAAACTTCTTTATTAACATTTTTAAATAGTAATTTTTCTAATTTTACTTGGAGTTTTGATGACCATCGTTTAAAAGTTGTTAGTTCAAATGCTAATATATTAAGATTATTTAGAAATGATAAATTAGGAATTGTATTTAAAAAATTAAATGTTAATTCTGTTGATATAGCGCCTAGTGCTACTTATACAGCTGAAGCAGTACTTAATGGTTCAACTCATATTATGTGTTATTTAGGATTATCAATTTATAATGACTCGGTTTGTTCTAAAAAAAATAATCAAGCACATGCTAGTGATATCTGCGCTACACTTCATAACCGCTCTAGAATGACGTATGGAGATTATTTAGAACAAAATAATGAATCTACAGATATAATACCAATTAGTACTTCTCAATTTCAATCTATTAGAGTAAGAAGTTATAATCCTAACTTTCAACTTATACCAAATCAACATTTACCTACTCATGTAGAATTAAATATTTTTACACAGGATTATTAAATTAATAATGGTAAAAAAAAATATCTTTTATTATTTTTATAAAGAAATGAAAAAAGATGGTAAAAAAAAGGCTTATAAGCCTAAGCCTAAACCGAAACCGAAACCTAAACCAAAAAGAAATTTAAGTGCTTCATTTACTGACCCCAAAGGGGCTTTAGGTAAACAAATAATGAATATAGCTGGTGCAACTATTCCTGTACTAGTTAATTATATGTCCTCAGGACGTGTTAACTTACCACATGTAAGTTTTAGATAAATAATAATCAACGGATGCTAATTAATAGCACCACTTAATTATTAATGTATAAACAAATTATCAATATCCAACAAAATAATAGAAATAGAAATTAATTAATATATGAAAAATATTTTAGAGTCAAAAAAAACTAATAGAATTAATAGAATGGTGTGGAGCAAAGAGATGATTAAACAATTTTGTGATCGGTCACCCGGAATTTAATGCACGCAGTATCCGATATTATATAGTAACATTTTATTTTTAAGTAGTTTTAATTTAAACTAATACTCTCTTTGACCAGTGCCTCGGAAATGCTTGTCTTTTGGTTGGTTTATATTGTTTTAAATTACTAAGTAAAGCACCATAATTTATTTCATTACCTGTACCATCTGAATTATAAGGTTGTTTCGCTGGGACTGTTTTCGGAGGTATTACTACTGTAGCAAGCGTGTGTTTTGGCGTTGTATACAATCGAGTTTCCCAATCTCTCAAAGAAATTCCGTTTTTCTTCTTCATTTTTAAATAAATTATTAAAAGATTTTTTTTTTGATAGATTTAATTGACTCTCCATATATAATTCTCTCATTTCAATTTCTTTAATTATATAGTCGTGCTCTTCTAAAGATATATCTTTACAAGCAAATTTAGATTGAACTATAAATTTTAAATCTTCACAATTTTTAGTAAACTCTTTATAATTGTTTAAGAATAGTTGCATCGGGGTTATCTGAGGTATACGATCTACAAAATCAAACTTCTGAAATAATTTATAATCTCTGAACACCCCAAATACTGGTAGTTTGTATAATTCCGGGTCTCCAATGTGCTGTTCTAAACCCTTAAATGCCTCACTTTTAAGCTTCTCAAAGTGTTCTCGCTGCGCTGAAGAATTGAATGGTAATCCGCTTCTAGTTTTAAATTCCATTTAATATTACTAAAGAAAAAAAAATAAATTATTATATATTATTATATAATTATGTCTGATAATTCTGATATTGAAGATAATATTAAACAATCTCGTATAGATCTTAATATTAAGAAAAAACCTCCTCGCCAACAGACTGAAGCACAAAAACAAAATATACAAAAAGCACTTGCTGCTCGTGCTAAAAAGATAGAGGAAAGAAAAAAAGCTGCTTCTGCTGCCAGTGAAAAAAAAGAAATAGATATTATTAAAGATAAAGAAGACCCTTTACCTGTAGAAGAAGAAAATGAAGAAATTGAAGATATAAAAACTAAGGTTGAAGAAAATGCTCCAACCTTGGAAAAAAAGATTGTTAAAGAAACAAAATCTTCAGATGAAGTAAAGCAAATGAAGAAACGTCTTAAAAAAATTGAGCTTGAAGAACTAGTACAGGAACGTATTAATAATGCCTTAGATGACTATAAAGAATATAATTCACAACAGAAAGAAATTAAAAGACTTAAAAAGCTAGAACAACGTCTTGAGGAGGAAAAACAAAAAGACCCTTTTAGAAATATTAAGTTTAAGACACCTGATGGGATCATATTCTAAAATTATTTTTTTAATGGAGAAAAAAATTTGATTTAAAATTATACACTATATCAGTATAAAATTAATACAAAATGTCTTCTAAAACATCTCACACTATTAAACAAAGAAAAATATCTAATGATATATTTATTACACCATTAGCTCTGGCTAAATCTCATATAGATATGATTACTCCTATTGATGGCGAAACTTGGCTAGATCCGTGTAAAAATGATGGAAGCTATTTTAACCAATTCCCTAGTAATATAAACAAAGATTATTGTGAAATACTAGAAGATAAGGACTTTTTTAAATATGAACAACCAGTAGATGTTATTATCCAAAATCCACCTTATTCATTATTAGACTTGTGGTTTAAAAAAAATATTGAACTAAATCCAAGATGTTTTTCTATGTTAATTGGTATTAATAATCTGACTACTAGAAGAATTGAATGGTGCGAAAAATCGGGTTATGGACTCACTAAAATGAAAATGATGAAAGTATATAAATGGTATGGTATGTCTGTTATTGTAGTTTTTGAAAAAAATAAACAATCAATTATTAGTTTTGATAGAAATGTTTGGATGTAATTCTAACAAACTCTACTAACTGCTATATTATAGTATTTTTCATCTAATTCTATACCTATAAAATTTCTTTTTAAATTCTTACAAGCTACTCCTGTGCTACCTGATCCCATTGTAGGATCCAAAACTACATCTCCTTCTTTAGAATAATATTTTAAAATCCATTCTATTAATTCTACTGGTTTTTGTGTTGGGTGTTTTCCTCTTTCACTGGCTATTTCTAATATACTATTAGGTAATGGAGGGTCATAATATGCCCCTTGTGCCTTAGTTATTTTATTTAACTTTTTATATTCTGTAGCTATATCAAGTCCATAAACAGAATCTACTGTAGTATAATCTAAATTTTCTTTTTTTGGTTTTATTTCTAATTCTTTTTTTAAATATTTGTGTTTATGACTAGATATATCATAATAAGGTAGTTTTCTATAAAATACATATATTAATTCGTGCTTTTTTATAGGCATTTTTCCAGCAAGTAAGAATCCACTTGCTTTAGATTTTTTCCATATTAAATCATATCTGAAATTTTTAGGATTTGAATTAATTAAAGTATTTCCAAATTTTGTAGTACAGGTGAAAAACATAGGAGTAGTAATCTTACATACTCTATTTATTTCCTCCCAAAATTTAACTAAATCTATTTTACAATCCCAATTACAATTAGTTTGACCATAAGGCAAATCACAAAATAATAAATCTACTGAATTATTCTCTAATTCTTTTAGTTTTTCTAAACAATCTCCTTGTATTAAATTCATTATTATAAACATACAGAATAATAAAAAAAATAAATCATATAAAGATATAGTTTTATATATATAAAATAACAAAGAGATGATTGGAAAAAACTATATGAATGATTTACCTCACTATATACAGGATAAAATTTGGAATATTTACTATAAAGATAAATTTAAAAATGTTTTAGAAGAATTAAGTATAAATATTATAAAATGGGATGAAGCGCAATTTATTAGTGATAATGACAGTGAGCCCTGTGAGCTGACTCATGATGAATATTTAGAAGACATAGGATGTCGTTGGAGTCATAATATGAATAGATGGACTATGTGGAGCGATACTGATAGTGATGATTGTGAAATAACTCGAATTTGGAGAAATTGTAGGACTATTGACAACGATACTGATAGTGATTAAAAATATTCAATCATTTAAAGAAAAATTTGATTTAAAGTTATCTCTCATATTATATATATAACACAACAAAGAGATGAATAGACACGCATATATGGATAAACTTTCAAAAATGGTAGCCACTGGTGAAATTAATGAAAACGCCTACAATAAACTATCTAAAAAACTTAAAAAAGTAC
>Ga0209337_1003934_pt1 | contig 10366 bp, 5 predicted proteins | sample LinPmetageLP53_FD_184044 | JGI IMG/M metagenome (GOLD analysis project Ga0209337, IMG submission 184044) | Marine viral communities from the Pacific Ocean - LP-53 (SPAdes) (version 2) | ecosystem: Environmental > Aquatic > Marine > Oceanic | place: Pacific Ocean | collected 2010-02-08 | reverse complement strand
CCCTCCTCATATTTCACTACACCCCCTAATTTAGCAGTTCCTATTTTATTTGACTTTCTACCTGCCTTTTTCTCTTGCATTTTAGCTAAATAGTCAATCTCTCCTTGACCTCCACCATTAGCTAATATTTGTTTATGTAATTCTGCATATGGTACTCCCCCTTCTTTTAAATGTGATGAAAAGAAATAGTCTTGAGTTGATCCTTTTTGACCTCCTTTCTCAGCTATAGTTACTTGGTCCATAGTTTCTCCATCTTCTACTTCAGTAACATCATCCATCATAATGCCTCCTTCATCATGTGTTTGACCATTAAATTGGATAGCATCACTTCCCGGTATTTGTTGCACATTACCTCCCGGTAATTGTTGTCCTCCCATTTGATACTGCTGCATCTGATTATACATACCACCTCCTTTATATTGTTGCATTTGTCCTTGACCCATCATAGCCATATACTCTTCGTGAGTTGCGCCCGGATGAACTGTTCCATCAGGCATTGTATGTTGTCCACCTTGTTGATATTGTTGCATCTGATTATACATGCCCCCTCCCATCATTTTATTATGATCAAAATCTTTAGAAAGTGCATTGTGAGCTTCTGCGTCTTCAGCTACTATTTTGTATCCAGTTTTTTTATTATACATATTATGTGGATATTTACCTCCTTCTTGATATTGTATCATTTCGTTAGACATACCGCCCATATTATATTTATAAGGAGCCATTCCTCCTTGTTTAAGCTTTTTAGCTTCTAATCTTTGTAGTATTCTATTTCTCATAATTTAATTTTTTAAGCTGTAGCATATCCATATCTAGGAGTACCCATTCTCATTCCTCCTTGTCTCGCAGTCACATTTCTACCTAGATCATATCCTGAGTAAGTCTTTTGTTCTAGTTCACCTTGTGTAGCATTAAGTCGAGCAGAAGTTAAATTCTCTTCTACTTTTTTATTATATTTACCTACTCTTTTTTTCTTGGCTGCTAATGCATCTGCCTCTGCTTGTCTAGCTTTCTTTCTACCAGTTAATGCTTTCCAAGCTCCATATCCTAATCCAGCTACAGCTCCAATTGCAGTTCCTAGCCCAGGTACAGCAGAACCCCATAAAGCCCCAGCCCCTACCATACCGGCAATTGTTCCTATACCACTAGCTACACCTATTCCTGTTCCTGCTCCAGCTAATAATTCTCCTGACCACTCAGCAGTATTTAACTCAGTATCATCATCATCACCTCCCCATTTCTTTAATCCTGCTCCTGCCAATCCGGCAGCGGCTCCAATAAGATTTCCTTTAGCTCCTGCCGACATAGCTCCCCATCCAGCTCCCGCAGCTGTACCTGCAGAGCTCTGCATTAATGTACCAGCTTTTATAGCTTGGTTAGTTGCTCTTTGAGCTTTATATGCTTTCCACGCTGCACTAATACCTCCCTTTGTTTGTCCGTATGCGTCTAATGCACCGTCTACCCCCTCTATTGTATATTTAGTTGCATCAAATGTCTTTGCACTTTTATCTACTACATTAGTAGCTGCATCAACCGCTCCTGTCACTGGTGCTCCTGGAACTGTTGGTGCTGGAGGTTGAAAAGAACTCATCCCATAAGGATCCACTGGTTGAGGTATATTTAAAGGAGTTCCTAAATTAGCCCCAGGCACAGGAGTTACCATTGGAGTACCTGCAGTCTGCATAGGATCCATTGTAATTCCTTGTAAGGCAGGATTTAAACCTCCTTTAACCGGAGCTAATACGTCGGACCCAGCTTTTAGACTTTGTAAATTTTTTAATTTCTTTGCCCAATCAGCACCCTTCTTTAAACCCTCCTTAGTTAATGTTTCTCCTTGTGTAAATTTAGCTGCACTTTTATCAGCAGCGTTTTGTATATTTTGTTGATCAGCTTGATCTTGAGCATTTATTCCTTCTACCATTGCGTCATTTTCTGATACAATCGCACTTTTAGTAGATGCTAAGTGATCTAGTTTTTGTTGTAGTACCGCAGGATTACTTTGATCAAAAACTATATTAGCAGTTGTTCCTGTAGCTCCTTGACCTGCACTTGCTACTGTGTTATCAGAGTACATACCCGCCGTAGAAAATTTCTTTACTTTTTTTCTAGTAGGGTATTTAGATTTATATCTTGTTTTATTTTTTTTCATAGCCATATTATCTGTACATTTTACGTACGCCTATATCTGTAGCGTACAAATTTAAGGAATTATTTGATATATTATCATAAATTAAACGAATTCCTACCCATTTATCTATAAATTTTCTTTGTAAGTCCCAGTTTTTACCTAAATCTAAGAAGTTTAAGTTTATATCTTTAAACATTCCGTTATAAGTAAACATATTTTGTGTAGAAGAACTTGTTATAGTTCCTGTATTAATTCCCCCTATAATGTTAGTATTAGTAGACATATAATAAGCATTAGTATTTAATGCTATATCAGCCATATCTCTAAATTTATTTATTTTCCAATTGTTACCAACTCTTCTTGTATTTATTAAATATTCTAAATCATATATATTTGACATTTGTAGAGTATTATAAATAAAATACTTTGTAAATCCATGTTCTAATACACTAATATTATTCTGATTAAATGTTTCTAAAGTATAGTTGATAGAAGCTAATAGCACATCCTCAGCTTTATATTCATTATGAATACTTTCAAATTCAAAAGGATGATAATTTATTCTAGTCTCCCACTCTTCATCTGTATATTCCTGTCTAATATTCTCTTGATAAAGTATACCATGAACAGTTTTCCGATTATGTTTCCATATACCAGCATTTCCATATGTAGTTCCTTCCCAAGTATTTAAAGGATCTCCTGCTGCCCATACCGGCCTTGTATATTGATCAGTTAAAGAATAAAAGTCAGTCGAAGTATTAAAATAAATATAAGGCACATAATCATGAAAACCTCCCCACACTCCTAACTCAGGGTAATAAGATATAGTCCACCCACTTGTCTCTTGAATAAAATAGGCAGGATTATCCCACTCTAGATTTTGCCACCCTCCAAATAAAGTAGCTTGTTGATATATATTTTTAGTAGGGTGATACCTTATATTAAGGAAACCTCCACCACTGTCAAAATGAATATAAAATGTTTCTAATGACTCTAAGAAAGTTGCAGTAGGTTTCACTTCTCTTTTAGTTAATATAATACGTTTAAACTGAGGATCATAAATAGAATGGAATCCAAATCTTAGTAATGGATTGTCGTCCTCCACTCCATACTGACCTAAAACAAAAGGTAAATTATCGTTAAACCACTTCTCCATACCTAAGTTACTAATCTCTGATAACTGATCCTTCATCATAAAAACTTTTCTAGACATTTGATCTACAAAAAAGTATCCGTATCGTGTAGTTAAGGCAGCATATTGAGATTGAGTTCCTCCAAATCCCCCTTCTGCTTGAACCATCTCATTTGGATCTTGTGCAAATATATCTCCACTTCCTATAAAGGCATCACTACCATCTTTCATTTGCATTGATTGTTTACCTTGTGCAGCAAATAAACTTTCTTCCATATGAAAATATAACAGATTATTAAAACTTGATAATTTCCATAGATCTCCTCTATTTTTAGGTAAGTCTTTAAATTGATTAGCTAAGAAGACTCTATAATTATCTATAATACTTGTAGTGTCATGTTTAGCGCTTCTATGTGTTCGTGTGGGGAAATCAGATTGTAGAACATCTCTTAAAGGTAATGGGAATGCTGGTCGTACATCATTAACTGCAGAATAATTATCATTATACTTTATATTATCTATATGATTTAAATCTGAAGCTCTCCCAGAAACTGTCAGTACATCTTTAGCTACAGACCCAGGGTAATATAAACTGTCATCACTCTCAGCATGTCTAAAATTAATATTATCAGAGTTTTCAACAATATAAGAATGGATAGATGATCCTGGAATAGAAGATGTTTGATCATCTGCAGGAGAATACGCTTCAGCAACTCCATATCTAGATATAAATGTATCTCCACCAAATACTCCAGAAATCTCAGATCCAAGAGGTACTATTAGTTCTGTTGAATAATCTCCGGTAGTTGTTCCATTGGGATAAAAAATAAAATTATCTAAATCATCTCCTAATATTTCATATCCTGTCCACACTAATTCTTGATTATCTATATTTTTGTATACATCTGTTTTAAATGCATTTAAATTTACAATATAATTTTGATGTCTAGGAGCATTATTAACATCAGTAGGAGGTAAACTAGGGTCTCCTAAAATTTGAGTATTATCTCTTGTTACTAAATTAAACGAATGGCCAGGCTTATATAAACCAAATGCTTCTGCGGGGTCAGTAATAAATGGTCTACTCCATACTGCAGGTAATTCTAACATATTAGCTAATCCTAAAATTATAGAACTATTACCCCCTAAGTTTACTACTTTCCCACCAAACCCTAAACTAGCCGCTTTAAATATAGAATCACCTTGTAGATATGCTTTTGATTTTTGCCCTAAAACTCTATTAAGTCCCCAAGTTCCCATACTGCCAAATGTTGCATAAGCCCTATCATACCGAGCTCCTACAAACATCGCAGAATTTACGTATTTTTCATAACAGTTTTGAAAGTCACCTCCAGTATCGCTTCCTGCATCATTATCCCACCCCCAAACTTCCTTTACTGTATAAGCAGTAGTTGAACTACCTCCTGATAATACTGTAATCATTTTTTTAGGTTGATTTATTTCTGGACCATTCCATGCTAAATCATAAGTTTTATATTGCACTTGTAAGTGAGTAGCAGGAGATAAACTATATTTATTTCTTAATAAATTGAAATCATAAAATTGTAAATTTTTATATGCATACCCATTAGCATTATATTGATCAGAAGGTCCAGAAATAGAATTGTAATTAGCTCCCCCAAGTTTCCAAGCAGTACACGCCCAAAAAGGTTCTGGCTCAAGGCCTTCTGACTTTATAACCTGACTTCCGTGCATAACAGCAGCTGCGACTCCGGATAGCGCTTCTTCACACATACCTAAAATACCCATAACAGGTAACATAGGTATAACAGGACCTTGACCTAAAATTGTTCTATTAGAATACTTTCTTTTAGCTCTAAAAATTCTAAATCCTTGAATTTTATCTTTATATGATTCAGGTATTTTAATATCATCAAACTGCATACCCAGTATATTAACTTTATGTTTAATATCAGCATCATGATAATCTTCTGAACCCCCTTGTGTTACTACAAATTTTATATACGAAACTACTGGATAACAGTTGTAAGCAGAAAGCCACCCGTAACATTGAGACGCACCGTGTCTTAAAATAACATTCGTTTTTCCGTTACATGGAGAACTACTAGTCGCAGCTCCCATTGCTTCCAACTCAAGTGTCTCGCCCATCTGAAGTATACAAGTATGCGATCCTGAAAGGACATTCACGCCCGTCGCGTGGTCTCCTGCCGCAAGTGCTCCACCAGATCCATCGCAAGGGAGTATAAGAGGAGAGCCTCTCATAGCGTGATAATAAAAATTGTCTGTTGCATGATAAGTAGTAGTAGGAGCTATTTTTGCAATCCTCGTATGTCCACTATGTTGCTGCCACCAATTATCATCATTGACCATCGTTATTTCGTAGGACATAGTAACTTGTATATCGTTGCCTTGAGCTACAAATTTATTTCCAGAATATGTACCAGATGCACTCGCACTAATTGTATTAGCTGGAACATCATCAAAAATTTGACTAAATTCTGTATTTGTACTCCAATCATCACATAAATATGTATCACCTTTAGCGTCAGGACAACAACTTCCATTAATATCAAAATCAGGTTGTACATTTTTAACTTTAAAAGTACCTGTATATATATTTGGTATTGGAGGAGTAGGGTCTGATGTAGACGGTGTAATAACTGTATCAAGATCATTTATAATAGTAGTTCTATCTCTATTAGCATTAGAAGGCATTTTATGATGTCTAACAGGAAGGCCCTTTAAATCACTTAATGTATAACCTGAAAATCCATCCCATATTTCAAAGTTATTTGTATTTGGATAATTTTCTGTAGTGTTGTTCCAAAACTGCATATGTCTTGCTCCTCCCGACCAAGAGTTTGCTCCAGTGTTAACCCAACTTTTATCATAAAAATGAAATATTTTAGCATCTGCACTAAGATCGCTTAAAGCTCGCGATGCATTAGTATTAAGTGGTATACTATCTATCTCAGAGTGTGGCCCACTAGTTATATCATAGTTAGTATAAGTTGCTGTTATTTCTTCTCGTCCAGGTATATGATATGCATAACTCATACTACCATCATTCATAATAAAAACTAAATAAAAAGCATATACCTCATCTCTCATATATCCTTTATGATTATATATGTTAGGAATATATCTATAAGATTTACTAACATCTACAGTATTACCTTCATTAACTATACTATTTCCAAATCCTGAATGTAGCCCATCAGCTGTCGCCCATATCTCATCAAATGGGTCAATCTGTTTAACTATAGATCTACTCTTTATATTATTAGCATATTTCTGATACCCTAAATCTGTGGTACGAGTCGTATTACCTAAGTATAATACATTATCTAATTGTTGAATAGTTTTTGCAGTATCATAAGCAATAGTATCTATTATAACTTCCTCTACAGATGCTGTAGAAAATCCTTCTATCCCACTAAACGTAACATCTTGGTACGGTGTAGGGGTACCACTCATCTTAATCTCTACATCATTCATTTTAAAAGCCTCTGTAGCATCGCCCATTTTACGAATTACAACAGGTCTCATATATTTATAATCAACATTTAAATTACTAACTCGCCATTTAAGAGATTTAGAGGTTTGATCTCCCGCTCTAGCTCCATCTTTTTTTGTTGTTGGAGTAGTATGATCATAGTCATCTACTATAGAAATAGGATTAGAAACGGATAAAAAGTTAGTAGCTACAAGATCATCGTCTACATATGCTAATGCTAAATAATAAACACCAGTTCTTAATCCTCCCCCCTCTTTTACTACATCTTGAATAGATGTCACCCAATTATTTCCTACCCATATATGTGGGACAGGACCTGAATATGGAAATAAATTTAATATATCTATATTATCGAGCTTCCAAGAAGGTATGCCATACAATTGATTAACATTAATATTAGTTATATTACCTCCCCCACTTTCTCTTATTTGTCTATCTACGTTAAACGCTCTTGGAGGGTTTAAATCGTCAGTCCAATATACAATTAAATCTCCTTTTGGGTCAATTTTAAAAGTACCTTCAATAGGATTTTTTTCTTTAAAATTTAAATCATTATCTAAATCTCCACTAGGAGCTACTATAGCAGGATTAAATAAAAGATGATATTCTCCATTATCCCACATACCTATCTCACTTCTAGGAGCTGTTGTTGCAGTATATGCAGTCACAACATTAGTAATAAATAATATAGTTTTGTCTCCAGTAACCTCAACTGCACCAATAACTTTATCATTTTGAGCTCCAGTAGAAGTAACTGTACTACCTAAATATCCATCTAATTCAGTTCCCCCCTCATTACTAATAGACCCATCAATCTGACTAAGAACCATATTACGAGCATGTCTCCAAGTTCCATCGGGCTGATCTATATGTCCAGTATCTTTAAATAATCCTTTTACGTATCTTTTTTCTGCCATTATCCTCTATATAAGTTTTCTCTTGTATTTAAATGTTCAAATGCTGTATCGTGAGCGCTAATATTTGGAACTAATCTTACCCACTGATTCATAAATGATTCGTACCTATCTATGTCCGGATAATTTGCTGCGTTCCTAGCTTGTGTACAATATTTTTGCCATTGTTGTTCTGCAAAGTTATAATCTATTCCATTGTTTTTAAATTGCGGACTAGATAATAAAAGCTTTTTATATATGTACCAAAACATTGCTTCTTGATAGCTTATATCTGCTGGAACTAATGGATAGCATTCCTCATCAGTTGGGAAGGCCATATAACTTAAACAGATTTTACCACTAACAAAAGAAGTCTTTATATAATCACAATCTATAATATAAGTATCTTCATAATATGTATTTTCATTCACACATCCTTCACAGTGCATACTCTTATGAAATGTACTTGCACCATATTGTAAGGGTTGTAACTTAGATTCATTTTTAAAATAAACATTTTCTAAAACTACGATTCTATTATTAATATCATGTAGTACAGAAGCTGTGTTAGAGTACTCTAAACTATTAGCTTGTGCATCTACTATAGCAGCTTTTAATTCTTTTACTTTAGAAATTAACCCGTCTAATTCATTAGAATTAACTGGTGAAACAGAATTATTTATAGCTACTTGATTAATATAATATAAATCAGAGGGCATTAATGTTTTATGATTAGTAATATCTAAGACGCATTGTTTTTGACATAATTGAGGAGCAGCCCCAATATGCTCTAAAGCTTCGCCTATCCACTCTACAGCGTCGTCTATCCAGTTATCTTTAGATGGCTTAAGATCTCTGAATATCTTTCTTATTAACATTTTACTTGATATTGTTTTATATATACTCATAATTAAATTCTTTCTATTGGTGGTTCTATAAATCCTCCTTTTTTCTTTTTATTTGGTAGACATATATCTTGCTTTTTCTTTTTATCGTATCCTCCATAGTAATACCCTTCCCAGCAAGCTTTACCGTCAGACCCTTTCTTTTTTCCTTTCCTTGCCATTTTATGCTTTTTTAAATTTTAGATAAGATAAATCATCTTCTTTTAAAAGACTAATTAATTTTTCTTTATTTCCTTTTAAACCTCTTGTAGCATCAAATCTATACACTGATTTATTTGGTACTTTACATTTTCCTTTTCTCCAGTAATACTTACAATAAAACGCATCAGTATAATAAATATACCATTTAGTACCTACCTCTGTTATAGAGTCATATAAAGATTTACCTTCATCTAAAAGTTCTTTTTTATACTTATTACTCTCACCCCAATCTATCCTAGGAGATCTAGGATCTCTATCTCTCCTAGTAATAGATAAGGTTGATAAATTATTTCCCATATTAAACTCTTTACCGTCTAAGATATAATCCATTATCATAATATTAAATTGATGACATATATCTGTGAACAGAATTTTATCTATCTCCCCATGCACATTACAATAATCGTTATATATTTCTTTTAAATTATGAGTCATTATTTTTTACCTCCTCGTCTCATAATTGACCTCATACCACCTTTCTTATATTTTGGCTGCATAAAAGGATTATCATTACGTCTCTTAGCTGATTCTTGAAAAGAATTCAACTTCTTAGGCGCTTTATAACCGCTTTTATATTTTTTACCTTTATGCATAAATGTAGTTTTCTTTCCCTTAGTTGCAGCATCATAAGCTTTTTGGAAATCTGTCATTTCTACTTTTGGAGCCTTTTCTCCTTTTACATTTGTAGCATGTTTCTTTCCGTTAAACATAAAAAACTTCTTACCTTCTCCTCTAGCTTTTGCAGCAGCTTTCCCGTAATCTGTAGTAGGTTCATCCTTCGTTCCGCTTGCCTTATTTTCATCTTTTGTTTTAGTGTTATATGATCTACCATTATACGTAAATGTAGGTTTACCAGAAGATTTTGCAGACTCAAAAGCTTTTTCATATGCTGATTTCTCTTTCTTTTCAACTGCATCTTTCTTTTTTAGATTAGTACCATACTTTTTACCTTTCCAAGTAAACACACCGCCATCACCTCCATGAGAATTACGACCTGCTCTAAATGCTGCGCTAAAAGACATGTTATCAGTTACTCCATGATTAGTTACTTTTTTAGTATCATCTTTTTTAACTACATCTTTTTTAACTACAGTTGTTTTACCTTTATTTGGATCTTGTTTAGGTCCAATAAAAGCAGCAGGTTTATTCGAAGAGCTTTCAGACTTGTTTAATGTATTTAATTTTTTATTAACTAAATCTTTTTTAGCTTGTCTATTTTTAGCTCTAAGAGTTTGTCTTTCTGTTCTATCTTCTTTTTTATCAGCTCTATTTGTTACTCTTCTAGCTTTTCTTTCCTGTCTTTTAAATACTCTAGAAGCTTTGTTAGTAGCTCTTCTATCAGCTCTTTTTTCTGCTCTAGTCATCTCTACAATTGGCCCTACACCATCTGTAAACGGTACAGCGTTTCTATTTTTTTTAGAAGATGTTTTAAGCTTCTTTACAGCTTCTTTATCAGCCGCTCTATCAGATTTTCTTTTATTTCTTCTTTCTTCTCTTTGCTTTCTTCTAAGTTCACGTACTCCTCCATTAGCCATTTTTCTTTTCCCTCCTTTTTTAGCTACAAACTCATTAGGGTTACCTCCTTGTACTGAAGGATCTCCTGAAAAT
>Ga0209337_1003932_pt1 | contig 10368 bp, 11 predicted proteins | sample LinPmetageLP53_FD_184044 | JGI IMG/M metagenome (GOLD analysis project Ga0209337, IMG submission 184044) | Marine viral communities from the Pacific Ocean - LP-53 (SPAdes) (version 2) | ecosystem: Environmental > Aquatic > Marine > Oceanic | place: Pacific Ocean | collected 2010-02-08 | reverse complement strand
AGTTACCTTATAAGAGAACAAGAGAACAAGAGAAGCGAGAGGGTACATGATCTTCCAAACATTGGATGACAAAACAGAGTGTGTTGGCGTTTACGTTGATGGCAAGCTGCACTTCGACCATATCCCCGATGGACTAACAAAAACATGGAAATACACAGGATCCGTTCAAGATCCAGATGTTGAGTTTGCTTGGCTATATTGCGGAGGCAAAAAATTAGAAGAGGTTTGCCCAGAAGATCTAAAAGAAGAGCTTAGCGACCTTCAAAAAACCTTCAAAGCCTACCTTCTGTCTCTATCAATAGGCAAGATCAGCTTGTATGACAACTGTTTCTTTGATCTCGTCCCAAGCGACTTCTTGCTTCAGTTTTGTGAGGTCAGAAACAAGATCACAGAGCACGTTTTTAATAACCACTCTCGTCCTGAAAACTACGCTCACCTTGATCGTACCCACAAGCTTCTCCACAAGATCAAATACCAGAAATTGAACATCAATGTGGATGGATGCCGGCACCTAATGACCAGTACAGGAGACAGAGAAGGCATTAGAAAGCTTATAAAAAAGAAGTCGCACTATGTGGACTACAATCTTTTTGGAACCGTCACAGGGCGACTGACGACCCATAAAGATAGCACTCCGATCCTCACTATGAAGTCGAAACTTCGCTCTCTGGTTAAGCCAACAAACGACTGGCTTGTATCGTTTGATTATAATGGAGCAGAGGTGAGAACCTTCTTGGCTCTTTCTGGAGTAGAGCAGCCAGAAGAAGACATTCACGAATGGAACATGGAGCACCTGTATGGCGACCACCCTATTGACCGAGAAGAAGCAAAAGTTAGATTCTTTGCTTCATTCTACAACCATGAGGATAATTCTCTAAGAAATTCTGTTTATAGCAGGAACCGTGTTCTTGGTGATTATTTTTATGGCAATCGTGTGATAACCCCATTCAAACGAACGATCGCAGTAAATGAAAGAAAGGCTTTCAATTACATTATACAGAGCACAACAGCGGATCTCACTATTGACAGGGCAGTAGAGCTTGATAAGGCGCTTGAGAACAAAAAATCAAAAGTTGCTTTCATTGTTCACGATGAAGTTGTGCTTGACATTCACGAAGAAGACAGATATATGATACCAGAACTAAAGGAGGTGTTCCAAAACAATAAACTTGGATCGTTTAGGGTAAATACAAAAGCAGGCAAGAGTTATGGCGAATTGAGGGAGTTGAAATTATGATATCGTTGATAGGCATAGGAGAAGCAGGATGCAATGTAGTCTCACTGTTCCAAGATCACAAGGAGTATAACTGCTTCTTGTTCTCGGAAGGTCAGGAGAATACCAAATGGACAAGAAACTTGCCAAAAGTGGCAAAAGCAGAGGATTGCGAGGATAACGCACCCAAACTTTCATCGTATAAAACCCTACAGGCAGTTCAGGACAGGGTTCAGGTGTTTGTTTGCGGCTCATCTTTCTCGGCAAACTACACATTAGCGATACTACAACAGATAAAGGACAGAGCCATTGAGATCTTCTACATCAAACCAGATGTAGACCTTCTGATAGGCGATACTAAACTACAAGAGAGGGCAATTTTTGGGATTTTGCAAGAATACGCAAGATCTGGATTATTCAGTAGCTTGACAATCTTGTCAAACCCAGCAATCGAGAAGACGATAGGCGAGATCCCAATAAAGAAATACTTTGAAGTAATCAACAAGAGTATCTACTACGCTGTTCATTATTTAAATGTGTTCGATCACACAGAGCCAATTGTTGGTAACCTTTCAAAGCCTTCGGAGGTGCAGAGAATCCGCTCTGTTGGTATCATTTCGGTAGATAAACTTTCTGAACAATGGTACTATAATTTAGAGGAAGATCGCGACGTAGCATACTACTTATGTATAGCAGAGAAGCGCCTTGAGACCGATGGAAAGCTACATTCAAAGGTAGTCCAAAGCTTGAAGAAGAAGCCCCGAAACGCATTCAAAAATGTCACTTATGCGATCTATCAATCGCCTTACGAAACGGACTTTGGATTCTGTGTGGCGCACACAAATTTCATTCAAGGGCAAACAATGCTTGACAGCAAAGGCTGATCACGTTAATTTATAGATGAGCAAGAGAGAAGCTCACAGACATGCTCTCAAAACAAATACGCTTGACAGGACTTGGACGGCGTGTTACTTTAAGATGGTAAGGAACGCTTACTATACTATACCCAACAACAAGGAGACTATTATGGGAATCAACATGGAACTTATGCGGAAGAAGCTTTCCGCACTACGAGGAAACGGAAAGAGTGATAGAACGAGTGTCTGGTTTAAGCCAGAAGAGGGCGATACGGATGTGCGTATCGTGCCAACATCGGACGGAGATCCACTTAAGGAGGTCTTCTTTCACTATAACATCGAAGGACATCGTGGCGGGGTTATGTGCCCTAAGCGTAACTTCGGTGAGGCGTGCCCAATCTGTGACTTTGCTTCACAGCTATGGCGCGACGGAACTGACAACAACGACGAAGAGACCAAGAAGCTTGCCAAGTCTCTCTTTGTTCGCAATCGTTATTTCTCACCCGTGGTGGTTCGCGGTCTCGAAGGAGAGGGAGTCAAGGTTTATGGCTATGGAAAGCAGGCTTATGAGCTTTTGCTTGGTTACATTCTTGACCCAGAGTATGGTGATATTACCGACCCACAAGGCGGCACTGATATTACCATTACTTACACGAAGCCTACTACGCCGGGTGCTTATCCAAAGACCAACATGAAAATGCGTCGGAATACAAGCACGCTTTTGAAGGACAAGGACGCAATCCCAGGTCTGCTCCAAAATATGCCTGACATTGATGCGCTATTCACTCGACACTCTACTCAAGAAGTCGATGCAATTCTGAATAGTATGCTATCGGGCGACAAGTCTGCTGAATCACGTTCTCGTGAGACTACACAGTATAACAATAACCAGAAGTCAAGCGTTGATAAGGCATTCGACGACTTGATGACTGGTTGATAATAGCGCTTACTTTATAGCCGCCCCCACCCCTAAAAAGGTGGGGGTTTTTCGTTGCACTTTTGGTTCTTCTGTGTTATAATGTATACGAACATAGAGGTTCATAAACAAAGGAAGAAACTTGATGGCTAAGAAAAAAGCAAAGAAAGAAGTTAAAGCCGGTCGCATAGATATGAGTGCGATGAGGGCAATGATAAACAAGAAGGCTGGGCTTAATGTCGCTCATGACCTAAGAGAAGATAACCCAACAGCAGTAAAGCAATGGATTCCGACAGGATCGCGCTGGTTGGACTCTATTATTTGCAAGGGAAAATATGCAGGCATCCCTGTTAGTAAGATCACAGAGATAGCGGGGCTTGAGGCAACCGGAAAATCCTTCATTGCTGCCCAGGTCGCTGCAAGCGCCCAGAAGATGGGGATTACTCCAATCTACTTTGATTCTGAGTCTGCGATTGACCCATCCTTCTTAGAGAAAGCTGGGTGTGACCTCGGCTCTATGATGTACGTCCAGGCGCAGTCGGTAGAATTTGTACTTGAAACTATAGAGGAATTGTTAGGAGCAACAGATGACCAGTTATTGTTTATTTGGGATTCTCTGGCATTTACTCCTGCTGTTTCCGACGTTGAGGGAGATTTCAACCCTCAGTCTTCAATGGCTGTAAAGGCTCGTATTCTTGCGAAGGGGATGTCAAAATTAGTTATCCCACTTGCAGACAAAAAAGCTACTTTTCTTGTCCTTAACCAGTTGAAGATCAACATTCCACAGGGACCGGCGGCACGGCAGATTGCGATGACAACACCTTTCACTACTCCAGGCGGAAAGGCTATGCATTATGCATATTCTCTTCGTATCTGGCTTACAGGTCGCAAGGCCAAAGGCGCCTATGTGCTTGACGACAATGGCTTTCGCATTGGTTCAGAAGTTAAAGTCAAGCTTGAAAAGTCTCGCTTTGGAACACAAGGCAGGACTTGTGCGTTTCGTATCTTGTGGGGAACTGACCCAATTGGCGTACAATGTACGAAAAGTTTATTTGAGGCTCTTAAGAATTTTATGTCTGTTGCTGGCTCTTGGTACACGTTTGAACACAATGGATACTCCAAGAAATTCCAGCCCAGCAAGTGGGTTGAGGTAATGGATTCTGACCCGGAGTTTAGACAACATGTTTATGATTTTATGGATGAAGTCGTGATTCAAAAGTTCGACAAGCGTGAAGGAGAGGCATCAGATTTCTATGAGGTAGACAAAGCCTCTTGACAGCACGCCTCCACCCTGTTATATTATAGGGTGGAGGTAATTTATGAAGCGTGTACTCGTCATCGACGCCCTCAATATGTTCTTGAGGGCGTTTATTGTTGATCCCAGTCTGTCTAATCACGGACAACCAATCGGTGGAATCAAGGGATCTATCAAGATTCTACAAAAACTTGTAAGAATGACAAAACCAAACGAGATTGTAATTTGTTGGGATGGACCGAACGGATCTCAAAAACGAAAGGCTTTGAATTCTGGATATAAGGAGGGTCGTAAGCCCCTGCGGCTCAATCGTTCTGTTCACAATCTAACAGAGAACGAAGAACTGCAAAACAAAGTTTGGCAACAGATGCAAGTATTTGAATACCTAAATCAAATGCCAATCATTCAACTTATTCTTGAGCGGGTCGAGGCAGATGACATTATTTCTTATGTCTGCAATTCTCGTCACTATGATGGTTGGCAGAAGGTAATTGTCTCAAACGACAAGGATTTCTTACAACTCTGTGATGATGAAACAGTTGTATACCGACCAACCACAGATAAAATCGAAACAAAGAATACAGTAATTGAGTCTCTCGGGGTTCATCCTACAAACATGGCTCTTGCTCGCGCTATGGATGGTGATGCCAGCGACAATCTTCCTGGCGTTAATCGAGTCGGGATGAAAACGATCGCTACCAAGCTTCCATTCATGAAAGAAGATCGAACTGTGACGATTGACGAGCTACTGGATTACTGCGAGAACATAGACTCAAAACTAAAAGTGTATAAAAACATCGCAGAATCAAAAACACTTATTGAACACAACTACCAGATGATGCAATTGTATTCTCCGCTTATTTCAGTTCAGGGGAAGCAGGTCATCGACCATGCCTTAGAAAACTTTGAATGTGAATTCAATAAGACTGAACTTCTACGGCTTATGATGAACGATGGTTTTGGAGAGTTGAACTGGGAAGAACTAAAAACATTCTTGAATAAGATTTCAAGGGAATGTAATGATAAGTGACACTATTTACTACCGAGGTACAGTAAATGGAAGAACTCTACGAATTTGATGAAGACTCTCTAAATGAAGAAGAAGTCGAGCTAGACGAAAAAAAGAAAAAGAAATCTAAGGGCAAGAAAGATGCTTGTTATCACAAGGTTCGCGCTCGATATGATGTATGGCCATCTGCTTATGCAAGTGGCGCCCTCGTTAAGTGCCGCAAAGCTGGTGCTGCCAACTGGGGCAACAAGTCAAAGAAGAAAGAGGGCTTGGAGCTAGATGACAAACTCCTTCAGATCATCAAAGAAGAGTATCAGGCAGTTCTATCCGAAAAAAAAAAGCTAACGGCTAAACCTTCTTCCGAGAGTAGCCTCAAAGACTGGTTCGGTCGTAAAGGTGCTCCAGGCAAGAAGGGCGGCTGGGTTGATTGCAACACTTGCCGCAAGGATAAGAAGACAGGAAAGAAGAAGTGTTCACCTTGTGGGCGCTCAGGTGACGAAAAGAGATCAAAGTATCCTTCATGTAGACCCACCCCTGGCGCATGTGGTAAGAAAGGAAGCTGGGGCAAAAAGTCTAAGGGAGGCAAGAAGGGATGAAGTTGACAGAATCATACATCAGGCAGGTTATTAGAGAAGAATTAGAAGCAGTTCTTGATGAAAAGAAAAAGAAGAAAGCTTGTAAGCCTGCCAAGGGCAAGCGCTTTGCGAAACGAGTAGATGGCAAGTGTCGTTCCTATGGGCAATCAGGTCAAGCCAAGAGTGGTGGTGATCGAATAAGACCCGGCACAGCCAAGGGTGATGCTTACTGCGCACGATCGGCAAAGATCAAGAAATGTAAGAATCCTCCATGTGCCAATGCACTATCGAGAAAGAAGTGGAAGTGCCGTGGCTCCAAGTCAATGAAATAGTTAGGCATCGTCAAGAGTAAAAAAAAGTTCCAACTCGCCTTGACGTTTGACCTAGGTGTGTTATAATTAGTATTGTAAAACGTAGGAGTGACATGCTTAAACACAAGGCAGACTTTGGGAGGTACGGTAAGTCCTTCCAAGAGGGGCTCGTTCAACTCATATTTGAGGACCGACCCTTCGCAGATCAAATAACGGAGGTTCTGAACGTCGAGTTCTTGGAACTTGAATATCTTCGTGTATTTGTGGCAAAGATAGTAGAGTATAGAACAAAGTATGGGAAGCACCCATCCACAAATGCTATGATCTCTGTCATCAGAACAGAACTAGATCGAGAGTCAGAAGTAACACAGAAGCAGGTGCGTGATTACTATGCGAGAGTCCACACGAACGAGATGTCTGATGACATAGACTACATCAAAGAGACCTCTCTTGACTTCTGCCGAAAGCAAAAGTTAAAAGAAGCAATGATGAAGTCTGTCAACCTTCTACAGACTTGCTCTTTCGATGAAATCTCAAAGGTAATCAACGACGCCCTTAAGCTAGGTTCAGAAAACAACTTTGGATACGATTTCATTGCAGACTTTGAAGAGAGATACAAGCCAAAGTTTAGACTCCCAGTGACAACTGGCTGGAAAGAGATCGATACCATCACGAGCGGTGGACTTGGTAGAAATGAACTCGGAGTAGTTATCGCTCCTACTGGAGCAGGTAAGTCTATGGCTCTTGTTCACCTTGGCTCACAGGCGATCAAAGAAGGCAAGACTGTAATCCATTACACCCTAGAATTGCAGGACACAGTTGTTGCTTGTCGCTATGATTCTTGCATTACACAGTACCCTCTTTCAGATCTTACAAACTTCAAGGATGAAATCTATGAAGAGATTAAGGATCTTGACGGAACTCTAATCGTCAAGGAATACCCAACTAAGTCTGCTTCGACTAACACTATCAAGGCGCATCTTGCCCGTCTAATAAAGAGGGGTATAACGCCCGGTCTAATCATTGTAGACTACGCAGATTTGTTAAGACCCGTCGTAGTACGGAAAGAAAAAAGAACGGAACTGGAGTCAATCTACGAGGAGCTAAGAGGTCTTTCTAACGAGATGAACTGTCCTGTCTGGACAGCCTCTCAAACCAACCGCTCTGGTCTAAATGCAGAAGTTGTGACTATGGAGCAGATATCTGAGGCGTTCAACAAGTGCTTTGTTGCTGACTTCATCTGTACTTTGTCTCGCACTATCGAAGATAAGCAGAACAACAGAGCCAAGATGTTTATTGCCAAGAATCGTAATGGTCCCGATGGCATCGTTTACGATCTTTTTATGGATACTTCTAGCGTAAACATTAAGATGTTGCCCAAAGCAGTTGTTCCTGCTGGTGCAGCAGCAAACATTTCAGCCTCCCCTGTGGTCGCTGGTCCGAAAGAACAAAAAGAAATTCTAAAAAACAAGTACGATAAATTCAAAAAATTAAGGAGAAAAATTAGATGAGAACCCACATTCGTAGATTTAAACTATCAGACACATTCATTGATCAATACAGAGAACGTGAGGTCCCTTGGGGTCCACTCGGTTATGTAACATTCAAGCGCACCTATGCCCGTCGTTTGAGTGAGTTTGATGAAGAAGCAACCGGCACCGAAGAATGGCACCAGACGTGCCGTCGTGTCATTGAGGGCATGTTTGACATGCAGAAGCAGCATGTTTACAAACTTGGTCTTGAATGGAATGACCAGAAGGCACAGCGCACTGCAAAGGATGCGTTTGATCGCCTATTCAATCTTAAGTGGACGCCCCCCGGTCGTGGCTTATGGATGATGGGAACAAAGTTCGTCAACACCCGCACAGCCGCAGGTCTATTCAATTGTGCGTTTCGTTCTACCCGAGAACTAAATACCAAGGGAGGTTATCTCTTCGCTTGGATGATGGACGCGCTTATGCTTGGCATTGGTGTTGGTTTTGATACTCTCGGCGCAAACACACTGACTGTTCAAGAACCAGAATTCACAAATGACACACACATCATTCCAGACTCTCGCGAGGGTTGGGTGGATTCTGTCAAGATGTTGTTGAACGGATTCCTGTTCGGCTCAAAGGTTCCTGTTTTTGATTATTCAGCAATACGCCCCTACGGAGCACCTATCCACGGCTTTGGTGGCACATCAAGCGGCTCTGGTCCCCTTGAAGAACTACACAAGGATCTGTCAGAACTCTATACTGCGAGAGTTGGCGAAGAAATAACTTCTGTTGACATTGTGGACACTGAGAACTTGATCGGGCGTTGTGTCGTTGCTGGCAATGTTCGTCGTTCTGCTGCGTTGGCTCTTGGTAACCACGAAGACCGCGAATACCTACAGATGAAGAACGATTCCGAGAAACTTGCTCACCATCGTTGGGGCTCAAACAACTCCTTCCACGCTCTTGTTGGTCAGGACTACACTTGGCACGCAGAGCAGTCACAGAAGAATGGCGAGCCGGGCTATATCTGGCTTGACAACGCAAGAACTCGTGGTCGCTTCGCTGATCCTCCGAGAGACGATGACAAAAATGTTATGGGCTTTAACCCTTGCGTCGAGCAGCAGCTAGAAGATGCCGAGTTGTGCTGTCTTGTCGAGACTTTCCCAGCAAAGCACGAAACTTACGAGGATTACCTTGAAACTCTTAAGATTGCCTACCTTTACGGCAAGACTGTAACCCTAGCAAACACCCATTGGGCTGAGACCAACGCAAAGATGCTTAAAAACCGTCGTATCGGTCTTTCACAATCTGGTGTTGTTCAAGCTTTCAACAAGTTCGGTCGCCGCGAGTTGCTACAATGGTGCGACAACGCTTATGAACATGTAAAGGAGTTGGACGCAGAATACTCTGATTGGCTTTGTATTCCAAAGTCAGTAAGAATGACAAGTATCAAGCCTTCTGGCACAGTTTCACTTCTTAATGGTTCTACCCCCGGCATCCATTACCCAGAAGATGAATACTACATTCGTCGTATTCGCTTTGCGGCTGATAGTGACATGCTCCCTGCCCTCAAAGAAGCAGGATACAAGATTGAGCCTGACCACTATTCTCCGAACACCATGTGTGTTGAGTTCCCTGTCCACGAAGAGCACTTTGTTAAAGGCAAGAGAGAGATCACAATGTGGGAACAACTTGAGATTGCAGCACAATACCAACACTACTGGGCTGACAACTCTGTTTCTATCACAGTCACCTTCAAGCCAGAAGAGGCAGCAGACATCAAGACCGCTCTTGAAATGTATGAGACTCGTCTCAAGGCTGTATCTTTTCTTCGCTATGAAGAGACAGGCTATGTTCAGGCTCCTTACGAACCCATAACACGAGAAGAATATGAGCAAATGTCAAAGGGTATTACACCTGTCCAGCGTTTCTCTACTGAAGAAGGCGGCGCCGGCACAAAATTCTGTGATTCAGATCATTGTGAACTATAGGAGGAAAGATGAACTTTAATCACCTGTTCGATGACAAGGAGTTACGACTTGCTAATAAAAACAGCAAGTGCGCTCGCTGTCATTGGCTGCCAACATCTGAAGGGCAGGCAAGCGCAGCTAATAACATCGCAGTTCAGATGTATTGTAAGAACTGCAACAATCGGGCGCATATTTTTATGCCACTTCACGAATATAAAAAACACGAAAAAGTCATAACCCAGGAGGCAAACCGTGCTAAGACCAGTTAACCGACATATTGTAGTAGATTATCACCCACCACAGGAGAGCACAGAGTCAGGAATTTTACTACCTGATGATTATAAACCCCCTACAGAGGACTATATAGTAGTAGGTGTTCTAGCAACATCAGATGATGTTTCTATACGCTGCGATGTAGAGGATCAAATAGTTATCGACAAAAAGATGCTACAAGAAATAACATTTGATCATTCTATTTATTATCTGATACTAGAGAATTATGTAATAGGAGTAATTGAATAGATGGACAAAGACTTTTACAACAAATCATCGGCGCAAAGCCTTGGCTGGGATCCGACTTGGTTTGGTGAAAAGTATTATGACGACAAACTTGTGAGAGCAATCAAGCGCTTTCAAAAGTCTTACGGCTTAAAGGGTGACGGACTCTGTGGACCCACCACATTCCGTCGCCTTTGGACCGAGAGACAAGAAAGCATAGATGATTACGAACCACAAGACCAACACTATTCAAATTACATTGTTTATAATGGAAACTTTACCCCTA
>Ga0209337_1003931_pt1 | contig 10369 bp, 14 predicted proteins | sample LinPmetageLP53_FD_184044 | JGI IMG/M metagenome (GOLD analysis project Ga0209337, IMG submission 184044) | Marine viral communities from the Pacific Ocean - LP-53 (SPAdes) (version 2) | ecosystem: Environmental > Aquatic > Marine > Oceanic | place: Pacific Ocean | collected 2010-02-08 | reverse complement strand
TACTGATAAATCTGAATATGATTTTATTTTAAATCAATCAGAACGTTCACAACTAATTCCTGAATCTTATTATGTAAAGTTTCTAAGAAGTTTAAAACAAGAAGACTTTGCATATTATCCCAATACAAAAAACTTCAAAGAAAAAATATGTGAATTTTATAATGTCAACACAGAAAATTTATTTTTAAGTGATGGCTCGGATGTCGGTATCAAGTCTATATTTGAAACCTTCACAACTTGTGGCAATATCGTTACATCTGAGCCTTCATTTCCTATGTATGAAGTTTACGCATCATTATATAATTGTTCGTATAAAGGAATACATTATGATGTAGATACATTAGAATTTTCAATAGAGAATATGTTAAGTTTCGTAGATGATAACACACAATTAATCATATTGGCAAATCCAAATAGTCCTATCGGTGATTATAAAACCATAGATGAAATTAAACCACTATTAGATACAGGCATTCCAGTATTAATTGATGAAGCGTATATAGAGTTTAGTGGTAAGGAAAGTATGATACAATATATTGATGAATATCCAAACTTGTTAGTTACGAGAACTTTTTCAAAAGGGTTTGGTGCTGCAGGTTGTAGAGTCGGTATGACATTTTCTAATCCACACTACATAGAAAACATTTCTAAGTTTAGACAAATGTATGAAATATCAGGAGTTTCTTTAAAGTATTGTGAATTTTTATTGAATAACCACCATTTAGTTGATACTTATATACAAGAGGTTGTGGAAGAAAAAACGAAAGTGGTTTCAATGTTAAAAAATTATGAGGTTATAGATTCAAATTGTAATTGGATACATTTCAATAACCAAGACGATAACAAAAAAACAAAAGAAATTTTTGATAAACATAAAGTGTTGGTCAAGTATTGTAAAGTGCACCCATATGGATTTAGAGATAATTGGTGTCGTATGACAATTCAACCAGGACTTTCAGAACAAGAATTTTTTAAGGAGTTAGTAAATGGATAAGCCAGTTCCAAAATATTGGAAAGAAGAATATAATCCCTATAATATAGAATCATATAAAGATGTGCCAGGTTGGATAAATGACGCAGAATTTGTTTATCCAGAAATGGTAAAACAGGCACAAGACGGAGACCATTTCGTAGAAATAGGAACTTTGTTAGGTCAATCAACTACACATATGGCACAACTAATTAAAGATAGTGGTAAAGATATAAAATTTGATGCTATTGATTTATTTTGGCCAATAGAACACGTCGTAAGAAATTGGAAAAACTCAGGACATCCAAAAGAATTTTATGAATATCTTTCAATTTTATTAAATGAGTTTGACCTAAGAGCACCAGATATCGTTAAACATCCACTAAGTGTTTTGAGAGTTCAGGACCTTGTCAATCTAATTACTTGTGATGAAAAATATGCACACAGAATATATGATGATAATACATTGAAGTTTGTATGGATTGACGGAGACCACGGAGCTGATGTAGTTTATAATGATTTAGTAAACTTCTGGCCCAAGATAAAGGTTGGTGGAACAATAGGTGGTGATGATATTCATTATGAAGAAGTTTTAAATGATGTTAAAAAGTTTTCAATGGAATACAAAGTAGATGTTAAATATGATTACAATAGTTTTTTAATTACAAAGGAGTAGTGATGAAAAGAAAATGGTTACCAACATTAGGCGAATTAATTGATAGATTAAGTATTCATCAATTAAAAGAAGTATTTATACCTGAGAATAAAAAGAATTATGCAAGTGAAATGCAAGATATGGTTCACGACATTGATATGATTTTAAAAGAACATAAAGGTGAGATAACAGGTGATGTCATTAGAGCAATCGTAGTATTGTCACAAATGAATGCACATATTTGGTATAATGAATCACAAGTTCGTAAAGGAGAAAAGGGTAGTGATAATCTGATGTTGACACACGGATTAAACGGAATAAGAAATACAGCTATCAATAAAATTATGGAAGTAGTCGGTGGTAGAAAAGATTACAAAGTAGATTGTATCGCAGCAGAGTTTAAAGATTGGGAAGTAAGTTGGGAAGATGAAGTTTAAAGAAACTAAAACACGTTCAACACAAAAGTCAATCAGTTGGAGAGTTATTGCTTTTCTGAACTCTTGGTTTATATTAGCAGTAAGTTTAACTGAAGTACCACTTTGGAACGCAATCATAATGAATTTGACAGGTATATTATTTTTCTATATACACGAAAGAGTTTGGAACAATGTAGATTTTGGGAGATACAGTGAAGAATCTAAATAATTATAAAAAAGTAAGAGATGTAACTCTCACAAAAGAAGATTTAATTCAGTTTGAAGAACACATTGTTTCATTGTGGGAAAATGGAAAGATAAAAGCACCAGTTCATTTATCTCACGGAAATGAAGATGAATTGATAGAAGTGTTTTCACATATTGATACAGATGATTATGTATTTTCTACTTGGAGAAGTCATTATCACGCATTACTTCACGGATTAACACCAGAGTGGATTGAAGATAAAATCTTACACGGTAAATCAATATCATTATGTAATCTTGACCACAACTTTTATTCATCAGCAATCGTTACGGGTGTATTACCTATCGCACTCGGAACTGCTATTGGATTAAAGAAACAAAAGTCTAAACAAAAGGTTTGGTGTTTCGTTGGTGATATGACTTTTGAAACAGGTATATTTTATGAAGTCCATAAATATGCCAGAAACTTTAATTTACCATTGTATTTTGTAGTAGAGGACAATGGAGTTTCCACACAAACACCTACAAAAGCAACTTGGAATAACAGAAGGGATATTCCTGATGATGTAATTTATTATGAATACAAATCAAAATATCCACATTACGGTACAGGCAAATGGGTAATATTTTAAATATTATAAATAGTGATGAACACTTTCACAATCTTAATGATTTTGGTAAAAGTAATTATATGAAATGTTTAGAGGGAACATTTTTAAGTGCAGAAGTTAAACCACATTTTGAATTAACTATTTGTAATGTTGATAGCATTGATGAAACAAAAAAATATCTATATCCTATTGAATGTAGAAGTATGGACGGAATATATTCGGGGTTGCTAAGAATACCACAGAAAGTGATTGATTTAGTAAATCAAGATAGATGTAAAGTAATATTCAGTTATGAGGCAGAGGGAGATTTAGATATAGAATATTTTAATCGTTGGTATAAATTAACTTGTAAACCACGAGAGGATGAAATTAAATTTTCTAATTTTCATATTTTTCATTGTGAACTAAATTGTGAAAAAGATAATGAAACACCAGTAAACTTTTTTGTATCAACACATCATCTTGATACATTGTCCTTTGAGGTAAATAAGATTATGGAAGATAACAATCATAGACAATTAGATGACTTTGATTATGACTTCTATTTGAAAGATATTAATGATGTAGATATAGAAAGTAAATCAAAAAACTTTTTATGTTATTTAAGAAATTGTGGAAGAGAACATAGAAATGCAATAGCTTCATATTTTCAATACAATAGTTTGTGGAACGATAATAATATAAGTTTTTTAAAAAATTCATATTCTAATTATAAAAGTTCACCAAAAATATTACCAAAACAATATTGGAATAGTTCTAAAGAGTTAGATAATTTACCAATAGTACAAATTGATACTCACAATTTACAAGACTTACAATCATTTAATACTGCATTTACATCAAATTGGGAACATTATCAAGAAACATTTTTAAGTATAGTTTCGGAAACAATATATAGGGGAAGATTAAATTTTCTTAGTGAGAAAATATGTAAACCGCTGATAAACCTTCATCCATTTATTTTAATGTCAACACCACACACATTAAGAAAATTACAAGAGTTTGGATTTAAAACTTTTGATGGATTTATAGACGAAAGTTATGATAAAGAATTAGACGATTTAAAACGAACACAAATGATATTTGATGAATTAGATAAATTCAGAAACAAATCAGATAAAGAATTAAAAGATTGGTGGAAAGAAATATTACCCGTATTAGAACACAATCAAAAAACATTTATAAATATGGGAAATAAGAAAACAAAAAAAATAAAACTATTGGAGAAATTAAATGACTAAAATATTAATAACAGGCGCATCAGGTATGGTAGGAAAACACTTAGTAGATATGTGTTTAGAAAAGGGATATTATGTTAGAGGAACAGACATCAGATTAGACGATAGATACTTAGAAGAAAAATATTGGGGAGAAAATTTTGATTTCTTTCAAGCAGACTTAAGAGACTTTGATAGATGTAAAGTTTTAGTTGATGACATTGATGTGGTGTTTCAAGTAGCAGGAGTTAAAGGTTCACCAAAGAGAGCAGCAGAACAACCAAATGATTACTTTACACCAATGTTACAGATGAATACCAATATGGCAGAAGCTGCAAGACTTCAAGGTGTTGATTGGTATGTTTATACTTCTACGGTTGGAGTTTATCAACCAGCAAAAGTTTTCAAAGAAGATGATGTATGGAAAACATTTCCGAGTGAAAACGATAAATATGCAGGGTGGGTAAAACGATTAGGTGAATTACAATTAGATTGTTTTGAAACTCACTACGGACTAAAGAATTATTCAATAGTCAGACCAGCAAACATTTACGGAGAGTATGATGAGTTCGGTGAAGAATCTACGGTAATCGCATCATTAGTCAAGAAAGGATGTAATGACAAACTATTATCAGTATGGGGAGACGGAACACCAATAAGAGATTTTATACACGCAGAAGATGTAGCAAGAGGTATATTGATGTCTTATGAAAACAAAATTACAGAACCTATCAATTTAGGTAGTGGTGATGGAGTTCGCATTAGAGATATCGCAAGTATCGTGGCAACACACTATGGAAAAGAAATAGAATACGATATGACAAAACCAAACGGAGATAACAAAAGACTTATGGATATGACACGAGCAAATAGTTATGGGTTTTATCCAGAAGTAGATTTAGAAACAGGAATAAAAAGGGTGATAAAATATTATGAGTCTTTACAAAAATAAGAAAGTAGTTGTAACAGGTGGTAGTGGTTTCGTAGGAACCAATATGGTATTAGAATTACTGAATAGAGGTGCTAATGTCAGAACATCAACACACAAAAGACCTATGCAAATACAAGACGATAGAATAGAGTTATTAGAAAATATTGACTTGACAAAGTTTGATGATGCTATGACATTGATTGACGGAGCAGATATCGTTATACATTGTGCAGGAGATATTTTACATCCAAGCACCGTAGCAACAGACTTTCAAGTTGGGTTGAGTCACATAAATATCATTACCAATATATTAGAAGCAAGTTACAAACACGAAGTAAAACACTTTTTAGAAATAAATAGTTCTACGGTTTATCCACATAGAGAATATCCAGTTTCAGAAGATGAGTTTTGGTTAGAAGAACCATTTCTTTCTTATTATGGTTATGGGTGGATGAGAAGATATAGAGAAAAAGTAATTGAACATACTTCACATTTATCAGATATGCACATTGGAATTGCTCGTGGGACTGCACCATTTGGTCCTTATGATAATTTTGACTTAAAGACTTGTCACGTTGTTCCGGCATTGATTAAAAGATGTTTGAGTGGAGAAGACCCATTTGTAGTTTGGGGAAGTCCAGATGTAACGAGAGATTTTATGTATGTAAAAGATATGATTAAAGGTTGTTTATTAGTGTTGGAAAAAGGTGAATCAATGAAACCTTATAATGTCGGTAGTGGAACAGGTGTAGAAATAGGTGAATTAGTTTTCGCAGTTCTAAACGCATCAGAAAGAAACCCATTGATAAAGTGGGATAATTCAAAACCAACAACAATACCCTATAAAGTATCAAGTATAGAAAGATTGGAAAAAGAATTAGGATTCAAGCCAGACTATACTTTTGAACAAGGAATAAAAGAAACAACGGAGTGGTATGAAAACTTATAAAGATGAATTAATAAAGTCAATGAATTATTTGGCAGAGAAAGATAATACAATATTCATAGGACAACAAACTGCATATCCAGGTAATCCAATGTCCACAACGATATTAGATGTACCAATGGAAAAGATGATTGAAACACCAGTATTTGAAGAAGTTCAAATGGGTATGTCAGTCGGATTAGGTATGACCAATATGTGTGTTGTGACATTTTATCCAAGGTGGGATTTCTTGATATGTGCAGCAAATCAATTAATAAATCACTTAGACAAATTTAAACATATGACAGGTTATGATTCACACGTTATCATTAGAGTTGGTAAAGGTAGTGATGACCCGTTGGACCCAGGTGTTCAACACAAAGCAGACTATACGGAAGAATTTAAAAGTATGTTAGATGACATTGAGATAATTAATCTTTACGATAAGTCTAATATCTACGAAACTTACAAGAAAGCATATGAAAACAAAAAACCAATTATATTAGTGGAATATCCTGAAAGGTATGGAAAATGATTTTATATGTAGGGTGTAGTTATACTTGGGGTTCTGGCTTACAATATGAATATCTATTGGATAAAGGTTGGAGTGTTAAAGAATTAAATAAAGTTTTACCAGTAAATTATCACTTAGAACATTTAAGTTATGAGGCGGACGAATATAGAAAACAAAACAATTGGCCCAACTTAGTTTCAAAAGAATTAAATAAATCATTTGTAATTGGAACATATACAAATGGTGGTAGTAATTTATCAACTACATTACCAGTTTTAAATCATACTGGTAGAATTGCAAGAACAAACTCAATAGATACGGTGGTTATCCAATTTACAGATTGGTTACGAGATATGAACGATAGGGAAATTTCAACATATCCAGGAAACATTAGAGATATTGTGACGGAAGAATTTATTGAAACTAGTATACTAAATCAAATAAAACAAATTGTTCACGTTTGTAACGGAATACGAGAAAGTAATGACCCAAATTTAAGAAACCACAAATATCCAGAAAGCCCGTATCCTGCTTGGGTTGGATTGTCTTGGCAGAAAGATGTTGGTGATGTGTTGAAAAAACATTATCCAGAAAACTTTATACCGATATATTGTGACGGAAAAGAATATAGTTCATTTGCACCAAATGTAGATGAGGGATTGAGATTATGTGATAGTATTCCAGGTCTCAAAGATGAACACTTAAATTCAGAGGGTTGTAAACTAATAGCAGACTCAATTGTAAGAAAGTTAAAGTCTTATGAATAAAAGATTATTTGTATTTGGTTGTAGTTTTACAAGGTGGAAATGGCCTACTTGGAATGATTACATTGGATTAAACTTTGATGAATATTATTCATTAGGTTGTGGTGGAGCAGATAATAAACATATTTTGTATAAACTTTTACAAGCAGATAAAAACTATAAATTTACATCAGATGATTGTGTTATGGTTATGTTTTCAAGTTTTAACAGAATGTCATACATTGATAAACGTAATCCCTACATACAAAACATCGGTGATATAATTGACCACAACATAAAAGCTCACCCAATGGGAAAAACTTACAATTTCGCAACAGCAGTTTATGATAGTTGTATTGCAATTCAATCAATTGAATCAATACTAAAATCTAAAAATATAAAGTATGAATTTTTACAATCTATGGATTGGGATAGTCATATAAAAAATTATGAAAATCGTGGAGATATAAAAGAAGATTTAGATTATTGTTTAGATTTATTTAAATATCCAGTAATGGAAAATTGGGTTTATGAAAACTATGACTTTGATAAAGAAAAAATAATCTGGCAAGACGAGGGTAGTCGAGACGGACACCCGACAATGAAGCATCATTTTGATTTTGTTGAAGAATTTTTTCCACAATACATTACAGATAAAGTAATTGAATACTACGATACTCAACAAGAAAATTTTAGTGATGAAAATACAGAACAACAAGAAGAAATATATAGAGATATACAAAAGGAGTTTTTTGAAAATGAAAAAATTAAGATTAATACGGAATAATTCTTTTGATACGATTACAGCTCCAACTCTTGAGGAACTGAATCACGAAAAAAACAAACTTGAATTAGAAAGTAATGAATTATTTGATGTTTGTTGTTTCGGTAATGACGACACACCATTACCAACGACTTATTTTAAATTAGCACCAAAAACAATAAAAGTATTTAATAGAAAAACAATCAAAATTAGAAATGACTTTGAACAATGGTGTGATGTTCAAGGAGTTGAACAAACGGGTGGTTCAGATAATAAATCAAGCACTATCGTATCACATTATAATATACAAAGAAATAATGACATTGTCAAGGATAATTTTAATTTTATTCCACTAACCATTTTCACACCAAATTATTGGTATTGTAATTCAGTAGAGTTTAATGCTATATCTCAATACTACAAAGGTAAGCACGATACATTTGCACAAGAACAATGGAGCGCTTGGTATCAACACGAGGGTAAAGAATTGATTACAAAAGAAGAATTAAAATACTTACCATTTGTAAACTTTATAAAACGATTAGGATTTAATTATGAAAAATAAAGTTGCGATTTGTATAGCAGGGGAAATGAGATATTGGGAAATAACAAAAAATATCTTCAATTCACTTGACGCCGATATATTTATATCTACTTGGGATACTAATGATAGACAAGATAACTACCCATATAGATTTCACGGAAACGAAAATGTTAATGATGAAATTGTAGATGGGTTAGATAACTTGATAGAGGCAGAATTTTTACCAACAGAAATAGAAAATAAATTTACATTTAACATACCGAAGTATTGGTATTTAATTCACAGATGTAATATACTAAAAAATAAACAAGAAGTCAAGGAAAATATTAAGTATGATTGCGTTTTGATAACAAGACCAGATGTATTGTATGATAAAAACTTATTAGATGATTTATCACACAAATTAGATGAATTGTGTACCTATTCATCAGAAATAAATTATAGTGAAGACTTTTATGGATTAGGAACAATGGATGTTTCGGCATACGGAACTTCATCAACAATGGATATATTTTCATCATTGTATAAACATATATTTATGAGTGATGATTTTAATATGATTCCAATGGGACATTCGTTAATTCCATACTATACTAAGTATATTGGACTAAATATGAAACAATCAAGAATTTCACAGAACTTAATTAACAAGATAAGAAAAGAAAAAGAATTTAACAAACTAATAGGAGATACTAATGTTTAAGAAAATAAAACAATGGTTCCAGGATTGGAAACAAAAAAGAAAATTAAAGAAAAAACTTGAAGCATTAAAGAAACGAGACCCGTTCATTTATAAATAAAACTTCCAAACTTTATATTTATAGTTGTATAGATTTATATAAAATATAGGAAAAAAATGCTTAAATTAAAAAACTTACTATTTGAATCCAGCATAACAGGCCAAACACAAGGTTCTGAAGAACTCGGTGGGTATAAAGGTTTCTTTAAGTTATCCGAAATGGAAAAATACAAGAAGTGGATAAAGAAAACACTTCGTGTAGAATTAGTAGAAGGATATAAAGACCCAGGTATATTCAAAGCAGTATTCTTAGCAGGTGGACCAGGTTCAGGTAAAACCTATATAGCAAAAGGATTATTTGGAATACCCGATAGAGTCAATGTATCTCAAACAGGTATGAAAATGGTTAATTCAGATAAAGAATTAAAGTATTTATTAAATAAGTTTGGATTCGGTACTGATTTAGATTCATTACCAGACGAAGTATTTAGTAATTTAACGAATCCAAAAGACCCAAAGTATAGTGGGTTAAGAAACTTTGCAAAAGATTTAACAGCAGAAAGAAGACGATTATATCAAAATGGAAGACTTGGTATGGTAGTTGACGGAACAGGCGATGATTTTCAAAAGATTGCTGGTGAAAAAGCAGAATTAGAAAAAATTGGATATCAAACTTATATGATTTTTGTCAACACCACATTAGAAGTAGCACTTCAAAGAAATGAACTCAGAGATAGAGTTCTACCACAGAGTATAGTTTCACAATCACACAAAGAGGTGAATAGAAACATTGGTGCATTTCAAGGATTGTTTGGTTCAAGTAACTTTATGGTTGTTGATAATAACGAACAAAAAACAGAAGACCAAGCAAAGAAGAGATTTAAGATGTTGGTTAAACAAGGATTGGGTAAATTCGTAAAAGCACCAATCAAAAGTAAAAAAGCATTAAGTTGGATTAGAAAACAAAAAATATTACAAGGGAAAAAATAATGTTAATATCATTTGACGAAATTATAGAAGTAACACTACACCACGAGGGTGGATATGTTCACGACCCAAAAGATTTAGGCGGAGAAACTAACTTCGGTATAGCAAAAAGATTTTACCCAGATGTAGATATCAAAAACCTTACAG
>Ga0209337_1003930_pt1 | contig 10371 bp, 6 predicted proteins | sample LinPmetageLP53_FD_184044 | JGI IMG/M metagenome (GOLD analysis project Ga0209337, IMG submission 184044) | Marine viral communities from the Pacific Ocean - LP-53 (SPAdes) (version 2) | ecosystem: Environmental > Aquatic > Marine > Oceanic | place: Pacific Ocean | collected 2010-02-08 | reverse complement strand
TTTTGTCTTCTTCCCTAATAAATAGTCTTGAATTAATAAAATCTTCTTAATATTGGATTCAGTCTCATAAGCCTGAATTAAATAGTTAAAAACTTTATTTCTATTCATATCTTTATAGTTCTTAAATAATAGTTTCCGTCTATAAATATCAGTATAAACACAATTATGTGTATTTATTTCACTCCATTTTTTATTTATATAATTATGTACTTTATTGAAAAAAGGGACTTTTTCTCTTGTTTCTTTATCAATTCCACCATACAATAGTTTGAATGTTCTTTGTTTTGATTCCTCATATGAACATTCATAGTGTTCTGCAAGATGTTTGTGTACTGAATCTTTACCGAAATCGTAATCAACCAAGTCAGCAATCAATCTTAAATGATATGCATCAAAGTCAAACTCTATAAGTGAATTATTTTCAGGTATGAATGCTTTTCTCTTCTCAGGTGGTAGAGCTGCAAAGTTAACTGAACCGAATGAATTACTTGGCCTACCTGTTGTTGTCCATAGATTGTATTGTGAATATAACTTTCCATTCGATATATGCTTCTTTACTCTTATATCAAATATATCACATACATCATCAGAAACCTTGATTCCATTCTTCTCAATTGAGGTAAATGCCTTAATTACATCATTCATATAATCATTATTATCACCTGTATGTGGTATATTCATTACCTTATTAACATCACTACAATACTCATTATGTTTAGATAATGGTATGATTTCGTTAAGTTTTTTAACATTGTAAAACTTGTTACTCAGGAAATCTATTGCGTTGTTACGAACATTATTTTCAAATGGTTTACCAGTTTCCAACCAATGTACAAAATTTAAATCCCAAACATCTTTAAATTCATAGAAATGATTCAATATTTTTTTATCAGGTGTGACAATCCATTCTCCATCTAACCACTTGTAATCTTCCATAAATTTATCTGAATCGGGATGATGTTCTATTATAAAGAATGATTTAGTGGGAGTGTCTGGTTGAACCCATAGAGCTGACAATCCATTGTTTTTATGTAATGGATGTAAGTTGGGGTCTTTGAATATAGGTATAATACAATACATCGTATCTTAATATATAACATTTTATTGAATAAAACAAGCTTTTTTTAATTATTGGTCGTAACTTCCTCGTTCTTCCATTCGTTTAGTAAATTCCTCAGTTTCACCTCTTGTTTTATCAATGCCAGGCATTGTTCCAAAATATTTTTTAAAATCAAGTGTCTTTACTGATGTAAAATCAGCTTTAAGATAATCGTACCTACCTGGTTGGCTAGGGTCTGTTTCATCATACTTAATTGCAGGTACAAAACCATAAAATCTAACAGGATCATCTTTATTGAATATTAAAAATACTTCTTCTTGATTATAATATAATCCAGTCATTGATGCTGGAAAATTTCTACCACCATATCCGTTATGATAATCTTTACCATGACTCTCACCAAACTTTCTACCAATATAAGAAGTTCCTGTATTTGAAAAATACATTGGACTTATTAAAATAATTCCTTCATCCGATGGACAAGATACTTTAAATTTAAATATTTGAGCTATATGTGTAAAACTACTTGGAATCGCTACGGGTGTTATATTACTCATATATGATTGAACATCTGCAAAGTTTTGAATTACGGTTATTGTTTTACCTTTACCTAAAGGTGATATTGAAAGTGTTGTAAATTTTAATTTATCTTGGAAATTGTAAATATTAGCTTGACTACCATATACTGTAATATGTCTTTCGGAGTCTCCTTTACTTGACCCTCCTATACCACCTAATCTATAACCTCTACCCGTGTTGGCACCACTAGTTCTCTCTGTATCTCTTAGACTAGAATAAGCAAAGCTTTTAGCACCTGAATCCTTGTATGCTTGGCTATCATCTACTCCAAATGAATCAAACAAATGAGGACTTAACGCAAAACCTCTATATCTACCTTGAATTGCATTTAAATTTGCCATTTTTTTTCTATATCTGAATACAGTTTCTAAAGTGGTGTACCATCCATCTGAACCTATACTGTGTTTTATTTTTGTGATTTGAAAATAACAAGTTTTTAAATATATTTTTGGTAAATAATCAACTCTAAATATATCACCTGGAACTAAACTTGAAATACCATAAGTTGTTAATTCTAATTTGATTGGTAATGGTGGATTTTTTTTATTAACGAATTTATCAGCTATTCTAGCTCTAAAATATTCTTGGAAAGTTTTTGTAACGAAAAATCCATTTTTTATTTGTGCCGAATCCGTAGCATCAATGATTCTTGTATTTTTACCCGCAGCTTTATCTCCCGTATCATCACTACTCTCATCCTCCGTATCATCCGTTGGCACAAAAAGTGTTGTAGTATTGATAACATTACCATAAGAAGCATTTAAATAAAAATCATTAGATTCTTGTAGTTCTGTTGTGTATAAATCTTGATATGTTTGTTTTTCTGCATTTGAATCTGATAAAGCCTTACCTCTAAAACCCCCAATATCAGGTAAGTATTTTACCTTAACTTCTTTAGCATTAACAATCCCTTCTTCTTCTAAATTAGTCGTCAATGTATTAAATATATCCGCTAAACTAGATGCGTTAATTATTTCTTCATTAGCAGGTAACATTTGTTCATTAGTTCCACTTAATGCTTGAATAGCTACATTGGCGCCAATAGCATCATTTGGTAGTGATAAATTAACATTATAACTTTTCACTATTGATGTAGGACTCATTATGTCAAATATAAATAATTTATCAAAAGCATCTTCTTCAATTATGTTATCAACACCTAAAAAGTTTTCATCAATGATTTTTAAAGTATTATCTTGTCCTCCAGCTAACTTGAATTTAAAAATACCATATGAGTCTTCATTTATTGCTTTCAATATATGATTTACAATATCTTTAAATGATTTACTTTCAGGCCCAAAGGCATCTTTCACAACTGCACTATTAACAAAAATTTCTCTAATTGGTATTCTTCCAACTGAAGCTTCATCACCACCATTTATTGTTTTATCATAAGTTGTGATAGGTGTTTCAAAAGGATAAGTATTAAAATATGATGGTTTTTTATCTGCAGTTGCAATCCAATCATTAAATTTTTTATCAAATGAATCTATTGTACCTGTTTCTAATTCTTTATAAAATGGAGTATGTTTTGTAATGGTATTATAAGTTCTATCCCAAAATTCTGGTACTAAAAACACTGGATCTGATTCACCCGTATTACCAATTATTGATTGTTTTTCGTAAAAATCAGAATGATAAAATGTAAAAGACTCACTTGAATCTATTTTTGTTTGCAATCCTTTTACACTAACATCATTTATATCCTCAATATTTTTTCCAAATGCAAACTCAGCGTTTAAAATTTTATCCTCTAAAAAACCAAGTGATATGTATTGAGATTCAGATTTTTTTGCATCTGGTAAGAACAACCCAGCGATTGAACCTAAAACCGTTGGATTAAAATCACTACCACCCAATGTTTCTTCAACTTTTTCATCTACAAGTTCTTCAAAATCAGCTATTTCACGAACTGATGAAGATGAATCTGGAACATTATCAAAATCTGCTTTTGGAACTATTTTTCCATCTTTTTCTTTTAAATTAAAATTATTTAAAGCTTCAAATCCAAAAAAATGGTCTAATAAAAAGTCAATTTTTGTTTTTAAATGTTGAAGTTTTGGAAAAGTTATCATAGCTACATTTGGTGATTGAATGGTTAAACTACATTCAACACTTCCGTTTTCCATTATTTTAGAATCATAATTAGTTACTTGTCCGATTACTACTTCTAAATTACCTTTTGACCGTGTAACCACACCATCTTTAGCATCACCATTTTGTTTTTCACCATATAGTTCTTCAATTATTATTTTATCTGCATCTTTACCTTCTTCATTAGTATTAATTATGTCATTTGGGTTATACAAGTCTTTAACTGAACTCCATCCAAAATCAATGAATATTTGTGCTCCTGGTCTTAAAAAGTATCTATTGTATATAGCATCAAAGTCTGCAAAATTATGAACTACGAAGTTTATTGTTGTGGTTTTTCTTTCACCCAATGCACCTTCTGTTTCTGATGACACGGATGTGATACCAGCAGCTGGTTTTAAAAATTTATTCACATCATCTCTAACCCCATGTTCGTTTGGAAACAATTCACCAGTTATGTAATCGTTTTGTTCACTATCTGTTTTTTGAAAAAATTCATCAGATGTAATTTGTTGTTGAGGTGTTATTTGGTCGGTGGTGTTCAATACATGATTTCCCAACATATAAACTTTTGGTTTTGAAAAATTAATATCTTTAGCTGGTCTTTTAACTACATATCGTCCTTTCGTAGAATCTGTTGATTCTTTTTGAAACGATACTTGTGATTTTGGAAATCGTGTTGATTTTTGGTCTTTATGAGCTTGTGCTACTTCCTCTTCTTCTTTCAATTGCTTTTCAAGTTCGGAGTTATTATTTGTTTTTGATTCAATAGTTTCACCCTCATACAACACTATATCATCTGCTCCCTCATAAACACCCGTTTGAACACCAGTCCACATACGAATAAATGGTGTTCTTGATGACAAGTCTGCTTCACCATTGAATTGATTATCCAATAATTCACCATAATTATAATCTTCTCTATCGTCAGGATATTTTGATGGGTTTATCTGTTGACCAGGTAATCTGGTTTTCTCAGCTGCTAATTGTCTAGCTTCAAGTGTTTTCTTAACCTTAATTGGAATGTCAGAACCAAATACTCTATTGTTTATAGGCATTTTTAGAAACCTCGTGCGTCTTTAGATGATACAGGTATTCTCAATGATGTTCCGGCTGGTATGTTGTTTGTAGTTAAATTATTCACTCTAGCTATGAACCACCAAAGTTGTGAATCATTGTAAAACCTAAATGCTAAATTATCACATCTGTCACCTTCTGTTGAAATGAAATACATATCATCATTTCTTTCAGGTACTTTTTTATAAATCGTTGTATTGTAATAAGATTTATTTGTATCTTGATTTTTATTTATATTTGTTTCATCATATCTAGACATTATTAGTTCCTCCAGTCGGTGATATTTCAGGAACATATCCATAGAATTTAGTATCAAGACTTGGAACTGTTCCATGAATTACTTGATATGTTAAAGCTACATTTATATGATGTGGAACTCTTGATGGAGCTTCTATTTCATAAGGTGAAGAATTATCTATCGTATAAGAAATAGATTTTATAAATCCTAACATTTCATCATTTGTTTTTCCATACAAATCACCTAATCTAAATTTAGTTAATGGTGGTTTCATTCTTACCTTATTACCACCCAAATAATTATCATTATCATATTGTGGATATGCAAGTGATGTTAGTCTATTTAATTTTTGATATATTGATGTTAACTCCGACCTTGTCTGTGCTGCTAACTTTAGATTAAAAGAAATATCTCTTGTAGCTCTTTCATACACATAAACGGGTTCACTTCTTCCAACATAATTTGTTTCAGACCAAGATGGTGAGATGTTTTCTGTCAACCCCTCAATGTATGCTCTGAAAAATATATAAGTGTCATCTCTTAAATCTTTAAAGTAAAATGGCATTCCATCTTTTTTTGAGTCAAGAAGTAAACCTAAACTTGTATCATCAAATTCATCTTCATACCCAACAGCCCAAGTATTAACATCAGCAACAGCTAACTCAGTACCTTTAATCATTTTTGCTAAAGTCATCTTATCACCTGTTACCTCTTCACCTGTTCTAAGTTCTTGTGGTGGGTCTCCACCACCAAAACCACCAAGAGAAAGTTGTAGTGGTTCAGATGGTAAGGATAAATCACCAAATGTTTTATTTAAGTCATGAGTTGCATTACCACCCGCACTAGCATAAGATACTCCTTGGCCAAGATTTAAAGTGTCAAATGTAAATTCAGGATATGTTTTGTTTAATAAACCAAAAGTACCAAAAGGTGGTGTAGCTCTATTAAAAAGAGCCCCAAATTGTCCCTGTGTAATTGTTCTCAGAGTTGAAAGTGGAGAGTATTCTTTTCCAAATCTTAAATCACTTTGACCCACACCAATACTGATAAATTTATTAGCATCAGGACCTGGATTAAGTCCAGTTGTTGGATTTGCTTGTCTAACTATTGGAAACTGAACTTTTGTATTACCACCTAAAAAGTTTTGCTGCAAAATGAAATCGGCACCTTGTGGTGATGATAAAAACTTTCCAATTCGTGTAGCATCAGCAGCAACTATTTCTGGAAAACTTGAATTTAGAGCTCTACCCACACTACCAATTGGACTAACGATATATGGTTCACCTGCAAAATCATTTGTCAATCCTAAGAAAGCGCCAGCTCCAACCAATGGTGTTCTTGATGGACTAAATAAATTATATTGTGCATTGTTTGCTCTTATATCCAATTTCCCTCTATTAACATTTGCACCATAATTAAATGGTTGAAATGGATTGTTCGTGTCTGGTGTGGATGATATTGGAAGAGGTTTATGGTCAGTGGTGTATAATGCCTCGAAACCACCTGATAAACTTAAATCTGTTCCAAGATTAGCTGTGTTTGTAAATAAATTATTATCACCTGAATTATCTAAAGAAGTTCCTTTGTATGAATTTATATTTGATATTTGTATACCTACATTTTTAGGAACTCTTGAATCATATGTTGTTTGTTCAAAATTTATTAAAGATGATATAGGAAATGAAATACTATCCAATATTGGATTCAATGATGTTCTGTTAGCAAAGTCCAAACCCACTACAGGAACATTAAATTGAAACCTTGAATCATTTGAATGTTGAGGTCTTTGGTCTATGAAGTCTTCTGTTCTTAATTCAGCTTGTTCTTGAAATATACTTTTTAATTTTAATAAACTCATTTATATTCTCATTATCCTAAGTTTCTAACTAATTTAGATTCAACCGCTGAACCAATTCCACTTACTGCAGTACCACCAAGTCCAAAATATTTTGCCATATCTTGTCTAAGTTGTGACATTTCACCTTTAATTTCAGAATTTCCTTTTTCAATACGAGATGTGTCTATATTTGTTGAACCGCCACCGCCACTTCCAAATGTAGGACCCATTGATAAACCATCTCCCTTTTTACCTTGAAATATTCCACCCATTTGTGGTGATGCAACAATTGGACCCCCATTTGGATCCATACCCAAGTCACCAACACTGTTTATCTTAGATGATATTGCCGTAATAGCAGCTGCTGCTACACCTACACCTATAGCTGCTTTAATAGGATTAGAAACTGCAGCTCCGGCAATATTGGCTAACATTCCTTTTTTTGCAGCTATTGAAGTAGCTATCGCATTAACTTTCATACCCGCAAATATACCAATTAATGTTGGACCTAACATTCCAATTGATTGTAGTGGTACTACAATCATATTCACAAGACTAACTATTCCATTTAACGCCGGGCCAATGGCTTCAGCCAATGTGATACCAACAGTTTTAAAACTAGCAACTAAACTAGCTACCGCAGTCATTGTTTCTTCTGGTATTTCAATTCCTGATGTTAATTTACTTATCTCACCCGTTAAAGTTTTTTGTTCTTTTTGTGCAGAAACTACTTTTTGTAATTCCGATACTTCTAATCCCGCCGCATCAGCTAATGCTTTTCTTTCCAATGCATTTAATTTATTAAATTCGGCTTCACTTCCAACTTGTTTAACCACTTCTTCCATAGCACCTTTTATATCATTATTAAGTGCTAACTCTCTAGCTTTTTGTAAATTCAATTGTCTACCAATCATCACGGAGGCTGTTATTTCAGCATTTAATGATTCTTGGAAATTCAATAATCCATCAGATACTTTTGCAACACTATCTAATCCTAAACCAAGTTTTCTAGCTTGGACAGCTGCTTCTAAAATATTTTTACCACCATCAGCTGAGAATTTAGCGAATAATTCAGTATTAGCTGCAACATCTTTCAATACTTGGTCAGGTGCAACATTGTTAGCTTTAGCTAATTGTCGTGTTGATAATAAAAGATTATTAGCTTGTTCTCCAGTCAATCCTTGTGTTTGTGTAAATAAACCAACTAACTTTGTACTTTCATCTACTGTCATACCAGTTGTTTTTGCTAATTTAGCAACACTCGCTGATAATTCATCAGCTTCATCAAATGCAACTCCAAAATTATTTGCTAAATCCGATGTTGCTTTATTTGCGTCTTCAGCTGATAAACCAAGTTTTGTAAATTCTGTTTGTGACCTTACGAGTTCTTGTCTAAAATCCGTTACACCCATAGCACCGAATTGTCCAGCTATAGCTTCTTGAGTTGCACCAAATTGCATTAATGCAGCCAAAGCAATGGTTAATGGATTGGTTATAAAACCTTTAATCGTACTACCCATTCCACCCATCAATGAATCTGTAGTGGATACTGTTCCTTCAATTCCTTTGTTTACCTTTAATCTTTTTGCTTCAGCATCTAAAGTAGATTTATAACCTTCCAAATTCTTTTTAACTGTTTCATCTGTTGCATTTAGAATCTCTTCTTCTAATTCTAATTGAGTTTGTTTAATACCTGTTAAATCATAAGCACCACTAACTATATCACCAGCAATATCATTTAATTGTTCTTCTAAATCTCCTAATTTTTTACCACCTGCTATTAATTCTCTAGTTACTGTTACTTGTTTTTGTAAAGCTCCAAAAACATCTTTTTGTAAACCCAAACCATCTTTACCACTTATATTATTTAATCTTTGTTTCTTTGTTATATCTGTAAGGGTTTTACTTATATCTTTGTAACCTTGTGTAGACTTATTTACTTGACGCTCTGTTAATTGATTTATGATTTCTTGATTTTTTATAAATTCTTTTTGTTGTTTTGTCCCAAGTCTACCATTTTTAATGGCTATGTCTTGCAGCTTATTATATGCCTCTGTAGCATTATTTAATTTGGTTTGTTCTTCTGTACTTAAAGCCATCTTAGTCCTCTACGTCAATACCTTGTTTTTTTAAGGTTGCTAAAACCTCATCACCAAGTTTATTAGCTTTTTCTATGTCTTGATAGAATCCTTTAACTAATTTTTGAATTTTTGGGTTTTTTAAGGCTTGTTTTTCTTTTGAAGAAAGTTTTTGTTTTTTTAATTGATTTAATCCAACTAAAAACTTGAATGCATTAAGTAATTTGTTCTCTAACAAAACACTTTTGTGATTCATATATGATTTTTTCTTTGACACAATACTCTCCTATTAGATGTACCTATTCATATATAAATATCAAATATGTAGAAAATTATCTTTTAAATCTTGAGTTATTACTTTTTGATTTTTGTTGAGCTTTTTTCATCTCATCATTTTCTTTTTTACGAGTATCAGATAATTGTTTAAAATAGAAATTTCTTAAATATACAGGCATATTATACACATCGGAGTGTGTAAACCCTATCCCGTAGTACATTAATTGAAATATTTGTTCGTGAAGCTTTGGTTTATCCTCAACTGTTAGGCCAAAAAAACCCAACCGTCATCGGTATATCTACCTTGACAGCTTCTCCTCCTAAATCTATTTCCTGTTCCATTATAATATCTGGAGTTACTTTTTTGATTTCTTCTCTTAAATACATTGAATCTCTTGATAGAATGTTTTGAGATATTTCATTAATTACTGATTGAGAATTATCACCATCAACTTCTTTGATTAAATACCTTAATCTCGTGGTTAATTCAGGAGAAACAGCACCAACTTTTTTAGAAGCATTTAACTCTTCATCAATTAATCTTTCATCCTTACCTGTAAGTAAGCTGAATTTAATTTTTCTTTTTGATATTGGTAGTGTTACTTCAAATAAATTTTCTTTTACATCTTTTGGTAATTTTTTAAATGGACATTCAGCTAAATTAAATACTTGAGTTGACACCCCTCCTGTTGTTGGATGTGTTACTTGACAAGTGTACTCAGGCCCATAAGCTAAAACTCTAGCTGCAACCATCACAGCATTTTTATCACCAAGTATTAAATCATCTGATTTTACACCTTCTGTTAATATTAATGAATCTAATAATTTATCAACCACTAAACCTTTTTTAATTAAATTTTGTGATGTCAAAATATCTTCTTCTCTCGCAGTCATATATTTGATTTCAATTTTTCCATCTTTTAATGGATGTCCTTCTGAATATAATCTACCCTCACTCGGTAAATCAATTACTTCACTTGGGAATTTATTGTCTGGCATTTGTAACCTCCGATTATTTTGATTCGGAAACAGACGCTTGTCTATAACCTGTAACTAACTTCTTAATCTCACCGATAGCTTTTCTTGCTCTACCACCAGCTGCTTTTGTACCTTTTTCTGAAAATACTGAATG
>Ga0209337_1003928_pt1 | contig 10375 bp, 14 predicted proteins | sample LinPmetageLP53_FD_184044 | JGI IMG/M metagenome (GOLD analysis project Ga0209337, IMG submission 184044) | Marine viral communities from the Pacific Ocean - LP-53 (SPAdes) (version 2) | ecosystem: Environmental > Aquatic > Marine > Oceanic | place: Pacific Ocean | collected 2010-02-08 | reverse complement strand
TTTAATTATGACTCTACCGCAAACACTATGGATTACATCGATAGTTGCGATTACACTCTTATACTACATGATCTTGTAGGTAATGGCTGGGTAGGTAGTAAATTAGAAATATACCAAGACGACACCACGATGTTTGTAATGTCCTCTGGTTCAAGTCAAACTTTTACAATTCAATTAAGCGCTCCTGAAGTTGTTAGGGCTAAATTCTTTGTAAACACCCAGGCTAGTAATACAACTCTAGAGTGTGGATTTACTTTAATTAATCCAATGGGAGACACTGTAATAAGTGTTCTACCTCCATTTATGCAAGCGTTTTTTGTTTACCAAGGAGTTGCGTATTGTGGAAATGAATGTATAGAAATTGTAGAGGGATGTACAGACTCGCTAGCCTTTAATTATGATTCATTAGCTAACACTAGTTTACCTTGTTATTATAATCCAGGTTGTACTAGTCCAGCTTACTTGGATTTTCACGTAGACACTGCAAATGGTAATTATAGAGATTTTCACGCACAAGATAGTTGTGTAGGTGGTTTAGCTATATTTGGTTGTACTGATTTCTTATCGTTTAATTATGATCCACAAGCAAATGTAAATAACGGTGGGTGTGTGCCGGTGGTACTAGGTTGTATGCAGCCCTTGGCCTTTAATTACAATGCCCAAGCAAATGCTCCTGACACTTGCGTTGCGGTTGTATATGGGTGCATGAGTTCAATAGCTTTGAATTATGATTCATTAGCTAACACTGATGATGGAAGCTGTATAGGCGTAGTATACGGGTGTACTGATACCTTAGCCTTTAATTACTCACCTCTAGCTAACTGTGATGATAGCTCGTGTATACCAATCATATTAGGATGTATAAATCCAGTTATGTTTAATTACTGTGATACGTGTAATACTAATGATGGTTCTTGTGTTGCTGTATTATACGGCTGTACAGATAGTATTATGTTTAATTATAACCCACTAGCGAATGTTGATAATGGAAGTTGTATTGGTGTTGTTTATGGCTGCACTGATCCTAGTATGCTCAATTTTAATCCACAAGCAAACACGGAAGATTTTTCTTGTATTGCTTATATATATGGCTGCATGGACAGTTCTTCCCTTAACTATGATGCGTTGGCTAACACGGATAACGGATCGTGTATCGAGGTGGTTGAAGGATGTATGGATCAATCGGCATACAATTATAATAACCTCGCTAATGCTAGTGATAGCCTTTCTTGTCTTTTCGACGCTGGTTGTATTACTGGTCCGGGTAATCCCTATTGGCTTAATGACCCATGCTACGCTTGGATAATTGATATAGACGATTATTGCTGCAATAACGCTTGGGATACAGACTGTCAATCGCTTTACAATTATTGTGAAGATGGTTGGACTGGACCTACTTTCCTACAAGAATTTAGAAATCAATTAGTAATATATCCAAATCCTGCAATTGATAAAATAAATATAAATAAAAACGTTGATATAAACGTATTCAATTATATCGGGGGTATGGTAATATCCGAAACAAATATAAATGTCTTAGATGTCTCTATATTGAGCCCCGGGATATATACATTACAAATAACGTACAACAATAAATTAATAACAAAAAAAATAATTAAAAAGTAAAATTATGGCAACAACAACAGCAAGTATTACACTTTCTAGCGCGGATTTACTGAGTGACAACATGTCGTTGTCAGCTTCTATGAATCTGTACCAACACAACACGACAGCGACTGGATTAGATGAAATGAACTATCATAGATTAGTGATTCCAACAGGTACACAATTTGATCTTATACAAGATAGTGCAGCGCTATCAGAAGATGCATCTTATGTTTATATTATAAACAAAAATACAGACGTAACAGATTACGTAAAAATATCAATTAACACAGAAGAAATAGGTAGGTTATATGCTGGTGATTGGTTATTTATGCCTTGGGACAATGATTTAACCGACACTGAAGATGCTCAAAGTGCACAAGGAAATGACTCGAGCATAGAAATAGAAGCTTTTACTCACGAGCACATTATCGAATATGCTTTGTTCCACAACGGTGAAACATTATTAACTTCAGACGACGTAGCGTAATTAATTAACAAATAAAAAAAATAAAAATGGCAACAACAACAGCAACAATTTCAATTAGTAGTTCTGATATAGCTGACAATGCATTTTCAATCTCCAACACCTCAACACTTTATAACGCTGGTAACAATACTGGTATTACAGAAACAACTGGTCTTGGAAGAAAAAAAATAGCAACAGCTTCAAACGTGGTTCTTTTAGATGGTGGTTTAACCTCTGGAATAGCGGCGGATGTAACGGCAGATAAATCTGCTAAGGTTTATATTAAAAACCATAACAATAGAGGTGATGGCTCAAAATATGTAAATATTTTATTAGCGGCAGTAGAAATTGGTAGATTATACGGTGGAGACTGGATGTTTATTCCTTGGTGTGCAGCATCTGGAAAAGATATTGAATTTACAGCTTCCGACGCTACTGAAACTACGTTAGAGTATACTTGTTTCTACGAATAGTAAATGGCTAGACGCTTCAATACAACTGGCGCGCTAACACAAGAGCTGTTGGCGGCGGGAGACAACACAAAAATCTCTTCAATTCACTTAACTAACATTGAAGGGACAAATACGTGTAGTGTGGATTTATATATTGAGAAGCGACTTACTGGTAAATTCTATTTATTGAAAGGCGTAAATTTACCTATTGGAGTAACTTTATCTCATGATATTGTAGGTTTTAATAATTATTCTGGGGAATTTGGATTGTATATAAAACTAACAGCCGCTAGCGGAACGCCCGCGGTAGATGTAATACTATCTTAATATGAAATGGTCAGGTCAACATATATATGATTTAGTATCTAAGTTTAGAAATACAGTAGATTTTTCGGAAGATGTAACGTTTTATCAACCGGTTAATAACGCTGATCCTATTATAAGTATTGGATCTTCTGACGATGAAAGACTTAGAATTAAAATAAATTATCAAGGAACTACTACTCAAGCAGCTCAAATAATTAGTTTTAAAACTTTTACAGAAGGTAGTGCTGCAAACGATGGAAAAATGCAATTTATTCCCGATGAAGTTCATGTATTAGATATTGATGACGGGGGAATAGATTTTAAAACAGGTTTTGGTATTTCTATTAACGGGGCGGATATTATAACAGATTCCTCTGGCACAGCAACTTTAAGTAACATTGATGCTTTAGATGCTACAACTATATCTACGTTTGAAACAGCTATGGAGAGTAATATTGATACACTAGCAAATCTAACTAGCATAGGAACAATTACAACTGGAGTTTGGGAGGGAAGTCGTGTTGCTAGCGCATATTTAGATCCTGACACCGCTCACTTAACAACAGACCAAACTTTTACTGGTATTAAAACTTTTAACGAAACAATAGTTGGTAGTGTTAATGGTAGTGCGGCCACGGTTGCCACAATCGCGGGTTTAGCTCCAAATACAGCAACGACGCAGGCAACTCAACCTGCTATTGAATCTATTGGAACGGATGGTGATACTTTAAGTATACTTTCGGACACGTTACTTATGTCAAACGCCTCCGCTGATACTCCGGTTATAAAACTGGTAAATACTACTGATGACGATCAAGCGGGTCAATTGATATTTGAAAAATTAAGAGATGATGACGCTGTTGCTCAAGGACAAAATTTAGGTGAAATATGGTTTAAAGGTCAAGATGCCGCTCAAAACACTCAAAACTACGCATACATTATAGGTGAAATTGATGTTTCAACTGGTGGTCAAGAATCTGGGCAATTACTACTTGGTATTGCAAACCATGACGGTGGGTTTGGTGGAGCTGGTTTGATTTTAACCGGAGGGAGCGAAGATGTTGAGGTGGATGTTACAGTTGGGTTAGGTGCTAATTCTGTTGTTACTATTCCTGGTGATATTGATTTAGCTGGAGACATAGACGTAGATGGAACTTTAGAAACAGACGCTTTAACAATAGGCGGGGCAACGATAGCCGCTATAGGAACAACAGCTATAACAACTGTTGGAACAATTGGAACTGGGGTTTGGGAAGGAACAGCTATTGCCTCTGACCAACAAAAGCACGTTATGCATTATCAAACAACTGGTTTTAGTACTGCTGATGGAACTAATTATGAAGCGCAAGAAAATATGTCTACTAACGCCGCTCCTTTCCAGCATAACACCAGTATAGGGGCGGATGGTTTAACAGCTCAATCTCCACAAACTTGGATGAGAATGGGTGGTGGGCATGTTATGCCAAGGGCTTGTACTTTAAAAAGATGGACTGGTTGGGCTGCATCAGCAGGAAGTGGAACAACTTATCTAGGGTTATTTAAAGTAACTATGACTAGAAATAGCTCTACAACTGTTTCTGCCGTTTTATTAGAGGAATTTTCATACACAGCCTTGGGTAATAATAAAAACGAAGACTTTGATGAAACTAGTTTTACCGCTACAGCAATAGCAGCTGGAGATATTGTGTTTACCGCAATGAAAGGGGTTAATAATAAAGTTGCGTATTTTAACGGTACGTTTGAAGTAGAATTTTAAAAATTAAATAAAGTGATAAGTAAACATATATCAGACCGTGAAGGTGTGTATAGCACAACAGCGATACGAAAAGGACTTGATAACACTCCAAGCCAATTTGAATTAGCAAATATGAAATTATTGGCAGAAAAAGTATTTGAGCCGTTAAGAGAGTGGGTTGCAGGACCTATTAGAATTAATAGTTTTTATAGAGGTAAAGCTTTGAACAAAGCAATTGGTGGATCAACTTCATCTCAACATTGTAAAGGTCAAGCTATGGACATAGATGATGGTGGTTGTAAGAAGACTAACGCTGAGATGTACGCTTGGATAAAAGATAATCTAGACTTTGATCAAATGATCTGGGAGTTTGGCACAGATGATAACCCTAATTGGGTTCACGTGAGCTACGTGTCTGAGAATGAGAATAGGAATAGATGTTTAAAAGCTTATAAAGATAAAGGAAAAACCAAATACATGGTTATATAAAAAAGGGAGCCGTTAAGCTCCCTTTATTAATTTAAATGGTGTTTTGGCTATTAAGCTGGAACGCCATTTTTTTGTGCTTGAACCTCAAGTCTAACATTTTGCGCTAAACTCTTAATGTTCTGCATCGCTTTTCTAACTCTTGTTCCCGCAGAGTTATTACCCGCATCAAACTTTTCAGCATCATTAATTGCAGTTGCTAATTGTTCTGACATATTGAGTAGGGTTTTTGTAATCTCATCCATAATTTTATTTAATTTAAGTTATTGTATTTTATTATTTTTTATCTAGTAAATTATATAATATAACTAAAGCGATTAATCCAACCACTCCGTTATCTCCAAACATTGCAATTAACGACATTACATTGTCAATCACTGACATTCCTAAGACCGCTTTTCCGAATAAAACTTCAGCTAAAATCCCAAAGGACAAAAGCCCCATAAATAAAGCTGTCATTTTACCAAAAAATTCTGTTACCATACTAAATACTTTTTCCATTTTGTTTGTTTTAATTATAAGCTTGTTATTTCGCAGACTCCACCGGCACAAGCTAATTCACCTGATAGATCTGTTTCGTCAGTTGTTTCAGCGATCATAGATAAATCTATATCGTTTAAGAGTTTGACTCTCTTGTTGAACTCCTCCTCTGTTATATCCTCAAAAGGAGCTTGAGTGTACGTTCCACCATCATAAGGTAGAACTGATAAACCGTTATAATACTCTCTGTTATCCCACATCCATTTTCCAGCCTTATCCCATTCGTCTTCTTTAAGACTTATAGTTGCAGACACATTGTGGGTGTTAGATCCCTTGCGGTGACCTGGCTTAACCCATTCGGTAGCAACTTGTTTTACTCTTTTGAGTAAGTCAAAAGCAGACTCAGTTCTCATTATAGAACCTTTTGGAGCTGATTGTGGTATCTCAATAACAGCAGTGTCATGGGGTCTAAAATATTCATCCGCTACTAACTCCGAATGATATGCTTTTAAATACGTGTATATAGATTCATTCTTACCAACGCGAAGTCTTCTAATATAATGATCGTTATGCCAAGCGTGGATTCCTGACGAAGTACCGAGCACAAGCGAGGTGGTTCCAGCGGGTTTAACACAAGTAGTTCTAGCAGCTTTGTTTATGCCTATAAGCTTTGCAACTCTTGAATTCTCTCTTTTAACTACATCTGCAGCTTTTGCCATATCCATATTTAATACTTTCTTTGAAGCTATACCTGTCATCGACACTCCAATCAAAGCGTCTTTCTCAGTAGTCTCTTGCCATATTTCTCTTAGGTAATGAAACTCTGTATATCCGGCTTGTAATGTTCCTATGAAAGCAGCAGCTTTTACTCTATCGTTAAGATCATCTTGATTTTCAATATCGCTTACATTGACCTCACACAGATTACAGAATTGATATGGACGCAAAGATATCTCACAACATGGATTTGTTCCCCAATCTTTATCGTGATTAAAATAAATACCAGGCTCACCTGCTCCAGATAACTCAATACGTTTCCATAAATCCATAAAAAAGTCTTTCGTAATCTTATGTCTCATTAATACTGCTGAGTTGTTAGATCGCCCACGTTGTGGGTTTAACTCCCACCAGTTACCTGATTTACAGGATATCATTTCCTCGTCGTATGCTGAAAATAATGATATAAGAGCTGCTCTTCTAATACCACCTGCTAATACAGCATCAGCAATATGACAGATGATATCATGAACCTCAAGAGTCGATAATTTAGACCCTTCTTCTTTAGCGTTTAATATTCCCTTTACTTTTAATAAACATTCTTTTAATGGTTGTGGTCCCGGAGCTTTTCCCCCTGAGGTCACTAACCTAGCTCCCTTTGGTCTAATATCAGAAAAGTCAAACTTGATCTTAGAGGCTCTCCTAGAGCCTAAATAAGACTTAATTAAAACTTTTATTGAATCTGACCAACCTTCTATTGAATCTCCAACAACAAACCTTCTCGTTCTACCTTCAAACGGTTTTGTTATATTTGGTAGCTTTTCTATATGATGCTTTTGAACGCTGTAACCAACGCCACAGCCAGATAACAAAAGGAACATAGACTCACTAAAGCTATCAACATGATCGATAGGTAAGTAAGAACAATTGTATAATCTATTCGGGGAAATTTCAATTGGCTTACCACTGAACTGAAGACTCCGCATGCTTGGAAGAACTTTTTTATCGTAGACATATTTATAGTTTAATTGTATTTGGTCCGCTAACTCCGGATACCTTTTAATGTGCATCGCTTTATTCCTTGTGACTAGTTCGTTCCAGGTTTCTCTTCTGTTTAACTCTGGAATATATTTAGCATACTTCATGTGAACTATTATATCTGAAAGTATACTGTTGTTTAAACTAGACATTATATATCGTTAAGCACACGTCCATAAAAGGTACATATAATACGTGGTTAGTTTTGTTTCTCTCTGCGTATGACCTAAACCCCATTAATATTCCGGGATAAAACCCAAAACTCATTTCCCATGTTTTCATTTAGTTTTATTTTTAATTATTAATTCTATTACTTTATCACATTCTTTTTGGTTCTGAGGCTTGTATAGAGTTACATGAGGAATTTGCTCTTTTACATGTTTCTTAAACATTTTCCATCTCAATGGGAACGATTCGTTTGCTCTTCCTTTGCATTCTATTATAAACGAAGGGCTTACAAAATCAGGTGTATATTTGATATTTAAGATCTTTTTTTGACCTCTATTAATCATATCACCTTTACCGTTGCCTTGGCGTTCGTAAGAGTCTGTGTCAAACATAAACCCTTCTTGCAGTTCAAATGTTGCCCCTTCATATACCGCGTGTATCTTAGCTTTCTTTAAAGCCATATACATATATTTCTCTAAACCTGAAGCGAATTTGATCCCGTCAAATGTGACTTTCTTAGCTCTAACGGGACCTCGCTTTTTACTATAATGCTTCTTCAATGTCATCATCTATACATCTTTGGATTAATGATTCTTCAGATAAATCTTGCAACTCTTCACGCGCGGCTTGTATGTATAGCACAGCGTCCATAAGCTCTTCTTGTACATCATTTAAATACTTAGTTAAGCCTTTCATTTTAAGTCTACGCTCATCGTCTAATGATGACCCGTATTTAGCATAACCTACATCTGATCGTGATACAAACTTATCAACTACATTTCTAACAACAGGATCTCTGAATCCATATTCTTTTCTTGTGATGCCTGATTTGGCATCTGATATTTCTCTGCTACTCATATTAATCTTTTTTATACGTTCCATTAACCATCTTTCCTTTTCTATTTTTGATCTCATCATACGCGGCTTCAATACATTCTTCAATCGACACGCCTTGTAGTTCAGCTAGGTTTGTGAGAACAACCACGCAATCCCCAATACCATCTACAACCTCGTCGTGATCTTCTTTAAGTATAGCTCTACAGGTTTCACCAACTTCTTCAACTAGCTTTAAAGCTTGGGTTTTTGTATCACCATTTTCGTATAGACCTCTTTCATCTGCCCAATCTCTAATTAAATCGAATTGAGATGGAGCTGTACACTCACAAGGATTATTTTCATCGCAGCACTCATATGATTTTTTTTCATCATACAATCTGTCGCCCATTAATCCACCAGCTATTGTTTTACCATCGTATGGATCTTCAGGATACTTTTCTTGTGCGTGAGTGTCTGCTAAAGTGCCGTTAGAGGGATAAGCGTTGTTATTATCAAACCATCTAGCAAACGCTTTGTTATATACATAACATCTTTCATTGTTGTACTTAGATGTTTGTACGTTTTTCATTATCCATTCTATGGATTTGTTGGTAATTTTACAATCACCATGATCGGTTTCCCAATCCATTCCTATGTTATCCATAAGTTGTCCTTTCAGCTTATTGGCTGGACAAGGGAATGTTGTTGTTTGTTCTGTTATATTTATATTCATATTATTTAATTGTTTAAAGTTATTTCTATATAGATCTTTATAAAGCTGTGTGTCAATTCTATAACCATGTTTTTTTTGAAGTGCTATCTCCATATTAGAAACAAAATCTATATCGTCTGTTTTTAGTAAGACTTCATATTCATCAAAGTTATATCCTTGTTGTTCTTCAACTCTATGTTTTAAGTTGCAAGTTACACCTATTTTTTTACCCGGTATGTGGTACAAGTAGTATGTCATATTTTATCGTTATATAAGTGCATGTTATGTGCAAAGTGGTAGTAAACGCCAGTTTCAATATCTAATCTGTAAGCCATTAACTCCTGTAGCTTTGAAAATTGGTATTGATCATTACAGAAACCGTACCAGAGATCATTAGATCGCATCGTAACACACATATCAAGCCTTCCGTTTACAATTGTAAATTGTATCGCATAAGTACAAGGCGTATCAGTCTTGTAATCTTTATGTTCTTTAGCGTCATATATAGATATTGCAGCCTGTCTAGTGTCTGGATTATTCTTTAGCAAATTATAAACGTGATCAATTTGATTATTGCGTTTCCATTGCCAACCATAATTAGAGTTAACGTTACCGTTTTTGTCAGTCATACGCTTCCATATTTCAGGAACCTTGCCGTAAAATTCAGCTAGTTTAGATACGTTTCTGTCTCCAGACAAATACCACAACCATTCACAGTCAGCATAATTCCAATTCCATTTTCGTTCTTTATTTATTATCTTTCTATCTTTAGGATCTGTTATATAGAATCCAACGTTAAAAAGAGCTTTAGTATCTCCGAAGTCTACACCATTTTGAATAATCTGATCGTGTAGATATTCGTAGGCTTCATTCGCGTTCCTAAAGACTTTGTTATTTATTGTGTTTATCATAGTAATATTTATAGTATTCGTACATTTTTTCAGTAGCTTCTTTGGCTTCATATATCTTAGAATCTAAATGGATCGTTTTATTTAAATTAACTTCAACTTGCCACTTAGTTCCACTAGGTATAACCGCAACCTTGATTCCTTTGCGCAAACACCAATTAACTCTTTTCATATCTTCTCGGGTGTAATCGTGATACCCAGGCGATTTACCTCCTTTTCCTTTTTGCCAAACCATTATTCCCAGGGCAAACCATCAACGTCGGCTGTAACGGGTTCATTAGGTATAAAGCTTCCAGATTTAGGCTCCCAAGTAAAATGAGCTTCAGCTCCGTTTTCACCTAGATTTTGAAATTTAACCTTAAGGACTTTAACTTTGGTTGTTTTAGCTTCGTAGTCTCTATGTACCAATAATCCATGGTAACTAGCATCGTACCATTCACCACCTCCTTTGATATTGTACATTGTTGGTTCTTCAATTTTTCC
>Ga0209337_1003927_pt1 | contig 10375 bp, 14 predicted proteins | sample LinPmetageLP53_FD_184044 | JGI IMG/M metagenome (GOLD analysis project Ga0209337, IMG submission 184044) | Marine viral communities from the Pacific Ocean - LP-53 (SPAdes) (version 2) | ecosystem: Environmental > Aquatic > Marine > Oceanic | place: Pacific Ocean | collected 2010-02-08 | reverse complement strand
AAATGGCAAATCAAAGTCTGAGTATGATGGGTACTGGTGGTGGTAGTGGTACTTACTTTAGAAGATATTACGGGGAGTCTATCGAGGAGGCGGATTTAAGTAAAACTTTAGGTTTTGACGAAACTCAAGATATGGACGCTAAAGAGACGATTGAGTACTTTGAAGACGAGCATGATATGGATGGTGTAGAGGCAGAAGAAAGAGCGGAATCCATGGGTAAGACACAAAATTTAGATAAAAAAAGTGACGATGATGAGACCTACCAAAGACTAACAGAAAGGCAAAGATTAAATAAACTATCTGAAATTAAAGCTAGAGAAATGATTGAGGTTATCTTATCTAACAAAGAAGTTAGTGGTGAATTATCTAGAGGGGGTGTGGTAGACACTAAGGTGGATGATTTAGTTGGTAAGCTTGTTAAGTTAATTAAGGATAAGGGTATGACAACTAAAGAACTTATATCACTAATAAATTCTAAAAGGTAATGAATAGTGATTTAAAAAATGATGAGTATAAACTACCTAACGAATTAATAGAAAAACTTATTTCTACATTGTCTGGTATAGATAAAAGTGAAAAGGGTTTTAATCGGTGTAAAGATATTACTGAAAAAGGTTTTGTCACATACCCACAAGCAAAAAAAATAAAATACGAGTTAGAAAACGAGTTAGAAGGTGTGGGTTATGAGGTAGTAGGTGGTGATGATATGTTAGATTTTATAAATCTTACTTTAGATGAAAGAAGAAAAAATGTGCACAACTCAAAAAAGATTAGACAGAATAGTGGTGAAGAAAATGTTTTTAAAAAAACACACACTAAAGATAAAACAAAGAACCCCACTAGAGTTACAAAAATTAAAGTAGCAACAACTAGTGATGATATAAATAATAACAGAGCTGTCTATGAAGAAATAGATAGAATAAAACAATTAATAAAATAAGTAATTATGGAAAAAAGTGAAAATAAGCCTGGAGAATCTCTAACTAATATGTCTGAACAATTTAGAAAACAAATGTTAACAAAAAACGTATATCCAGTTTCGGAAAGTGATGGGTACAGTGCTAACCACCCAAACGCTTTAGCAAATGGTGATGATAAAGGTAGAGGTAGTGCTATATATCTTGATGTTTTTGGTAACGATATTGGTACTAGGACTGATATTATGGGTAATGGTGAATCAAACACAGGTAGAATAAATAACATGAAAACTAATCTTTATAGTAGAGATAACGAATATAGTGCGGGAAATCTTGATTCCGGACCTGGTTTTGAAGCCACTACTAATACTCCTGCGTAAATGAAGTTATTTAATTCTTTAATACAATTAGTTACTGAACAAGTATCTAATAGTGTCATTAAAGATGCTATAACTAATAAGTATGCTTGTGAATTAAGGTATTTAGATGACGAAAAACTACCTAGTGGTAGCCAAGTTAGAATAATACAACCAGTAGCCTATGGATACTCTAAAAAAGGTAATCCAGTTATTAGAGCATACCAAACTTCGGGACCCTCTTTAAAAGTTAATAAAAAGGGTGTACCTTTACCTGACTGGAGATTATTTAGAGTAGATAGGGTTAAAAGTATGAAACCTAAGAAAGGTGATGATAGTTTATTCTTGACTTTTGATGAACCTCCATTATATAATCCATTAGGCGATAATTCTATGACTCGAATGATGTATAACTCAAAATTTTAAAAATATGGCAGACATGACAGCACTCCAAAACTCACTACTTAAAGCTAAAATGGTGATGGACAAAACTAATAACGGTACAACTACAAACACAACAACACGTAACACACCGTCAATGCCTTCCTCACTAAGTGAAGTTAGGAACATGCCTACACCACCACTACCAAATACCACAATTACTTCAGCTAAACAAGACCTAACACCTAAATCTAAAATAACAGAAGAAAGGATTTTAAGTTCTAAGTTACCAGACGCTATTAAACAAGCTATGATTAGTAACCCGATACCAGACGCACCATTTAATAATAGTGTTGGTCTAACCGATGACTTTGTTAGTAATGTTAAAGAACAAATGGATAGACAAGGGATAAGTACCAACTCATCTTCAATCCCACAACCACAACAACAACCATTAACACAACAGAAAAATAGAGCAACCACAAAAAAACTATCTTCTAAAAATTTAAAAACGATAATTAAAGAATCAGTTAAAGAATTAGTGGAGGAAGCCGTGAACAATAAACTACAAGGAGTTAAAGAATTTTCTACAGATAAAAAAGAAAACTTTAAGTTTATTGTTGGTAATAAAGTTTTTTATGGTAAAATTACTGCTAGTGAGGATTTAAAGTAATCTTTTATTTAACTTTCCTTTGACATATTTAATTTTTTACTTTATTATTTCTACATGGAGAAAAAAAAGTATAAAATATTAGTATTACCTTCAGACAGGACTGGAGTGTCAAAATTTAGGTCTATAGACCCACACGTCTACCTACAAAAAATGTATCCTGACGAGTTCTGGGTAGACATCCAGTACAACCCACCATATTATGATGATAATTTTTGGAAAAAGTATGATTTAGTTCATTATCACCGTAGTGTTGGTCCCGACTATGAGGCTTCTAAAGCTGTAGCAAAAAGATTAACTAAATGGGGTATACCACATGTTATGGATTTAGATGATTACTGGTTACCCACACCTGACCACCCAGCACATATGATGGTAAAAGATGCTAAGTTAGATGTTAAGATAAGAGAAAACATACAACTAGCTCAATATATGACTACCACAACTAGTGTATTCGCTGAAGAAATATCTAAGTTAAATAAAAATGTAACTTTATTTCCTAATGCTATCGACCATGAAGAAAAACAATACATACCCAACCCGACTAAGTCAAATAGAGTTAGAGTAGGTTGGTTGGGGGGTTCTTCCCACATAGAAGATTTAAATATCTTAAGTGGGGTTGCTGGAAGATTACACGGCACTAGTAAAGATAAATTTCAGGTTGTTTTATGTGGTTATGATTTAAGGGGTACTATGACTGTTTTTGACCCGGTAACTAAAAAACAAAGTCAAAGACCTATTCAACCCAAAGAGTCTGTTTGGTACAATTACGAACAAATTATGACTGATAACTATAAAATTTTAGGTAGTAATAGTGATTATAAAAATGAATTACTTTCATTTAAGAAAAAATCTATTTCAGGTGATGAAGACTCACCATATAGAAGAGTTTGGACAAAACCCATAACAACTTACGCAGCAAACTATAACTTTTTTGATGTTAGTTTAGCTCCACTTAAAGAACACATATTCAACAGAGTAAAATCTCAACTTAAGGTTATAGAAGCTGGTTTTCATAAAAAAGCTTTTATAGGTCAGGACTTTGGTCCGTACACTGTAGACTGTATTAACGCTATTGAGTCTGGTGGGGGTATAAATTCTAAAGGTAACTCACTATTGATTCCTAAATCTAAAAATCATAAATTATGGTTTAAGTATGTTAAAAAATTAGTGGATAATCCTTCATTGGTTGAAGATTTGGGTGAGAAATTGTATGAAACAGTATACCCTCAGTACACACTAAAAACAGTAACTGAAAAAAGAGCACAATTTTATAGACATATAATAAACAAATAAAAATTAAAAATAATGTATTATCAAGCAATAGTAGCATTTGAAACTGGAGTTATAGACAACGAAGGGAATGCAAAAGTTAAAAAATTTAAATATATAGTAGAAGCAGAGTCACTTTATGAAGTTAATAAAAGATTAGCAACTTACTTAAGTGAGGATACTAGAGATTCAGAAGTTGTATCCATAGTAAAAGCACCTTATGAAGATATTTTACACCCGGAATTAACACCTAAATATTATGGATAAAAAAAGCACTACTTGGAAAAAAATAGATGAACTAATTAATAATGGTGACCCTAATATGACGGACGAATCAATGCTTCGTTTTCTAGGGTTAGACTCATCATTAATTAAAGATTTAGAAAAACAATCTATGGAAACCGCTAGAGAAAGTGTTAAAGTTAAAGTTAATTTTGTAAATACATCCAAAAATCTTGACCCAACACACGCCCATATAGATGATAGTGGGATGGATTTAAGAGCTGATTTAGAGACTCCTGTAACAATACCTACTGGGGAAGTCGGTATAGTGAATACTGGGTTATACTTTGAGTTACCGGAAAACTACGAAATCCAAGTTAGACCTAGAAGTGGTCTAGCGGCAAAAAACGGTGTTACCGTACTTAACACCCCAGGTACTGTAGATAGGGGGTATAATGGAGAAATAAAAGTTATACTAATTAATCTGGGTAAAAAAGATTTTACAGTAACTAATGGAGATAGAATTGCACAAGCCGTTGTTGCTCCTGTTGTGTCTGGTAGGTGGTGCACATTACAAAATAAAAATAAACTATCTAAAACTGATAGAGGTGATAAAGGTTTTGGTTCAACAGGGATAAAATAATTATGAAAAATATTTTAATAACGGGTATAAATGGTTTTGTGGGTAGTTCTTTAGCTGCAAAAGAATTAGAAATGGGTAACAATGTTATCGGCATAGTTAGAGACATTAATAATAAAACACAAAAAGATGTTTTAGATAAATGTACCGTAATACGTGGTGACATACTAGATGGTGAATTGGTGGATAGAGTTGTATCTGACTATGAAATAGATACTATCTATCATTTAGCTGCCTTATCTATAGTTAAAATTGCTGATAAAAATCCATATAGTTGTTATAGAAGTAATATTATGGGTACTGTAAATATTTTAGAATCTGTTAGAAAAATAAATAAACAAATAAAAGTAGTTATCGCTTCGTCAGACAAATCTTATGGTATACATGATAAATTACCATATACTGAAGATATGAAATTACAACCAGATGACCCTTACGCAACTTCTAAAGCGTGTGCGGACCTTATTGCACAATCTTATTTTAAAACTTATGGTTTAAATGTTAATGTTATCCGATGTGCAAATATATATGGCCCTAGAGATATGAATCTATCCAGATTAATCCCAAACACAATTTTAAAAATATTAAATAATAAAAAACCTCAAGTTTATTCAGGTGTGTTAGAGTTTAAGAGAGAATTTATTTTTATCGATGATGTATGTAAAGCTTACCATCTACTATCTGATAAGGGGGTACCTGGTGAAATATATAATATCGGTGATGATGAGTTTGTTACTATTAGAGAATCTGTTGAGTTGATTTCTGATATACTGGACTTTGATGGTGGTTACGAAATAATGGAAAAAGATTTTTTAGAAATTCCTTTCCAATACATGTCCGCCAATAAATTAAAGTCTTTGGGTTGGCATAAGGTTCATTCTTTTAAAGAAGGACTAATAAAAACTATTTCTTGGTATAAAAAAATAAATAAATGAGTTTATCTGTAGTATTTAGTAGTAAAAAAATTAATCCTGAGTTTGTAGAGACTATCAGAAAAAGTTCTGGCGTCCATAAAATAGAAATTTTACCTTATGAAAATCCAGGTAAATATTCTCTAACTGAAGTATACAACATGGGCTTAAAAAAAGCTTCAAATGATATTATAGTATTTTGTCACGATGACATAAAATTTGATACTAAGAACTGGGGTAGAAAATTATTAAAACATTTTAGTAAGACTGATTACGGTGTTGTTGGTGTTGCTGGGTGTAGATACCTACCCCAATCAGGTAAGTGGTGGGAAATAGCCAGTGAGATGATGGGTCAGGTATATCACGAACATGAGGGTAAAAGGTGGTTATCCACATATAACCCTAAGTTTGGTAATAGTGTTTTACCTGCTGTATTAGTTGATGGTTTATTTTTTGGTATAGATAGGTCCAGAATTAAGGAGTCTTTTGATGAGTCAGTTAAGGGTTTTCACTTTTATGATTTAAATTTTTGTGTACAAAATTATTTAAAGGGGGTAAAGGTCGGTGTGATTTCTAATATAGATATTACCCATCTTTCTATAGGTATGACAAATGAGGAGTGGGAAAATAATAGAGTAATTTTTAGTGAAAAATATAAAAATAATTTACCTATTATGGAAAGTTTAGTACAACCAGAATTTAATTTTAAAAATGGTAGACCTTTAGTATCCATAATTATGCCTGTCTACAATTATGGTAAAACTTTAGATAGAGCTTTAGTATCTGTTTTTAATCAGACATATAAAAATATAGAAATTATAATAATAGATGACGGGTCAACAGATGAATTTACAAAACTAAAATTAAAAACGTTAAAACTTCCTAATACAAAAGTAATATTCCAAGAAAATGGTGGTCCATCAAACGCTAGAAATAATGGTGTTAAAGCCTCTAAAGGTAAGTATATTCTTCCTTTAGATTCTGATGACTTAATGCACCCTATATATGTTGAGAGTTGTGTTAATATTATACAGAAGGATTCCAAGTATGGCCCGATATACTGTGATACTGTACATGAAGGACAAATGAAAGGTTTGGAGGAAAGACCTGAGTGGTCTAAAGAGAGGTTAATTCAAGGTCCATTTATAGTTAATTGTTCTATGTTTAGTAGAGAATCCTTTGATGATGTGGATGGTTATGATGAGGGCCTTAAAGGGTGGGAGGACTATGATATGTGGTTAAGAATGATGCAAAAAGGTTATGTTGGTAAGAGGATTCCTCAGGCTTTATTTATTTATTTTCACCATGAAAGCGAGGGTACAGTCTCCACCATAGCCAATCAAAATACCCAACAATTACACGAAAGAATTTTAACCAAAAATAAATTAGTAGAAACCCCAAAATTATACACACCTCTTTCTGGTTCTAAATCAAATAATAATTTTAATATTTTTGACTAAAATGAATTTAAAAGATAATTTTGAAAAAATATATTGTATAAACCTAGATAGAAGAACTGATAGGTGGGAAGAGTCTTTAATTGAGTTTAAAAAATGGGGTATCGAGGGTAATGTAGAACGTTATTCTGCGGTAGATGGTAAATCTTTATCTGTAGAATCCCTTAATAATTTTTTAGATTTGGGTAATATGGGGTTAATAACAACTCACATTAATATACTAGAAGAAGCTATAAAAGAGGGGTACGAAAATATACTACTATTAGAGGATGACGTGTATTTTACTCCGGAAATATTAAAATACCAGGAATACCTAGACTTAGTACCGTCTGACTGGGATATGATTTACTTTGGTGGTAACCATAATTTACATATGGGTGCACAACTAAATAAAATAAATGAAAAAGTTGCTAAATTACATTCTACGTATGGATTACAGTGTATTGTGGTTAAAAATACTATTTTTAAACCCATGTTAGATGTAATAAAAGAAAAAAAGGTACCCATAGACGTGTATTACGCTCAACTAGCACAAAAAAATTATAATTGCTATGGTTTTTATCCTAGTATGGCATTACAAAGAGTTAGTTTTAGTGACCTCCAAAACCAAGTAATGGACAATAGATGGTTATTTTAAGATATGAATATAGTAAGTGTAAGACTACAAGGGGGTTTAGGAAACCAGATGTTTCAAATAGCGACAGCGTATGCATACGGTAAGAGATTTAATTTTAAACCTAAGTTTAACTTCGGGGGTTGTGTTACGGTACACCAAGGGTTTTCATCCCAAAAATATCTAGATAATTTATTCGTTAAATTAGAGTCGTTGTCTCCCACTGAAGGTAATTTTCCACACTATTTTAAAGAACAGAATCACTCATTTACACCTATACCACAACATAATAATAATCTATTTTTAGATGGGTATTTCCAGAGTGAAAAATACTTCAAAGATTTTAAAACAGAAATAAAAAATGTTTTTAAATTAGATAAAAAACACCAAATAGAAATTAATGAATTTCTTAAAACCATCCCTAACCCAAATAATTTAACTGCTATTCATGTTAGGAGGGGTGATTATTTAAAATTTCCAGGAATACACGATACGTGTACTCTAGAGTATTACACTAAAGCTATGGACATTGTAGGTGGGGGTGATTTTATTGTTATTTCCGATGATGTGGATTGGTGTAGGGATAACATTAAGGGTGAAAATATACACTACTCACCCTTTACAGATGAATTACAAGACTTACTTTTAATTAGTAGTTGTAAAAATAAAATAATAGCAAACAGTTCTTTCAGTTGGTGGGCATCTTATTTGTCTGAGTTTAATGGTATCACCATAGCCCCTACAAAGTGGTTTGGTGTCTCTGGTCCTCAGGAACAAAGTGACATTATACCGGAAGAATGGATTAAAATTTAAAATATGTTACTAGACTTTAACTCGTTAAAACAAAAACACAATATGGATATCAAAGGAGTTATTCATATAGGAGGGCATCATGGACAAGAATTTAAAACTTATGTAGAAAACAATATAAGTAACGTTATGTTTTTTGAGCCTGTACCTACCACCTTTAAAATACTCAAAGAAAATATAGGGGATAAAGCTATATTACATAATGTAGCTCTAGGTAATGAAAACAAAAAAATAGAAATGTATATAGAGACAGCTAATCAAGGACAGTCAAGTTCTATCTTAGAGCCTGGGATACATACTAGACAATACCCTCATATAACTTTTGATAATAAATTAGAGGTGGATATGGTTAGATTAGATGATTTCATAGAGGAGTCTACCGACTACAACTTCATAAATATAGATGTCCAAGGATATGAATTAGAAGTTATGAAAGGTGCCGTGGACACTCTTAAAAATGTAGACTATATTATGTCTGAGGTTAATAGGGATGAGGTTTATATTAACTGTTCAAAAGTAGATGAATTAGATTCTTTTTTATCCGATTTTGGTTTTAGTAGGGTGGAAACTACTTGGGACGGTTTAACATGGGGAGACGCTCTATATGTTAAGAGATAAAGTACAAATAGTAGACACTATGTTTAGTCACGCTCACTCTAGTAGTTGGTATAACCACCCAACTATGTTTGACTGGGTTAGAGAGGATTTTGGTGATGTGGTTGTTTTTACTGACACTTCTGTACATCAAGTACAAAATGTAAAAAAAAATAAAAAATATGCTTGGTTAATGGAGTCACCGTTAGTTACAAGTTCCCAATACAATTTTATTAGGGAAAATTTTAATCATTTTGATAGTGTTTTTACCTTTGATTCTGAATTACTGAGTTTAAGTGATAAATTTAGTCTAATACCTTTAGGTGGTTGTTGGGTTGAGGGTGAGGATAGATTAGTACACCCAAAAAATAAAAATTTATCTACCATAGTCTCAACCAAAAGATTTTTACCTGGACATCAACTTAGACATGATATTGTAAATAAATTTAGTGGTATTGATGTTTTTGGCAGTGGATATAACCCAATAGAAAAAAAAATTAGTGGTTTAAAAGATTATAGATTTCATATTGTCGTGGAAAATTGTAAGAAAGATTATTATTTTTCTGAAAAACTAATAGATTGCTTTGTGACTGGTACAATTCCTATTTACTGGGGATGTCCTTCTATAGGTGATTTTTTTGATTTAGATGGGATTATAACTTTTGATTCTTTGGATGATTTAGACTATATTTTAAGTAGTTTAACACCAGAATTATACAAGGAAAAACTAGAGTCTATAAACAATAACTTTATAAAGTCACAAGATTTTATTATAGCTGACGATATAATATATAAAAAAATAAAAAATGATTAGTATAGTAACAGGAACACTTAATAGGAAAGAATTATTACCTGGGTTAATAGCCAATACAGTAGGTGTGGACAATAGATTAGAATTAATTTTGGTTGATGGGGGTAGTACTGACGGTACAATAGAGTATATTGAATCCCTAGACCACCCAAATATAAAAGTGGTTGGGGTTGGGAAAAGAAGTGGTTATCCTCACTTTATGAATTTAGGTATCAAGGAATCTAAATACGATTATGTATGTCAGTGGAATGATGATGTTTTACTAGTTAACGACTGGTCAGAAGTTATTAACGAATTAGATGGTAGTGATTTTTATGTCTTTAACTGGAAGTATGGTGATATTAATTCTATGGTTAACCCTAACTGGATTTCTGGTAAAGATGTTCCCCACCCAAATGGGGGTTGGTGTCTAACGGATAACACCCACTTAGAGGGTGGTGAACTTGTAATGAATTATGGTATATATAACAAAAAAGTATTCAAAGAAATAGGGATGTACAATAACGAATATCACTACTACTACGCAGATGGTGATATGTGTTATAGGGCTCATGCTTTTGGTTACAAACATAAAAGTTTGTGGGATATAAAGGTATGCTCATTACCAACAACAAAAACAGCATTACATGGGACTAATGATGTGTCTATTTACGAAAAAAATAGAAAATTATATGATGATAAAATCCTGCCACAAAATATAGAATATTATAAAAAATGAAAA
>Ga0209337_1003926_pt1 | contig 10376 bp, 11 predicted proteins | sample LinPmetageLP53_FD_184044 | JGI IMG/M metagenome (GOLD analysis project Ga0209337, IMG submission 184044) | Marine viral communities from the Pacific Ocean - LP-53 (SPAdes) (version 2) | ecosystem: Environmental > Aquatic > Marine > Oceanic | place: Pacific Ocean | collected 2010-02-08 | reverse complement strand
GCATTGACAACTGGAGAGAAAAACGTTTTGATTGGTTACGCTGCTGGTACTTCAATAACGGTAGCAGATTTTAACGTTGCTATAGGAGAATCTGCTTTAATAACAAATATACTATCAAATAAAAATGCTGCTGTAGGTTACAAAGCTTTAGCTACTCACAATCTTGGTTCAGCTGGCGATGGGTATAATGTTGCGTTAGGGTACGAAGCTGGAAATGACGTTTCAACAGGCGTTAAAAATACAATAATAGGCGCGGGTGCTGGTAATAGTGGTTCAAATGATTTAACTACTGGTGATAATAATATTATAATAGGATTTAATGCTGGTGCATCAGCTGCAGGCGTGGATAACGAAATAACTTTAGGTGATGCTAATATTAGTGCATTCAGATGTGCTGACCAAAGTATCGCGGCACTTTCAGATGGTCGTGATAAATCAGATATTGAAGAAAGTCCTTATGGTTTAGAATTTATAAACAAATTAAAACCTGTTAAATTTACATGGGACTTCAGACCAGAACATATGGCTGAAGCAAAGCAAGGTAAATCAAGAGTTGGTTTTATTGCTCAAGATTTTCAAGAAGCAATGCCAAATAATGACAATGATATACTTGATTTAGTGTACGAAATAAGTGAAGACAGACTTGAAGCTAAATATGGTAATTTAATACCTATAATGGCAAAAGCAATACAAGAGCTTTCTGCAGAGGTAAAAAAACTTAAAAACAAGTAAATATATAATAACTAATAATTAACATTTTAAAATTAAAATTATGATTGAGTACACAGATGAACAAGCAGCTGCTGATGTAATATCGGCTATGGATTCAGTTGCAATAGTGACAGCTGTTAGAGCTATTGCTGAAAGCGATAGAACTGACGAAGAAAAAGGTTCGTTATTTCGTAACGAAGGACACCTTGTTATAAAAATGGCTAAAGATAAATTTGTAGCAGCGCTTTCAAGCACGCAAAAAAGTACTATCGAAGCATTTAAATTGTAAGATGAATATAAGTAAACATGTATCTATGAAAGAAGGTGTGTATAGCATAACTGCTACGCGCCTTTGTATAGACAACATACCTACAGAATATCATTTAAACAATATGCAAATTGTTGCTAAAAATGTATTTGAACCTATTAGAGAGTGGGTTGGTGGACCTGTAAAGATAAACTCGTTTTACCGTGGACCAGAACTTAACAAAGCTATAGGTGGAAGTACTAAGTCGCAGCATTGCCAAGGCAGAGCAATTGACATAGACGATTCATTTAAACATAAAACAAACGCTGAAATGTTTGATTTTATAAAAAATGAATTAGATTTTGATCAACTCATATGGGAGTTTGGATCAGAAAAAAACCCTGATTGGCTTCACGTCTCGTACGTAAGCCCTGAGGAGAACCGTAACCGTATATTACAAGCATACCGAGAAGACGGAAAAACAAAGTATAAAATAATATAATGGCAATTAGAAAAACTACTAAAGGAAAAAAACGCAACTTCCGCACAGTCAAAGAAGGTGCAGGTATGACAAAAAAAGGCGTTAGAGCTTATAGAAAAGCAAACCCTGGTAGTAAACTAAAAACCGCTGTAACTGGTAAAGTTAAAAAAGGAAGTAAAGCTGCAAAAAGACGCAAGTCATTTTGTGCTAGATCCAAAGGCTGGACCGGTGTAAGAGGTAAAGCAGCGCGTAGGCGTTGGAAATGTTAAAATTATGGCAAAGAAAAAATTTAGTGAAACAAAAGTCGGAGCTTTTTTAAGTAAAGCTGCTCCAGGTATATTAGGAACTGTTGGTGATGTATTACCAAACAACGGTGTATTTGGTTTAGTAAAAAACTTAATACAAAAAGATCCTGCAATGCCAGCTGAAGATAAAGAAAAAGCAATGAAACTATTAGAAATGGACATAGTTGAAATGCAAGAAATATCTAAACGTTGGGATAGCGATATGAAAAGTGATTCATGGCTTTCAAAAAACACTAGACCTTTAGCTTTAATATTTTTAACAGTATCTCTTGTTTCGTTTATACTGTTAGACGGATTTGACATTAGCTTTGGAATAGATAGTGGTTGGATAGATTTATTAAAATCTCTTTTAATTACTGTTTATGTAGCTTATTTTGGCTCTCGAGGAGCTGAAAAGTTTAAATCAATATCAAAAAAATAAACCTTAAAATTAACAATTAATCAAATAAAATTTAATCAAACAAAAAACCAAAATTATGAGTAAAGAATTAAAAGTAACACCGGAACAATTAGAAAAAATTCAAGCACAACAAAGCGTTAGAACTAGATTACTATTAGACATAGGATCTGTTGAAGCGCAAAAATTTGACTTAATGAACGCTTTAGCTAACGTAGCTGCTAAAACCAAAGAAACCGCTGAAGAACTTGAAAAAGAATACGGCAAAATTAATATTAACTTAGAAGACGGTACTTACGAAGAAGTAGTACTAGAAGAAGATAAAGAAGAAGAAGAAGAAAAATAAACAGAATTTCCTATGGCTAAATTAATTAGAAAAATAAGCATAGGAACTGACTATAAAAATGAAGCAATGCATTACTCCGTAGGTCAACAGGTTTACGGAGGTCATTGTATTTCTAATATATTGCTAGATCAAAAAGATGATTCTTACAATATATATATTGAAAAAAATAACGAAACAATACCGTGGAAGAAATTTAACTCTAACATGGCTATTTCAATTGAATATAATTTAGAATACTAATGCAAAGTTTATTTAATTTTATAGTACAACCTAAAAACGGTAGGTACAGTAATGAAGTTTCTGTAGGTGATAAAAAACTTATATTAAACACAACAATGGACGATCATAAGTTTGTTAACAGAGTAGGTATAGTTAAATCAATACCTTTAATAGGTAAAACAAATATACAAGTAGGAGATGAAGTTATAATACATCACAATGTATTTAGAAGGTTTCATGATGTAAAAGGTAGAGAAAAAAATAGCTCTTCTTATTTTAAAGAAGATTTGTATTTTTGTTATGAAGAACAAGTATTTTTATTTAAGCACAATAACAAGTGGCAAACACCACTTAATTATTGTTTTGTAAAACCTATAGTTAAAAAAACAATGTCTCTTGTAAGCGAACAAAAAGAACGCAGACTTATTGGTATACTAAAATATGGTAATAGTTCCTTAGATGCACTAGAAATAAACGAGGGGAGCCTAGTCGGGTTCAGCCCTAGCAGTGAATACGAGTTTATAATCGACAATGATAGATTATACCGTATGAGAACTCAAGACATTACAATCAAATATGAAAATAAAGGAGACGAAGTTGAATATAATCCAAGCTGGGCAAGTGGCTGTGGAAGAACTTATTAAAGTTGCAAAAGAACCTATAGTAGACTCAGGAGACGATATAACAGCTGATAGGCTTAAAAACGCCGCTGCAACTAAAAAGTTAGCCATATTTGATGCTTTTGAAATACTTAAACGTATTGAAGAAGAAAAAGATATGTTAAACGACAAGCCTAAAGAAGCTAAAAAAGAAACTAGCTTTAAGGGGTTTGCTGAAAAAAGGTCTAAGTAATGGCTTATCAACAAACTTTATATAAAACATTAGACGATCATATAAAACAAAAAGTTATAGATCGCATGAATAGATACAACAAGTGGGAGTATGGATATAACGAAGAGTATGATGTTGTAGTTATAAGCACAACAGGTAAAATAGGTGAAATATATGAGATACAAAATCTTAAAATAGCATTACCTTTATGTGAAAAAGCTTATAAAAAATCAAACAAAAAAGAAGAACAATATTGGCAACCTTTTGAGTATCCTAAAGAATTAAACGCAATTAAAACTGTGTTTGACTGGAAAGAATACCCTGATGAATTTAAAGAAAGGTGGTATGAATACATAGACGAAGAATTTAAACGTCGTGAAGAAGGTTTTTGGTTTAACAACAATGGTAAACCTACTTTTATTACTGGGCCTCATTATATGTATTTACAGTGGACTAAAATAGATATTGGAAAACCTGATTTTAGAGAAGCTAATCGTTTGTTTTTTATATTTTGGGCTGCTTGTTTAGCTGATTTACGATGTTATGGTATGTCTTATCTTAAAAACAGACGTTCTGGATTTTCTTTTATGGCGTCTGGAGTATGTGTAGATATGGCAACAATATCAACTGATTCACGTTTTGGTATATTATCAAAGTCAGGTGCTGATGCTAAAAAAATGTTTACAGACAAAGTAGTACCAATATCAGTAAATTACCCGTTTTTCTTTAAACCAATACAAGATGGTATGGATCGTCCTAAAACTGAAATAGCGTATAGAGTTCCAGCGTCTAAGTTAACAAGAAAATCAATATTAAAAACTACAGAAGCTAGCGAAGCTTTAACAGGTCTTGATACAACTATTGATTGGAAAAACACTGGAGACAATGCTTATGATGGTGAAAAATTAAAGTTACTAGTGCATGATGAAAGTGGTAAATGGGAAAGACCTAATAACATATTAAATAACTGGAGAGTTACAAAAACTACTCTTAGGTTAGGGTCAAGAATTATAGGTAAGTGCATGATGGGTTCAACATCAAACGCTTTAGATAAAGGAGGAGATAATTTTAAAGATTTATATTATGACTCAGATGTTACAGAAAGAAACCGCAACGGACAGACTCGCTCAGGACTCTATTCTTTGTTCATACCTATGGAATGGAACTACGAAGGATACATTGATATGTATGGAATACCTGTATTCGACACGCCAAGCAAACCACAAAAAAGCCCTGATGGACAGCTTATTAAGATAGGTGTAATAGATTATTGGGATAATGAAGTTGAAGGGTTAAAACAAGATCAAGATGGTTTAAATGAATTTTATAGACAGTTTCCAAGAAGCGAAAAACATGCTTTTAGAGACGAAACTAAACAATCTTTATTTAACCTTACAAAAATATACGAACAAATAGATTACAATGAAGACACTAAAATGTCTGCAAAAGTAACTCAAGGTAGTTTTCAATGGAAAAACGGTATTAAAGATACAACTGTAGAATTTATGCCAAACAGAAACGGTAGGTTTAAAATAAGCTGGATACCTGAATTAGGTTTACAAAATAGACAACTAATTAAAAATGGTATGAAACATCCAGGTAATGAACACGTAGGTGCTTTTGGTTGTGATAGTTATGATATATCAGGTACAGTAGATAGATTAGGATCTAACGGCGCGCTTCACGGTGTTACAAAGTTTTCTATGGAAAACGTACCAGCTAATAGAATTTTTTTAGAATACGTTGCAAGACCACAAACAGCTGAAATATTTTTTGAAGATGTTTTGATGTCACTTATTTTTTACGGTATGCCAATACTGTGTGAAAATAATAAACCTAGGCTTTTATATTATTTAAAAAGAAGAGGTTATAGAGCGTATTCTATGAACAGGCCAGATAAAGTGTATAGCAAATTATCTGTAACAGAAAGAGAAATAGGTGGAATACCTAACTCTAGTGAAGACATTAAGCAAGCTCATGCTGCTGCAATTGAATCTTATATAGAAAACTACGTAGGGTTGAAGATTGAAGGTTATGGAGATATGTATTTTCAAAGAACCTTAGAAGACTGGGCAAAGTTTGATATAAACAATAGAACTAAGTTTGATGCTTCTATTTCTTCTGGTTTAGCTATTATGGCATGTAATAGAAATTTGTACAAACCAATACAGCAAAGAGAAACAAAAAATATAAATCTTGGTATTAAACGATATAACAACAAAGGACTAAGATCTCAAATAATATAAACACATGATTAACAACGGTATTAAAGGTTCTTTCCCCTCACAAGCAGTAAGCGATGCAGAGAAAATGAGTATGGAGTATGGTGCTAGAATAGGCAAAGCTATAGAGCACGAGTGGTTTAATGGATCTGGTAACGCAACTAGATATAATACATCTAAGCAATCTTTCCATACATTAAGACTATACGCTAGAGGAGAACAATCTGTAAGAAAATATAAAGATGAATTATCTATAAATGGTGATTTGTCATATTTAAACTTAGACTGGAAACCAGTGCCTATTATACCTAAGTTTGTAGACATAGTTGTTAACGGTATGGCTGATAGATCTTACGAGATAAAAGCTTATTCTCAAGATCCTGCATCTATACAGGAAAGAACTGATTACGTTACAAAGATAGCTGAAGACATGAACGCTAAGGCTTTTAAAGAAGATGTACAAAATAAGTTTAATATGAACTTATTTAACACTAATAAAGAAGAACTACCTGAAAGCAAAGAAGAGTTAACCCTTCACATGCAACTCGATTATAAGCAGTCAATAGAAATAGCAGAAGAAGAAGCTATAAATAGTGTCTTTGATAAAAACAAATATGACTTAGTGTCAAGAAGACTTAATAGTGATTTAATGATACTAGGTATTGGAGCTGTTAAATCTTCATTTAACAAATCAGAAGGCATAAAAGTTGAATACGTAGACCCAGCTCACTTAGTTTATTCATCTACTGAATCACCTTATTTTGATGATATATATTACGTAGGTGAAGTAAAAGATGTTTATTTAAACGATCTTAAAAAAGAATTTCCACAATTAACAGACGAAGAGTTAAAAAAATACAGATCCTACTCTAATAGTTACCAACAAACAGGTGACTATAACTCTAAGTCACAAGACGAAAACTCCGTAAGTGTGTTGTATTTTGAATACAAAACATATATGAACCAAGTTCATAAAATAAAAAAGACAGCCGCAGGAGGTTATAAAGCTATACAAAAAGACGATTCGTTTAACCCACCTGTAAACGAAAGTTTTGAAAAAGTTGATAGAGTTATAGAAGTTATATATTGTGGTACTAAAATATTAGGTAGTGGTAACGATATATTGTATTGGGAATTAAAAAAGAATATGATGCGACCTAAAGCTGATACTACAAAAGCAACTATGAGTTATGCTATTTGTGCACCAAGAATGTACGAAGGTAGAATAGAATCTTTAGTAAGTAGAATTACAGGCTTTGCTGATATGATTCAGTTAACGCATTTAAAATTACAACAAGTATTAGCTAAAGTAGTGCCAGACGGTGTTTACTTAGATGCTGATGCTTTAGCAGAAATAGATTTAGGTAACGGTACAAATTATAATCCACAAGAAGCATTAAACATGTATTTTCAAACTGGATCTGTAATAGGTAGATCAATGACACAAGATGGTGATATGAACAGAGGTCGTATGCCAATTACTGAACTAAACTCTAATGGTGGTAATAATAAAATACAGTCTTTAATACAAACATACAACTATTACCTTCAAATGATGCGTGATGTTACAGGTTTAAACGAAGCTAGGGACGGAAGCACGCCTAGTAAAGACGCTTTAGTTGGTATACAAAAATTAGCTGCTGCTAACTCAAATACAGCAACTAGGCACTTATTGCAATCAAGCTTATATTTAACGCTAACAATGGCGGAGTGTATTGCTATGAGGGTCTCAGATGTTTTAGAGTTTTCACCTACTAAAAAATCTTTTGTAAAAACTTTAGGTAAATTTAACGTAGGCACATTAGAAGAAATGTCTAAGTTGCACATGCATGACTTTGGTATATTTTTAGAGCTAGCTCCTGATGAAGAAGAAAAACAAATGCTAGAAAATAATATACAAATGGCTCTTCAACAACAACAAATATTTTTAGAAGATGCTATTGATATTAGAGAAGTAAAAAATCTTAAACTTGCGAATCAACTACTTAAAATACGTAGAAAACAAAAGCAAGATAAAGATCAACAACTGCAGCAACAAAACATACAAGCTCAAGGCAAAGCAAACCAAGAGGCTTCGCAAGCTGCTGCTCAAGCTGAAATGCAAAAAGCACAAGCGTTAGCGCAAACAGAAATACAATTAGAACAGTCTAAGTCTCAGTTTGCTATTCAAAAAATGGAAAGAGAAGCTCAAATAAAAAGAGAGTTGATGCAGTATGAGTTTGAATTAAATATGCAGTTGAAAAAAATAGAAACTGAATCTATTAAAAGCAAAGAAAATCAAAAAGAAGATCGTAAAGACGAACGAACTAAAATACAAGCTTCACAACAAAGTGAACTAATCGCACAAAGAAAAAATGACGCTCCACCTAAAAATTTTGAATCTGCAGGGTTTGATAATTTAGATGGGTTTGGATTAGAACAGTTTGATCCGCGTTAAATATTAACTATTTAATTATATTATATTATGTCACAAGAAGAACAAGTGATTCAAGAGGTTGACAATCAAGAGACTCCGGTCGTAGAAACTCAACCAGCTAAGGAAGAAATTTCTTACAAAGAAACAAAAGACGATGGGACTATTAAAATAGATCTATCAAAGTTAAACCAATTTCAAAATCAAAATCAAGATGCCATACGGGAAGAAACACAAAAAGAAAGTAGTAAAGAAGAAAGTATCAATGAAAAAGAAGAAAAAGAAGTAGTAGAACAACCTACTCTTGAAGAAGTAAAAGAAACATCTGTTGAGGTTGAAGAGACCAAAACAGAGCAAATTGTTGAAGAAAAACAAGAAGTACCTGTAACTCCTCAAGTAGAAATACCTGAGGGGCTAGAGGATCTAGTTAAGTTTATGCAAGACACTGGCGGTAGTTTAGAAGACTATTCTAGGTTAAACGCAGATTATTCAACAATTGATGATAATGCTTTAATAAAAGAGTATTATAAAAACACTAAACCTCATTTAAATAATGAAGAAGTTGAATTTTTATTAGAAGACAACTATTCGTTTGATGAGGAAATTGATGAGCCAAGAGATATTAAAAAGAAAAAATTGGCTTTCAAAGAAGAAATTGTAAAAGCAAGAAAACATCTTACTAGTCTAAAGGATCAGTATTACAAGGAAGTCAAGTTGGGTTCTAAGTTGACCGGCGAACAACAAGAAGCAATCGAATTTTACAATAAGTACAACAAAGAACAAACTGCTACCAGTGAAGTTCAACAAAAACAGATTAATCATTTTAAACAAACTACAGATAATCTTTTTAGCAACGATTTCAAAGGTTTTGATTTCAACGTAGGTGAAAAGACATATAGGTATAATGTTAATGATGCTGTTAATGTTAAAGAAAACCAAAGTGATATATCAAATTTTATAAGAGAGTTCTTAGATGAAAATGATATGATGAGTAACACTAAAGGTTATCACAAAGCTTTATATGCAGGTAAAAATATTGACAAAATTGTTAAGCATTTTTACGAGCAAGGTAAAGCAGATGCTATTAAACAAACCGCTGTCGAGTCAAAAAACATCGACATGGGGCCAAGAACAGTTAAACCTGTTGTTGACGCTGGTGGTATGAAAATAAAAGTATTAGGTGGTGATGATAGTTCTAGGTTGAAATTTAAAATTAGAAAATAAAAACAACTTAAAATTTAAACAAAATGGGATTTAACACATCAACAGGATTACTAGGGAGTTACTCTCTAAGTCCTATGCCAAGTCCAACTGTAAGCGATGCTAACTATATCGATTTCACGGCAACAGCTACGGCTGGTTGGGCACAACAATACTTGCCAGAATTATACGAACAAGAAGTAGAGAGATACGGAAATCGTACAATTGGTGGGTTTTTAAAAATGGTTGGCGCTGAAATGCCACTAGAATCTGATCAAGTAATTTGGTCTGAACAAAACAGATTACACATCGCTTACAAAAACGATGCTGTAACTGCAAACTCTACTGTTGCTCTTTCATCAGCTGGTGTTGTAACTTTAGGATCTGCTTTAGCAAATTCTTTAAGAGTTGGTAATACTGTTATTATTTGTGACAACGCTACAGGTCTTAAAACGCTTAAATGTTACGTTTCTAACGTATCTGGTCAAACGGCTACACTTAAAAGTTACAAAGCTGATGCTTTTACTACTGTTGTAGCTAACGCAGGTGCAATTAACCTTTTCGTATATGGTTCTGAATTTCCTAAAGGATCTTCTTCTATGTCTGGAGAGCTTAAGCCTCAGTTCCAACAGTATAACAACAGACCTTTAATCATGAAAGATCACTTTAAAATCTTTGGTTCTGACACTGCTCAAATTGGGTGGGTTGAAACTACTGACGAAGGTGGACAATCAGGATATTCTTGGTACTTAAAAGCTGCTGGTGAAACTAGATTAAGATTTGAAGATTACTTAGAGACAATGATGATTGAAGCTGAATTAACAGTTTCTTCTGACGTTAACACTACTGTATCTGATACTGGAAATGAAGGTGACAATGATGCCCCTGATGGTATTAATGGTTCTGAAGGTTTCTTTGCTGCTGTTGAAAGTAGAGGTAATGTATTTGAAGATTTAGCTTCTTTAGCTGATTTTGATTTATTACTTAAAAACTTAGACAAGCAA
>Ga0209337_1003925_pt1 | contig 10382 bp, 21 predicted proteins | sample LinPmetageLP53_FD_184044 | JGI IMG/M metagenome (GOLD analysis project Ga0209337, IMG submission 184044) | Marine viral communities from the Pacific Ocean - LP-53 (SPAdes) (version 2) | ecosystem: Environmental > Aquatic > Marine > Oceanic | place: Pacific Ocean | collected 2010-02-08 | reverse complement strand
GAAAGTAAATGTGGGAAGCGATGAATATAACAAATAAAATTATAGCCTATGAGATGGGCAAGTTAGACGATGTCGATAGTTTAGAGTTATTCTCTGAGTTGATCCGATCGGGAATGGCTTGGAATCTACAAGGTCATTATGGAAGGACTGCTACGTCTTATATAAACGAAGGATATATAGATGGAGATGGTGAAATAATCCACGACATAGTAGGTGATGACAAACCTATGTGTGCTAATTGTGGAGAGTATGAAGTAGAGGTTGAAGGTCAACCTTGCTCTAAAGAATGTCGCGATGAGTACATCGCAGACTGGTTAACTGAAAGATAAAATGAATATACACGAAAAAAGAGTAAACAGCCTCAACGGATATTGTTGGGCTATCTTCGAAGAGTACGGAGGATATGACTACAACGATGAGATGCTATATCAACTTCAGGGATTGAGAGATTCTATAGCTGAATGCGAGGATGATGCAGTAAAATTTGGAGACAAGGCATGGGAAGGAATGGTGGAGGAAGCGGAGACTACATACACATGGTTCAAACACATAGAGAAGATACGAGAGTTACAAGAGGATATACCAACATCTTTATACTGCTGATATGAAAGAACAAATCAAGGGATTAATTGAGTACGCCAAAAACCCCAAGTACTCACAAGAGGGAGAGAACTATTTATCTGATGGACAGATGTTAGATATCATCCTTGAACAATTAGAAAAATTAATACAATGAAAGATAATAAGATAATAGCAGAATTTATGGGGTGGGATATTAAATCCCCAACTTCAATGCCACGCAACCTACATCTTTCTAACTTAGAGTTAGATAACGGAGAGGTTTGGGCATACAAGTTCCACACCTCATGGGATTGGTTGATGCCTGTAGTTGAGAAATGCCTTGACGTTTCTAACGATGATAACATTGAAGATTTCTATAGCATACAAAATGTCGTACCTAATATTGAAGCGACATATCAAGCAGTAGTAGAATATATTAAAGAATGTAACGAGAGTAATAAGATGGACACATTACCCCCATCTGTCCAACAAGAGTAAATAAATGGACATTTGCGCCCGTTTATCATAAAATGCGCTCATTATAAGTGAACATGAGCCGAATAGATAAGTGAATCAACTCACCTAATAGCATAACCAAAAGTGAATAAAATGAACAACAATAACCGCCAACCAAGACTCGATCCCCAACAGACGATAGATGAGATAACAAACTACATCATGGATGAATTTGTACGAGGTAAAATCACCACCTCCAATATAGATACAGACGAGGATGATGAGATGTACACTAAGATATGGAATAATATAAACGCAATGATATATGACGATGGAAGATAATAAACTAATAGCAGAATTTATGAGCATCAAGTACGATGCGGACGATGAAACGTTTCACACTAATGAAGGTTGGAAAGGCGTAGATTACTTGATGTACCACACTTCATGGGATTGGTTGATGCCAGTCATATCTAAGATTGTAGAAGATTATGGGGAGGGTTGGTCATTTGAGGAGGGCTATGATTTAGAGGTTAGATACCAATCAGTAGTGAATTTTATTAAAGAATGTAACGATGAAAAAAACTGAAGATTTAATTAAGGAGGTGGCTCGAGAAATAGTCATGCTCTTGATTGAAAAGAACAAAGCCTACGGCGATACCGCCAATGATCCGCCAAAGATCTTCTCTAAGCTATCAGCTAAGGAAGGAATCTTAGCGAGGATAGATGATAAGTTAAGCAGAATAAAAACTGTTGGCTTGAACGACAAGACAGAGGATACCCTATTAGATTTGATAGGATACCTAATACTTTATAGAGTACAATGTAAAAAAGATGAGTAAAGAACAGACAATCAAGAACCAAGCTAAGGTTATCAAGGAACTTTGGCGCGAACTACAAGCCTTAAAAAGGGTGCTTATAGACGATCATCCATCAACATGGCGTGAAATAAACATGAACAAAACTTGCGAGGGTTATACTAATTATGTATCTTGCGAGTTCAAAAACTACTTAAATGAAAAAAGAAATATTTAATAAATATGCTACCGCAGTAGCCAAAGAGTTTCATCTCAGCGAAGATGAAATGTTCGAGGGTTCAAGGGCAAGAGAGTGTGTCGATGCACGATTTTTATTGTTCTACCTATGTATGGAAAGACCTATCCGCACCTCATATATACAGAGGTACCTCAAAGAAAAGGGATTGGATATATGTCACTCTACTATCCTTCATGGATATAAAAAAGCTAAAGCTTTGGTAGAGTCTGATCCCGACTACAAAAATTTAGCTAAACAAATCTCTCGTGTATAGCTACACCGATCTTTACCATCAAGCTATAAGGGATAAGAGGTCGTGCTACAGAAGGGATGATAACAAAGAGTCTATACTTTCTTACGGCATGATGCTACACAAGTATAAAGACCTTATCACTATCCTCAACACTACGAAAACTGGGGGCTACTATGCTGACGCTACGTCAGACGAGTTGGAGTATCTCTTCACTCATGGATGGCGCAAGGGTGTCCTTATGATAGCTATAGATAACTACACAAGGAAGTTAGACGTTATTGAGTTTAAGATACAGAACGAGATGAACACTCGTAAGAACGATAAGTTTATTCGGGGGTTAAAGAACTCACGAGATAAGCTACTACTAAAATATACTAAACGCAAATCAGAATTAAAATCAATTAAAAATGAAGAATAATATTTACAAACAACTATCCTCTATCGATCTCAAAGGAAAGGTAGAGAAGAAAGGTAAGCACGACTATATGTCTTGGGCTACCGCATGGCATCTAATCAAGAGTGAATACCCTCAAGCACAGCGTAAGGTATACGAGTGTGAAGAGACTGGGTTAAACTTCTTTACCGATGGGAAAACTGCTTATGTAAAGGTGGGAATAACTATCGAAGGTATAGAGCATGTAGACTACCTACCCGTTATGGACTTTAGAAACAAATCTATCCTCTTGGATAAGGTTACCTCTATGGATATCAACACTACGATACAGAGGTCTACTGCTAAGGCTATCGCTATGCATGGATTAGGACTCAGTCTATGGATCGGTGAGGACTTAAACAAAGTTATCTCTGAGCCTACCCCTACCCCTAAGAAAGCTACTAAGAAAGAGGCTACCTCTTTAATTTTAGATATAGGTGATGAAAATTGGGCAAAAGTTCTTAAGTTTGTCGCCGCCAATAAAGAACTTGGGTTACCAAAAATCGTCAAGACTTTGGAGCAGAAGTACAGCATCAAGGCTATGGTAAAAAAGGAATTAAGTAAGCACGTATGATGAAAGAGATCCTTGCAAAGCTACAGATAGATGAGCATTATTACGGAGAGTTCGGTCAGCAATGGCTGTCTAACTCCAACATATATACTCTTCTCAACGAGCCACACCTCTTTGGTAAATCTAAAGAGATGACTAAAGCTATGCTTATCGGGAGGTACTTCCATACCGCTATGCTTGAGCCTGAGAAGTTATCTTCTCCTGAGTTTAGTTCTATAGACTCTGGCAGTCGCAACACTAAGATATATAAAGATGCTATCAACGAGCAAGGCGTAGCCTTACGTATGCTAACTAAAGAAAAGGAAGCTACGGACTGCGCTATCTCTAAGATGAAAAGCAACTTAGATTTCTATGATGCTATCTACCAAGAGGAGAATACGTTTGAAGTTCCAGCGGTGACTGAGATTATGGGATTGAAATGGAAGGGTAAGGCAGACATTGTTACGCCCGATATCCTCATCGATCTCAAGACCACCTCAAATATACGTGACTTCAAATACTCAGCGCGTAAATACAACTACGATAGCCAAGCGTATATCTATCAGCAGTTGTTTGATAAACCTTTGGTGTTCTATGTGGTAGACAAACTCAGCCTTCAGTTAGGCGTCTTCTATCCTTCTGAGAACTTCCTTGCTAATGGTAGGGATAAGATTGAGAGGGCTATGGAGGTATACAATACCTACTTCGCTGAGGGTTCAACAATAAGTATCGATGATTACATTCATAAAGAAACTCTTTAAGAGTAAAAACAATAGTGTAGTGTGGTTGAAAGTTCCAACCAACCTTACTACACAAGCCGAAAGAGATCGACTCATGGAGGCTACAATAGATAAGTTGGAACGTATTATTTATAAATCATTTTAATTATGGCAGACGAAAAAATTTATGTCGGCAATGGTATCTCTAAGTTTGACGGAGACCAGGTAGAGTTCAGCTTAGATCTAAGCAACCCAGCAATCAAAGAACACATGTTCGAGTTTAATGGGAAGAACTATTTAAAGTTAATCGTAGGTGCTAAGAAGGATGGTGCTGATGAGTACGGAAAGACTCATTGGGTACGCATCAACACTTGGAAACCTGACGAAAAGAAGGCTGCTCCTTCCAAAGCTAAAGCTGAGGAGGAGGAGATGCCATTCTAAACCACAGGTTGAGGAATAAGGAAGGGGACTTCGCGTCCCCTTTTCTTTCTCCTTTCCAATGTTAAAATGGTAAAGTACTACCCCTCTTCTACTTCTTATATAAAAAAATCAAATCCCTCTCTTCTCTTTTCTCTTTACCCTTACTTTTATATTAACATTTTAACATTAAAGAAGATAAAGAACTAATAGTAAGAGAGTTAAGTAAAATTAAATTAACATTAAATCAACATAGAGTATGTCAAAAGTTACCATATTCAAAGACATTAAGGATACAGAGCAGCCTTTCTACCGAGAAGCGGTAGTTATCCTAAGCAGAATTAAAGAAGGATCAAGTAAAGACTTGGTTAAAAAGATCCGACAAGAGAAAGATAAGTCGGCAAGGAATTTATTAAAGCAGTCTCTTCCCGCTATATGTTTCAGTGGGATGTTCACCAAGAGAACGGACTCTGCTATATCAGAACATAGTGGTTTAATATGTCTTGACTTTGATGGGTACAAGACTAATAAAGATATGCTACAAGAGAAGGAGAGGTTGTCTAAGGACAAGCACGTATACTCCGTGTTCATTTCTCCAAGCGGCAATGGGCTAAAGGCGGTGGTAAAGATCCCAACAGAGGTCGATGACCATAAAAAATACTTCAACTCTTTAGAGGTTCATTTCAACAGCCCAAACTTTGATAAGACTTCAAAGAATATCTCGAGGGTGTGTTATGAATCTTACGACCCACTCATTTATATCAACGAGCTATCCAGTGTATGGGAAAAGATTGAGGACGTTGAATACCAAGAGGTAGTGAAGTATAAAGATCGCCCTACTATACCTATCACTAACGAGAATAAAATTGTAGAGATCCTTCTCAAGTGGTGGGATAAGAAGTATGGTATGACAGATGGCGAACGTAACAACAACGTATACATATTGGCTTCGGCATTCAATGACTTCGGGGTGAATCAAAACTTAGCCGAGTACGTCATGGGCAACTACGCTACTGAAGATTTCTCTTTGGATGAGATACTTAGAACCATATCTTCTGCCTACTCACATAAACAAAACTTCGGCACTAAGTATTACGAGGATGAGGATAAGGTCAACCATATAAAACAAAAGTTCCGTCAAGGTGTCAGCAAGAAAGAATTGAAAGAGCAGTTGGAGAAGGAAAATTTATTGGTTGACGATCTCGAGGGGGTTCTTCTTAGGATAGAGGATGAGAACGCTAAGCAAAAGTTCTGGACCAAGTCAGAGAAGGGTGCTATAAAAATTATACATATAGATTTTAAAAAATTCTTAGAGGAGAATGGGTTCTATAAATTCAACCCGGAGGGTAGCAAGAACTATGTCTTTGTAAAAGTTACCAACAACCTTATCGACCACACGTCAGAGAAAGAGATAAAAGATTTTATCCTTAGCTATCTCTTGGAAGAGGATGATACCAGTATATACAACCACTTCGCTGACCAGACCCGATACTTCCGAGAGGAGTTTCTCACACTGCTATCTTCTATAGACGTCTTCTTTATTGAAGACACCCTCGATGCTTCTTATCTTTACTACAGAAATTGTGCTGTTAAAATTACTAAAGACGAGGTCAGCCCTATAGACTATATAGATTTAGGGGGATACGTATGGAAGGATCATGTCATAGACAGAAACTTTACCATATGCGATGTGGTTACTTGTGACTTTCAAACCTTTGTAAGCAACGTCTCGGGAGGTGATGATAAGAGGACTCGTTCTTTTTTCTCTACCATAGGGTATATGCTTCATGGATATAAGAACCTCTCCTACTGTCCAGCCGTTATACTAAACGATGAGGTTATTTCGGAGAACGGAGACCCAGAAGGGGGGACAGGTAAGGGGTTGTTAATGAAGGGCATCTCGGAGATGAAGAAGCTGGTGGTGATAGATGGAAAGTCTTTTGATTTCTCTAAGTCTTTTGCCTACCAGTTGGTTTCTGCTGACACCCAGATACTGTGCTTCGATGACGTCAAAAAGTTCTTTGATTTCGAGAGGTTGTTCAGTGTGGTTACAGAGGGTTTAACTTTAGAAAAGAAGAACAAGGACGCTATCAAGATCCCTTTCAGTAAATCCCCGAAGGTGGCTATCACTACCAACTATATAATTAAGGGCAGCGGAAACTCTTTTCAGCGCAGGAAGTGGGAGTTAGAACTCTCGCAGCACTACACTAAAGAGTTCACCCCTTTGGTTGAGTTTGGAAAACATTTCTTTGGAGAGTGGGATGATAACGAGTGGTGCCAGTTCGATAACTTTATGATCAGTTGTCTTCAGTTATACTTAGAGAAAGGTTTACTAAGGAGTGAGTTTAAAAATAAGGATTATAAAACATTCTTGCATGCTACTTCAACTGATTTTGTAGAGTGGTGTGATATAAAAGACGACTCTAATAGTTTGCTTGTTGAGAATGAAATCGTTCACGTTAACACGTTGTACTACAACTTCATAGAGGAGTACCCCGACTACGGCCCTCGATCCAAGATGGCTATCTCACGCCAGCATTTCTTCAAAAACTTAGTGGCTTACAATGTATATAAGTATAAGTGTAAACCCTTTAACCCTGTTAGAGACTCAATAGGTAAAAGGATACAGTTTGTAAACGCAAGTTTTTATCTTGAACAAGGGAAACTATTATGATAAAATTTAGAGACTATCAAACAGATATCATAGAGAAAGCTTCTAAGATTATCTCACGCCATCGCTTTGTATACTTAGCCATGGAGGTGCGTACAGGTAAGACACTTACGAGTTTAGGTATAGCTGAGAGGATAGGCATGACTAAGGTTTTGTTCATCACAAAGAAGAAAGCCATCTCCAGTATCGAGCATGACTATGAGCTTCTCAATCCTAACTACGAGCTAACAGTAATTAACTATGAGTCTTTACATAAGCTTCCTACCAGGGGGTGGGATCTTATTGTTGCTGATGAGGCTCATGGTATGGGGGCTTTTCCTAAACCAAGTGGTAGAGCCAAGAGGTTTAAGGAGTTTATCTTTCACTCCAATCCTTATGTCATCTTCCTGAGCGGGACACCCACTCCGGAGGCGTACTCGCAGATGTACCACCAGGTATACTCTATCCCGAACAATCCTTTCCGTAGGCACAAAAGTTTCTATAAGTTTGCTCATGAGTATATCCATGTAACGAAGCTTAAGGTTGGCGGTATGTTTGTTAACGACTACTCTCGCGGATCGGAAAAGATTATCGAAGAGATGAAGCCTTATACCATACGCTTCACTCAAAAGGATGCGGGGTTCGTGGTTGATACCAAAGAGCACATCCTTGAGGTTAATATGTCTGACACTGTTAAGGGCGTTATAAAGACGCTTAAAAAAGATTTGGTGGTGCAGGGTAAGGATGAGGTTATCTTAGCTGATACAGCCGTTAAACTTATGACTAAGGTGCACCAGCTATGCAGTGGTACTGTAAAGTTTGAGAGTGGAAACTCTAAAGTATTAGATCTTACGAAGGCTAAGTTTATAAAGAAGCATTTCAAGGGTAAGAAGATAGGGGTGTTCTATAAATTCAAGGAAGAGCTGAACGCTTTGAAGGAAGTCTTTGGTGATGACCTGTGTACAGAGTTGCCTGACTTCACGGACTCGGACAAACACATAGCCCTTCAGATTGTAAGTGGGCGCGAGGGTATCTCATTGCGTCAGGCTGATGCTTTGGTATACTATAACATAGACTTCTCAGCGACAAGCTATTGGCAGTCAAGAGATAGGATGACCACCAAGGATAGATTAAAGAATGATGTGTACTGGATCTTCAGTAAAACCGGGATAGAGCACGAGATATATAAGGCTGTCATAAAGAAAAAGGACTACACTTTAAACCATTTCAAGAGAGATCTATTAACTTTGTAAACAGAATGAAAGAAACAGGAAGCTTAGAGATTACACGATACCACTACGAAGTTGTAGATGGGGAGCCAAAGATTATTATATCGATGGTTAAAGTGTTAGACACTGAGGGGAAGTACATAAAGTTTGCTAAACTAAAAGAGGTTGAGTCATTCTTATCAAAGTACCCCGTAATATTTAAACCATTAACAAATTAAATTACTATGTATAAAAGACCAAACTTTACAACACTATCAGACCTAAGTAAGATAGTAAAGACACACTCTAAGACTGAGCTTAAGAGAATCGCACACAGGATAGACGACTTGGCTCTTCGATCAAAAGATAGGCGTAGGTTAGGCGTGGCTGAAGGTACAGTCCTGATCTATAACGAGGACGACACAGAGTTAATAGATGTAGCATTTCATGATACCTATATACTAAACATAATAAAGTATATAGAAGAAGGAAAGGAGGCGTTAGATCTACCTGTTAACCCTTTTGATACAGAATGACCGAGCAGCAGATACAATCTAAAAGAATCAAACAGTTAGAGGCTGAGGGATACTACGTCCTTAAGCTAATCAAGACAAATAAGAATGGGATACCAGACCTGGTGGCTATACCTCCCGACTGCGGGGTAATTTTCTCTGAGGTAAAAACATCTAAGGGAAAGCTGTCGAAGCTACAGGAATATAGACTACAAGAATTAGAAGCACATGGAGTTACCACAGAAGTATATAGAGGTTAAAGAGTTCGATGTATCAGATGCTTTCTTTGATAAGCTTCAGGAGATCGGACTGGAAACGGCGGTAGCTATTTCTAAATCTATATCTCACAGTCAGATAGAACTCCCTGATGATGACCGCATCTCCCACACCATAGGGGGTGTTGCTTCTACTGATCATGAAGACGTTCCTTTCTCTATAAAATTTATTAAAATAGAATCCGAGGTTGTATTGCTTACCGATATAAATCTAATCAGTATGGATGAATACTTAGACCTCATTAACTTAAATTTATATATCAAAAATTATGATGAACACACAACGAGTGAAGCTATTGAAAGAGATAGTGAACCAAGCGTTTGATTTAAACGTAGACCATAGGTCCCGAAAAACAGAATACATTATAGCAAGGGCTATATGTTACAAGATACTTAAGGAGCATTGTGATATGACGTACTCTTTTATCGGCAGGCAGTTTAATAAAAACCACGCAACAATCTTACACAGTATAGAAGAGTTCCCTTGGATGGCGAAGGCAGACAAAGACATGGAGAAAACCTATCGCAAAATCTTAGACAGCTGGCTAAATAAGTCCTCAGAGTTTACAGATGTTAACCCTGACTTGTTGAAAAAAGATCTAAGAAAGTTGGAGGAGCATAATAATCTTCTTAATTTGGCACTGCTTGAGGTTAAAGAACAGGTGGACAGACTAAGTAAAGACAACAAAAGATACTTTACTTTAGTTAAGAAGCTTGAGAAAAGTGTACCTGAAGATAGATTAAAAAGAATCGAGAAGAAAATATACGACATCATCAATGGTTTTATCTGATTGCAAATACACTATAGAAGATATAGATAAGGTAGTAGAGTTCTCCACTTGGAGTCTTAAGAAAAAGATAGACACCCTACTTCGTATTGACTGTATGATGTATACCAACTTAGGTATAGACTCTACTAAAAGCGAAAGATTAGAAACTAAACGTCGCTCTCGATCTATATATAAAGCCATTAAAAAGTTAGACGAGGTGACAGGTCAAGCGCTTTTAATTTCTGAAGACAAACCCTAATGCCTGTACACCCCGACAATAAGGTTACTATACAGCATATAAACTATGTGTCCAACCTCATCCACGACTACGCCGACACCCTGTATGAGGGGTTGATGGACAGGGAGTATGATGAGGTGAAAGAAGAGGCACAAGAACTTATCAAGTTGTTAGCCGACCTTCTCGCATCCTTAGCTGAAGAAACCTAATGGTCTCGTAGCTCAACTGGATAGAGCACCTCCCTTCTAAGGAGGCGGTTTGGGGTTCGAGTCCCTGCGGGATCACAACTAATCACCCATGGCTTA
>Ga0209337_1003924_pt1 | contig 10383 bp, 16 predicted proteins | sample LinPmetageLP53_FD_184044 | JGI IMG/M metagenome (GOLD analysis project Ga0209337, IMG submission 184044) | Marine viral communities from the Pacific Ocean - LP-53 (SPAdes) (version 2) | ecosystem: Environmental > Aquatic > Marine > Oceanic | place: Pacific Ocean | collected 2010-02-08 | reverse complement strand
ATGCAAGGTTGAAGCATTAGATTGCCTCGAAGAAATGTGGAATGGTACTATTGATAATCATAAACAACTCCATGATATCATCATAGAAAATTATGACAAGCTTAAGAAAAGCAAGTACGGAATGACGCTAAGACAGGCAAAAAAGCTAAATGCAGAAGAGATGCTACCTAGTTTGATAGCTCAAGCAAAGGGCACAAGTGATTGGTCAAGGATTGAAAAACTAAACATGTATCAAGACATGTGTTCTGCTACACGAGATGACTTAGCTTTCCCTGACGATCTAATGGAAAAGATACAAAATTCAGGTGTGGGTTCTGTTCTTCAAATGAAGCCAGGCGAAAAAAGCGTTGCTTGGTGCTGCGTTGTTGACATGGTTAAAAAGACAACAAAGAACAAAAAGACATTCTATAGATTGAAGATAACTGATAATCAAAGCAACACAGGCTGGTTGCGAATGTGGGGCGAAGCTCCTAAAAGTATGAAGCCTTATACTATTTGGTTGACTCATGCACATAATGACCCAAACTGGGGTGCTAGTACGTCTGTGGGTAAACTAAGACCGCTAGTTAAATAGGGAAATAAAAATATGAGAATAGAAAATGACGTCAAGTTTGATTATAAAGATGTGCTTATACGTCCAAAGCGCAGCGCGCTAAAGAGTAGAAAAGAAGTTGAACTAGTTAGGAAATATAAGTTTAGAAATAGTCAGCGTGAATGGTCAGGTATTCCTATCATGGCAGCAAACATGGATGGCGTGGGAACGTTCTCAATGGCAAGCGCACTGGCAAATCATTCAATGTTTACATGTATTACAAAACAGCACTCAGAGAAGGATTGGGCAGAAAATATTGAAAGTATTCCTCATGCCCACATTGCAATCAGTATAGGTACCAACCTGACCCAATGGAAAGAAGCTTATAGCACCATCATTAAGCACGGTTTATCTTGGGTTTGTATTGATATTGCAAACGGATATTCTGAACATTTTGCTGATTTTGTCAAGATGGTTAGAAATGAACTCCCGGATATTAATATTATTGCAGGAAATGTTGTTACAGCAGACATGACGCAGGAGCTTATACTCGCAGGAGCAGATGTAGTGAAAGTAGGTATAGGCCCGGGAAGTGTTTGCACAACAAGACTCCAGACTGGCGTAGGCTATCCTCAACTTTCTGCTGTCATTGAATGCGCAGATGCTGCTCATGGTCTCGGAGGTCATGTTATAGCTGACGGGGGCTGCACATGTCCTGGCGACGCAGCGAAAGCGTTTGCAGCAGGAGCTGATTTTGTTATGCTCGGCGGAATGCTAGCAGGACACACTGAGGGCGGCGGCGAATTAACGACAAAAATGTTTAGAACAGGAGAATATCACACTTCAGAATATGGAGACAGACTGGGCCCTGTTTACAATGAAGAGCATTATGTTACATTCTATGGAATGAGCTCTGATACAGCAATGAATAAGCACTCTGGCGGAGTTGCAAACTACAGATCGTCAGAGGGCAGAACTGTTGAAGTCGAATATCGAGGCAATGTCAACAATACAGTCCTTGATATTCTAGGAGGGCTTAGGTCAGCATGCACATATGTTGGCGCGCCATCTCTTAAACAACTTAGTAAGTGTACAACTTTTATTAGGTGTACACAACAATTTAATTCAGTATTCGTGAAATAACGATAAACAGGAAATTATATGATATCAAATCTTTTATTGAGTCTTTGCCTTATGTCTAACGCATTTGGCGAAGACCTTAGCGCTAGCGAAACGTCATATACAGGCGCAACAATTTTAGAGGGAGACTGGGACGTAACGTTTCAGGAAAGCATTGCGATTGCTGACAGTGAAGACACGTTTCCATACGCATTCTTTGAGGGAAATACACTTTACGTTGGTAATTCCGATACTCATGAGAATACAGTTGACGCCATCGTGGAGTTTTTTTGGTTCCAATCGTCGATTGACAGAGGTACAGATTTTTATGTTGCCGTGGTCAAGACGCGTGCTACTCCAGGACACGACTGCTATTATGCACCCTGGGATTGGGCACGCGGAGCGCAATGCAAGCTTTGGGCAGATGAATGGTCAGATTGGGGTGAATATCCAGTTTTAACCGTAGAAGCAATGACTGATGTAGAGCGTGAACAAGGAGCGTTCCGATGGGACTGGTCAGTACCATTTGAAAGTTACGGCATCGATGCTTACGGCCAAGTTACATTTCAAAACATGTATGGAATCGGAGCAGCGTCTGAAGGTGCAGCCATGGCACACGGGGAATACCAGTTAAATGAAGATGGCGAAATACAAGCTGAGGGTAATGTCCAAGTAAAGGGCTATCACTCTTCAGAATATAGCGTTCAAACTCAGTATGAAGTCACCCTTTATGAATGGGATATGTTTGTAGATGGAAGAGCTGATATGATGGCTTGGGATATGTACCTTAATCTTGGCGCAAGAGAAACTCAATCAGCTTACCACGAATACTTTTTAGCTGTTCAAGTAGAAGAAGGCGAACCATTTACTATAGACCAGCTTAATTTTGTAAGCAATTTTGACACAGGCTGGTACGATCCATTCCGTCACGAGCTGGGTATCTCTTTACAGAATATGACGATATCCCAGCCGCACTATGAGCCAGTAGCTGATGCAGAAGATCCAGACTCTAGTGAAGAAGATACTGGAGGTACACAAGGAAATCAAGACACCGGCGAGACACACGATTATGATGCAGATACTGCAGATCCGTTTGAGTTCGCTGAGAATCCGCGAGGAGAAGAAGAAAAGCCCGGCACAGGTTGCCACACGACAATGAAGCCTTCTAGTGCTATTCTTTCGTTTCTTGCTTTGTTGGTGCTTGTAGGTAAAAGAAGAAGATGAAAAGAAACTGGTCAAAAAATAGAAACATTTTAAAGTCAATATCAAATCCATCTAAAGATGCTTATGAAATAAAGATGAAGGTTCCTGAGCTTACATTTGAAGGTGTGCGAGGACAGCCTGACTTTGCCCACATGTATTTGACTTTCTATCCGGGCTGTAAAGTGATAGAGTTAAAGTCGCTTAAAGAATACTTCTTTGCATTTCGGAACCAAGTGTACTCTTATGAACGGATTATCAATGTTATTTACGATGACTTAATGACAGTGTTCGAGCCAGAAAGATTGCGAATTGTAATTATTTGCAACCCACGAGGTGGAATATCATCTAAACTAACTGTTGATTCTGACTGGAAAATTAGAGGCGGGAAAGAGAGCTTCGAAGACTGGATAGGACAAAAGGACGAGTGGTAATGAATTATTTTGAATTAATAGTAATTGTTTCTTTATTTTGCTTAGGTCTAAGAGCAATAACAGACAACGGAATGATAGGGTATCCAATAAGAGCATATTTTTTAGAAAACTTATCATCAATTGGTAAGCCGATAATACTCTGCTCAACTTGCATGTCAAGTGTATGGGGCACTATAATCTATTGGAGTGTTTCGATCCAGTCCGGATCTCTTTCACTTATAGACGTTCCCGTGTGGATAGGTGTTTGCGTAAGCTCAGCGTTTGTAAACTCTGTTCTTTGGGAGTACTATCAAAGCGTAAATACATGCAAGAATAATTAATGAGGTTGCTATGGATAATAAGATAGACAGAATTTTAAGATCAAAGTATTTTAGTTTATTTTGCGCATTACTAAATTCATTTTTTGCAATTAAAGCAGCAATGTCTGGTAGCATTGTTCTTTTTTGTCTTTGTGGGTTGTTCGGCGCGTTTTGTTTTAAAAACTACTTAAACGGCTGAAAATATGATCAAGCGACCAATTGATTATATTTTCTTAGAAGGTCCGGACTTGTCAGGAAAGACAACACTTTACGAAAGTATTCATAAGCTTTCCGACTACAGATGGAACATTCAAGATAGATCTGCACTTTCAATGCTTGTGCATGCAAGATATTATGAAAGAGATACATTTAGACATGTAGAACAATTAAGATCTGAACTTTTTAATTTAAACAACTTGACAATCCTCTTGCTTCCGAAGTGGGACGTAATTATAAAAAGATTTTCAGACCGTGGAGACGCAATACAGAACTTGTCAAGCTTGAAAAAAATATATAATCTTTTTTCAGAAGCGGCAGAAGAGCTAAAGCATTATCCAAACTTTATCATAATGAGTGAAGCTATTGATGATCAAAGTGTTAGGTATCTTTTAAATCAAATTTCTTATTATGAGGATTCTGACACAAGAAGTATTACTAATAACTGTGTAGCAGCATGTGCTGCCAGCGAAAACAAAGAGTGCATAGGCTTAAACTTTACATTATTTGACGACGGCAGCTTTGAAGATGTTGACACAGGAGATCTATTATACGAGAAGGAGGTTGACTACTACCAGGAGATTTTAGAATCTATAAAAGATAAAATAGTAAAAGAGCTCTCAGGGGAGAATGAATACAGCAGGGAAGAGACAAAAGACTCCAGACGGTTTATATACACTTCAAATTCGTGCATATCTTTGGCACACTTCTTACTAAGAAAAGACGGTTTAGATTGCAAATACTTCCTTAGATCTTCAAATGTAAAAGATACACTGAACTATGATATTAATTTTTTGAAGTTTTTATCAAGTGAAATTTATAAAATTTTAAATGCACAAGGCACTTTTTGTAGAATGTCATTTATAATAAACTCTGGTCACATTTTAGATATAATTAACGAAGAATAATATTAATATAGCTGCAGATCTAGTACTGCATATAAGAGGAAATTATTATGAAGAAAGCTTTAGTAACGGGTGGATGTGGGTTCATAGGCTCAAACCTTACAAAACAATTAGTCAATGATGGTTGGCAAGTAGATGTTGTTGATGACATGTCAAACGGTCATATAGAATTACTGGAGGGTGTAAAGTTTAAAGTATTACCAAATGCTAGCTTTATTTTACCTTTCTATACACAAGCAGCAGAAGAAGGAAGAGAAAGAGAAACAGACTCTGTGCTTATAATTCAAGATGATTTTGCCAGCAGCTACTTATTAAACCATATAACAAGCAATAGCTATGACGTTGTCTTTCATCAAGCAGCTGTGCCTAGAGTTAGCTACTCTGTTGAGAATCCTGCTGAAACAACTGACGTCAATATTTTAAAAACAGTAAGTCTTTTTGAGTCTTGCGCGGGAAATGTAGAAAGAGTAGTATTCGCTTCTTCTTCTTCAATTTACGGTGGCGCAGAAAACTTGCCAACGAAAGAAGACTCAGCAAAGAATCCAAAGTCGCCTTATGCATGGCAAAAATCAGCAATAGAAGATTTTGCAAAGCTTGCTTGGGATCTATACAATGTTGATATTGTCTGCTTAAGGTACTTTTTTGTTTTTGGCCCAGGCCAGTATGGCGATAGTCCTTACTCCACAGCTGTTTCTGCATGGTGCAATGCAGCTAAAAATAGGACAGAGTGCAGATCAGATGGTGACGGCACGCAGTCCCGCGATATGTGCTATGTTGATAATATTGTTAGTGCAAACATTTTGGCAGCAAACGCTTCAAAAGTTTTTTCAGGTGAATGCTACAATATAGCTTGCGGCGACAGAACTTCAAACAATGAAATACTCGACTACTTTAGAAACAACTTTAATGTAGAAGTAAAGATCGCCCCATGGCGGCCTGGTGACGTAATGCATACACAAGCAGACATATCAAAAGCAGAGAGAGACTTTGGCTATATTCCTGTCGTTAGATTCTGGGAAGGCCTTGAAAGAACAACAAAGTGGTGGGGTTTGGAAAGTGTCTGAAACTAAATGTTGCTGGATTAAAAAACACGATGGCTCTAAACAGAAGTTTTGGGGTGACGAAAGAGAGTGGATAGGTGTTGACTCGACTACAGTCAAGATGATTCACATGAACAAGGGTAACAGGACAAGCTTTAAATACAATGAAATTAAAAATGAGCTATTTGTGTGCGTAACTGGCTCTGTAAAAGCTTATTTTGGAGACCAATCAATAATCTCAAAAGGTGTAGGCAGCCTTAACTTGCATGTCCTTATCCCTGGCGAAGCTTTAGTTGCTCAGTCTGACTGCCCATACCGCTTAGAAGCTATGGAAGACTCTGTCTTGATAGAAGTTTCATCAGGTAAGGGCGGGTGTATTAGACTTCATGATGATTATGGAAGAGACGTAAAGTTTGTAAATGAACACATTGAAAACATTATAGCAAAACTTTGGTGCTAAAATGACTGAATTTGTCTTGTACACCGGGCCCATGTTTAGTTCAAAAACAACGCGTCTTCTTTCACGTATTGACAGGTGTAAATATCAAAAAAAGACAGTAGTATCTTTTAAGCCAAAAAAAGACAATAGATACACAATAGACGATCAAATTGTGACACATAATGATTTACATATGCAATGTCATACAGTAGAAAATGGAAAAGCTATGCTAGAAGCAGTAGCTTCATCGATAAGCACTGTTGACTCAGTAGCAATTGATGAAATATTTATGATCCCTGGCGCAAGTGAAGCATCCATAGAATTGTTTAAAAAGGGATACGATGTATATGTTTCTTCAATTGAGCTATCTTTCTCTGGTCAACCATTTGAAGAAGTCTTGAAGATAATGCCCTATTGCACTCAGATTGTTAAATGTTCAGCTGTTTGTGCAATTTGCCAAAAAGATGCAAGATATACGTACAAAAAAGTAGATAACGAAATTAGCGCGCCAGATGAAATTCAAGTAGGCGGAGAAGAAATTTATGAACCAAGATGCCAAATACATCATAGATATATGCGCTGTTAAAAAAGGAGAAATTCATGCTAGAACCTTCTAGTGTAAACTGTGTTATATACCATGCAGAATGTACTGACGGCTTTGGTGCCGCATACTCTGCGTGGAAGCTTCTTGGCAACAGAGCAGAGTACTATCCCTGCAAGCACGGTACGACACCACCTGACGTTAAAGGAAAGAATGTAGTAATTCTAGATTTCTCCTATGGGAACGAACTGACTAAGAAGATGATAGAGGAAGCAAATTCGCTTCTTGTTATTGATCATCACAAATCAGCAATGGTTGAATTGCATGACATATCTAATACTTACTTTGATATGACAAAGAGCGGCGCAATACTTTCATGGGAGTTTTTTCATCCTGGCAAAGAGCCCCCAAAGTTTATCAAGTATATCCAGGATCGCGATTTGTGGAAGTGGGAGCTGGAATACTCAAAAGAGTTCAGTGCAGCATTTGATATGGTGCCATTCGAATTTGAAGAATTCGAGAAGTTCGAAGATGACTCTGTCTTTGATGATGCTTGTAAGCGTGGCTCTTTCATCCTAGCATATTCTAAAACAGTTGTGAAAAAAGTCTGCGAAAAAGCAACAGCTAGAAAAATGGACGGCAAAGATGTAATGGTTGTCAATGCCTCTCACTGGATGTCTGAGATCGGAGCTAGACTTGCACCTGACTGTGACTTTGCCATGATATGGTATTGGGATCATGCAGCCGGCCACACAAAAGTTAGCTTAAGAGCATTCCACGAGGCAGTTGATGTTTCAGAGATATCGAAAAAATTCGGCGGCGGAGGCCATAAAAAAGCTGCGGGCTTTCAACTTGCTAAAAATAAACATATAGAAGATTTATTTGACAAGCCAAAACAAGCAAGAAAACGAAGAAGTACAAAGCAGAAGGCAAAAAAAGATGTCACGGCCTAGTTGGGATGACATATGGGTAAATTTTTCTCATGACATAGCCCAAAGGTCACCAGACCCTAAGTACAAAGTTGGAGCGATCATAGTAAACAATGAGAACACACAAGTGTTATCAATAGGGTACAATGGCGATCAAAAAGGCGGCCCTAATCAAAGAGTATCAATGACTACTGGTGGCTCTGGGTTCATACACGCAGAAATCAACTCATTGATAAAGCTTGACTACAACAACCCTGCGAAGAAAAAAATGTATCTTACACTGTCTCCGTGTTCAGTCTGTGCAAAAGCAATTGTTAATGCAGGAATAGAAGAAGTTGTCTACTCGAAAATATACGAGTTTGGCCAAGACGGTATAGATATCCTAAAGAATGCAGGAATAGTTGTAAGAACAGCCTGAGCATAATAATTAGTTTAGAGGTGTCTTATGAGTGATGCGAGACTTAGCAAAGATCATGTTTTAAAAGCATTGATGTTGCTTGGAGTAAAGATTAACGGAGTCAAACTGTCAATTAATGAGTTAAAAATAGATAACGTCAAAAATTTTGTCAAACAATACCTTCAAATAAAGCATAAAGAGTCAGGTGTTAAATACACGGTTGACAGCATTGATATGGAAAATACTGAAGATCCTGTTATGCATGTTCATAGATATGACGATGATGGAATGGAAATTGTCAATCTTGAAATAACAAAAGACGAATTTAAAGATTACATTGAGGTTTAGAGGATATTATGGATAAACTTTTTAACAATGAAGCAAAAAATATTATTAAGAAAACGCTAGGTATAGGCGAAGATGAAGATACAAGTTCTTTAAAAGAGGCATATGCCGCTCAGGCAAAAAAGTTTAACATTCAAACTGATTTCTTGAGCCCAGGGAATATAGAAAATCATAAAGAACTCTACCAAGACTATATTGAAAAATTTAGTTTGACTAGCGCAAAGCTAGACACAGCAGACAAAGATTCAAATTCAAACCATTCAGACTTTCGATCAATCAAGAATGATGAAACTTTTAATATGAACGGTGCATATCTGCATGAGTTATACTTTTCCAATATCGCAGATAATAGTTCTAGGATAAACATGGACTCGCTTTCTTATATGCGACTTACTAGAGATTTTGGCTCTTTTGATAATTGGCAAAAAGATTTTATGGCTTGTGCACTAAGCTCTCGATGCGGGTGGGTTGTTACATACCTTAACACATATACACAAACATACATGAACTGCTCAATTGATTTACACTCAGAAAATGTGCCTGTTGGAATGTATCCGATTATTGTTGTTGATATGTGGCAACATGCTTATTACAAAGATTACTTAAAAGATGCAAAGACTTATCTTGTTGCAATGATGAAGCAGCTGCGCTGGCCAATTATTGAAAAGCGAATAGAAAAGGCAGACAAAATTCTTCAAGTATTAAGGGAGAGATAGATGAGAAAAGGAAAAAAAGCATTCGATCTGTTGTTTGAAGAAACTGAATCAGTTGACACACCAGAAAAAAGCATGTCAATGACTTCAGGAGCCCTTAGAGCAAGAAAATCGCCTGATAGTGTTGATGATCAAATCGATGCATTGATACTGAGGTATGAAGCTAGCTCAATAAGGGAAGAAAATAAATTAGTCGACGGATTGCTAGAAACCAGCCTAAAAAGAAAAAATTTAAAATTCCTGCTTGAGCAAGAAGAGGGTGAGATAGAAGATCCGGCTGACGCAGCAGAAGTAACTCCGGAAGACGACGCAGGTGATGAACCAGCACCAGAGCCTGACCCGACTGGCAGCGAAAAAATGAACGTTGATGAGCCAGGTGATCCTCAGATACCTGACTTAGATATGGACGCTTTTGCAGCTAGAACAGTCAGGTTAATTATTAATCATAGAAACTTGCTTAAAATGGAAGAAGCGATAACAAACAGAGTTAAAAACTTTCTTGATGAGAATTACGGTGACAAATATGTGCAACACTATCTTGACACTTTAGAAAATCAGTTTGGAATATCAATGGAAGAGTTTGAAAACAAGAGTGTAGTAACAGATGACAACTTCGCTGTTGGAGCATATGCCGGAGGAACTGGCGGCTTGGGTGGTGGCGGAGGATGATTCGATCTAAAAAATCAATTCATATCAATGTTGATCCTGAAGTTCATGCTAGCTTTAGGATCCAATGTTTTCATAGAGGTCTTTCAATGCAAGAGGTTTTTGCAACTTTTGCAGAAAGAGTTGGGATAGAATCAAATGATATGATAAGGTTTTTGGATCAGATAGCAAATGATAAAAAAGTCAAAGCTGTTAAGCGGTATACAAAATCAGACACAGATGCAATATATGCGATGCTAGAGTCTGAAGATCCATTTGACAGAAGCAACCAGGAGGGCTAGCATGAATATTGAAGATGCAAAAGAAAAAGTAAAAGAAAGAATTGATGAAGGTTTAGTAAGACATTCAGAAAAAAACATGAGTTTAACAGTACAAAGAGGAATGCTAGACAGGATTCAAGAAAAAGTTGTTTCTAGAAAGCTTCTTGTTTTTGCTGCGTCAACTGCTTTGTTTATATGGTTCGGCCTTGATACAGATACATGGGGCATGATAGCAATGTGTTATATCGGCGGCCAGTCAGCAATTGACTTTGCAAAAGTATGGCGAGGATAGCAATGAAGCAAGAAAGCATATGGAAGATACTCTCAATAGTTGTAGCATGTCTTATT
>Ga0209337_1003922_pt1 | contig 10383 bp, 7 predicted proteins | sample LinPmetageLP53_FD_184044 | JGI IMG/M metagenome (GOLD analysis project Ga0209337, IMG submission 184044) | Marine viral communities from the Pacific Ocean - LP-53 (SPAdes) (version 2) | ecosystem: Environmental > Aquatic > Marine > Oceanic | place: Pacific Ocean | collected 2010-02-08 | reverse complement strand
AAAGAAGAACTTACGATGTTGGAAGAATCTGGAATGCCAACATTTACTATAAATAGAATAACACCTATTATAGAAATAATGAAATACTTTGTAACTGCTAACGACCCTAAGTGGAAAGCAGTAGGAGCAACTGGAGACGATGTAGATGTTGCTCAAGTTCATGCTGATGTAGCAGATTATTGTTGGTATCTATCAAATGGTAAATCTTTATATAGTCAAGTAATATTAGACTCACTTACTAAAGGAGTAGGTTATTTTCTTATAGATATTGATAAAGATGCAGATAGAGGAGTAGGTGAAGTTTGTTTTAAAAGACTTGACCCTTATGATGTATTTGTAGACCCTGCTAGTAGAGATTTTTTATTTAGAGATGCAAACTTTATTCAAATAAGAAAGAATATTGCTAGAGCAAGGCTTGTTAATATGTTACCACAATTTGAAGCAAAGATTAAAAAAGTAACAAAAGGAAGTGATGTAATATCATATTCACAAAGAGATATTGACTTTACAGATAGTATTCAATCAGAAGATTTGACATATGGTATTAACATGGATGCTGAAGACGATGACATTGTGCCATACTATGAAACATATAGTAAGAAAAAATTTAAATACAGAAATGTATATATTAAAATAGAACCTTCTGAATCTCAACTTGTTATGTTAAAAGAACAAGTACAAGAACAATTAGAATCTTTTAGACAAGAAATAGAAGTAGGTTTAATTGAGAAGCAAATGCAAATTGAACAACAAGCTCAAGAAGGTGAGATAATTCCAGAACGAGCAAGATTAATGATTGACAATTCTCAAAAAATGGCTGCTCAAGCAATACGAGAAAAAGAAATGGAATTAATATCTCAAGCTAGAGACGAAGCTACCATTATTAAAGAACAAGTAATGAGTGAAGCATCGTATAAAAAGTTTGAAGCAGATAAAAACTTCTCTAAAAACATTGTTGATTCTGTAGAGTTTTATGAAAATAGGATTGTAAAGACTGTAAGTGTAGGAGACGATACATTCTTATATGAAACAATTATTCCTATAAATGAATATCCTATTGTACCAATTTCTTATATGTACACAGGAACTCCATATCCAATGAGTGCAGTAACTCCACTTATAGGTAAACAACAAGAAATAAATAAAGCACATCAAATAATGCTTCACAATGCAAATTTATCTTCTAATCTTAGATGGATGTATGAAGAGGGTTCAGTCCCTGAAGATGAATGGGAAAAGTATTCATCAGCGCCTGGAGCATTGTTAAAATACAGAAGTGGATTCTCTCCACCTACTCCAATACAACCAGCTCCAATTAATAATGCATTCTTTACTGTTGTGCAACAAGGTAAATCAGATGCAGAATATATTAGTGGTGTACCTAGTGCAATGATGGGATTCTCTCAAGACCAAGCAGAAACATATCGAGGTCTACTTGCAAACGATGAGTTTGGTACTCGTAGATTAAAAGCATGGATGAATAGTATAGTAGAACCATCACTCGAACATATAGGTAGAGTATTTAAAATGATGGCTCAAAAACATTATACAATTGAAAAAGTATTTAGAATCGTGCAACCTATGGCAGGTAACGATGAAGAAAAAGAAGTAAGAATAAATGTAAATCTATATAATGATTATGGTAAAGCTATTGGTAAATATAAAGATTATGCATCTGCAAGATTTGATATAAGAATAATTGCAGGCGCAACATTACCATTAAATAGATGGGCATTATTAGAAGAGTATTTTAGATGGTATCAATCTGGATTAATTGATGATATTGCAATGTTAGCTGAAACAGACATTAGAAACAAAGATAAAATTGTTGAAAGAAAGTCTCAATTATCTCAAATGCAAAGTCAATTACAATCGATGCAAGAATCTACTAAAGATAAAGATGGAACTATTGAAACCTTGCAACGTCAATTAGTACAAGCAGGTATTAAGATGAAAGTAGATGATGCTAACAATGAAATACGAAAAGATGTTCTTGAAACTGAATCACAACAAAAACTTTTAAGAGGAATGTTAAAAGTTGAGTTTCAGAAAATGAGAGACGAAATGAAAAACGACATGGAATCTAGTAAGCAAGACGTTGCTCAAAACGAGCAATCTTAATTATTGCATTTTAGATTTTATAGTTGCTAAATTAAAACAACCTAAAAATAGGAGATAGTATGTCAGAACAAGTAGGTAACGCTCAAGTAGCCCCCGAAAGTACAAACGTACAAGATGCAGTTATGAGTAACTCAAGTGATTTTTTTGAATCACTAGATAGAGAAGTTAATGGCGGCATATTAGACGAACAACAACAACCAACCTCGGTACAAAGCGGTAACACGCAGTCGAGCCCCAATGTAGAAGTTCAAATGCAAGATGACAGTGAAGTCTTGCAAAAACGATATAGCGATTCAAGTAGAGAGGCTAAAAGACTCAATGGAAAATTAAAAGAAATTGAACCTTATATGCCTATTCTAGACGCTATGCGTGAAGACCCTAATTTAATTTCTCATGTGAGGAATTATTTTGAGGGCGGAGGTCAGGCCCCACAATCAATGAATCAACAACTAAATCTTGATGAAGATTTTGTTTTTGACCCTGAAGAGGCATTTCAACAACCTGATTCCGATTCTGCAAAAGTAATGGGTGCTACAATCGATGGTATTGTACAGCGTCGTTTAAATAATACACTACAAACTCAAAAAACTGAAAATGCAAAAATGGCTAAAGAAACTCAATTCAAACAAAAGATGGATATGTCTGATGAAGAATGGAGTACATTTACCGATTTTGCTAAAAGTAAGTCTTTAGAGCTTGAAGATATATATTACTTAATGAATCGTAAGAACAGAGATAGCGAAATTGCTGATTCAACGAGACAAGAAATTCATAATAAGATGAGAGAAGTACAATCTCAACCTAGCACACTTGCAACACAAGGTAGTGTTTCTGTTGAGAAAAGTACAGACGATAATGTTTTTGATACGATTTTGGGTACTGATAGCGAACTAGAAAAGGCTTTCAGTATATAAAATTATATTGTTAGTCATTAACTCAAACTAAAGAGGTATACAAATGGCTGATGACATTTTCGGCATGCAAACATACGGAAGTTCTCCTGATGCAGGGCATAGTGGAAGCACTATACCTAGCACAGGTGACCTTAGACGTAGATACAACTTTGGAGATAGGATTTCTGAACTTTCAATAGCTCAAGACCCTTTTTTCAGATTTGTTTCTTCCGTCGCAAAAAAACCTACAGATGACCCTCAGTTCAAATTTACTGAACAGAGACATTCATATCATAAAAGATATGCATATGTAATGGGTCATGTAAAAAACGGAACAGATACATTTGATGATTCTGAATTTTTTCAATCAAATACAGGTTCTGCTGTTAGCGCTATTGGACAAAGTGTTGAAGTCTATATGGCTTCTGATTACAAATCCGCTGGTAATATTACTAGTGTAATTGGACAATCAGGAACTAAAGTAGACGCTGGTGCTTCTGGAACTAGACCTACTTTTTTCTTAGTTGGTCAAGTAGTGAAAATCCCAGTAGCTTCAACAACTGATGGTGTTGCAGATGGTTATCATCTAATGAAAGTTGATAGCGTAACTGATGGACTAAGTAAAGATAGTAAAGAGTGTGTAAAACTTTCAGGTAAAATTGTTAAGTTTGATAGTGCAAATAATGAATTTGCTTCTTTTCATACTAATGAATTTGGACCTGGAGGAGCAATTAATGATGAAATAGTATACGATAGAAATATTGCTACACAATTAGAACCTATTCGTTCTTATGTTGTAGGTTCTGCTCACGCTCAAGGTTCTGGATACCCAGATTCTTGGAAAGACCAACCTTACTCAAGCGCTGTTGGATTAACTCAAATCTTCAAAACTGCAATGGCAATGGATAATACTACAAGAGCAACTGTTCTTAAGTATGAACCAAATGAATTTGCAAGAATTTGGAGAACAAAGTTAATTGAACATAAATACGATATTGAAACAGCGTTATTGTTCGGTTCTCAATCTGAAACAGATGGTGTACAATATACAGAAGGTGCAATTAGTTTTTGTACTAACTACGGAAACATTTTTGATGGTTCTGGTATTGGTGGAACTGGTGCAAAATCTCAAGATGACTTTCTTGATGATATGTCTCAATTCTTAGACCCTCGTTACAACAATGCAAACGCAACACTATTTATGTGTTCTACTGATACATACAATTGGATGCATAAACTAAGTGGATATTTTTCTGCAAATGTTTCAAAAATTGCAGATGGTTCTGGAGGAAGTTCTACCGCTCTTGGAAGAGCTGATTTCCAAATTGCATCTAAAAAAGGTGTTTATGGTCTTGATATTACTCAAGTCTATACTCCTTATGGAGCAATGAATCTTGTTCGCAATGTTCATTTAGATGGGTCTTCAGTTAAAATACTTGCTATTAACATGGCTCAATGTGCTTACAGACCTTTGGTTGGTAACGGATTGAATCGTGATACAGCAGTATACGTTGGAGTTCAGACTCTTGAAAATAGTGGTGTTGACCGCAGGGTTGATTTAATTCAAACAGAAGCTGGGATGGAATGGCGTATGCCTGAAGCTCATGCTGTCTGGAAATAGGAGGTAAATCATGGCTAAAAACGTGCCTTTATATGGACAACAAAAAGACGGTGCTGGTTTATTAAAAGCTGGTAACGGAGGTTATGGACAACACGCAGGAGCAGACCTTGCAGATAGCACAGCAGCTGTTGCAATGGATGCTAGTGATTTTGGAAAAACATTTTGGTGTCTCCTTGATGGAGCTGCTAAAACAGTTACCTTACCTGCTAGTGTAGGCAAAGACGATGTTGGTAAGCAAATCAAAATATTGCAACGAGTTGATTTAGTTGGAAGTGGTGTACTTACAATATCTGCTGGAGCAAGCAATACATGGGCTGCTAATAGTTATGCATTAGGAGTTGCTATTGATGAGTTCAGACCTGCAGAAGCAAATAATACAATCACAATAACTGGAGCAGCTACAAATTCAGCTTGGGGTGAAAATTCATCTCTAGTTGCAACTGTAATTGGTGAAGGTGAATATATGGTTGAATTAGATGCTAGGGCATTAGGCAATGGAAGTGATGCAATTGCATTTTCAACTGTTTAATAAATAACCAATAATATATGTGGGGGATTTCGGTCCCCCATGTATAGGAAATAAAATATGGCAACAACAAGAATAGCAGTTGAAATAGCAAATATAACAGGAGAAAGCGCTGATGCAGACTTCATTGTATCTGGACAAAAATTTGTAGTAGCAAATGTTCCTAAAGATTTATTAAAATGGGCTTCTACTTTTACAAACCCTAGTAGTGATGGTGGAAATGCTAGTGGTAATATTGTAGTACCAATTGCTACAGATAGTATATTAAGTGTATCAAGAAATGGATTTGAAGCAAGAGAAGTATCAAGAGAAGATGCTCCTTTTATAGAAGCAAGTTCTGGAAGTTTAAAAGTAGCAACATCTAAATTTCCTAAGTATTATTTTGATAATGCAGTTACAAATAAAGGTTCTGTAATAATAGTTAAACCTACTCCTACTAATTCTGAAACAGCAAAAGCATTATACATAGACCACACTAAAATAGATGATGATTCTGATTTAAGAAATATAGTCATTAATTATGCTTGTTTTAAAGAGTTTGCAAAATTAATGATGGCAGCTGCTAGACAAGGAGATTTTTCAGTAAATAGTGATTCTAGCACTACTATGGGAACAGAACATTGGATACGAACAGAAGAAGATAGTGAAATGTTAATGGCAAGGATTCAAACAATACAAGCTCAATTAGGAGAACGTACACACTTTGGTCAAATGTCTCAACAACATTATAACTTAGCATTAGCAGAAATAAAATCTTATATAGAAAACAATCCTAAAACATTAGCAACTGCGATGGCAATGCAAGGAGCAAAATAATGACAATCTTAGAATTAATGGAAAGAGTAGGTACTAAAAATGAAACACTTACTATTGCATACATAAAAGATGCTATCCATTTAATGCAAAGTAATACAAAAGAAAAAATTAAAGTAAGTAAGCAAGATGTTTTAAATGCATCCGATAGTGATGATAATGTTTATAGATTACCTGCTGATTTAATTGCAATAGAAAATATAAGTATATTAGATACTAGTGATAGTAGATATAAAAGAATTAAAAGAATATCTAGTCAACCTCATTACTTACTTGAGGATACATCACCATGAGTAGTTACGTAGATAAAGAATTTTTTTACTACTTAAGAGGTAGAGAACTTTTACTTTATAAATTATTAGGAAGTAGAAATAGAACTAGAATAACTCAAACTGGCATTCTTCAATCTTATCATAATGAATTAATGTATCCAGATGAAAATATTGAAAATGGATTAAGAGTAGAATATACTGCATTAAACGAACCATTTGTTGCAGAGGCATTAGAAACTACAACTGCTAAATATTCTTCAAGCACTATATCTTTTTCAGATGGTTCGGATACTATTACTGATTCTACTAATCCTTTTGTAACAGCTGGTTTTTCAGATGGAGATAAAATAAGAATACAAGGTTCTTTGAGTAATGATGGTGATTATACTGTTGACGTAGCAGCTGGTCAACTTCAAATATCAAATGGTACTACAACACTTGAAACAATTGGAGAAAGAATTACAGTTACGCAAATACCAAAAGAAGTAGCATCTGATAGTGTCGATAGTACATCTAGTATTAATCTTAATAAGATGTTATGTCTAGCAGTAGTGGATTATGTAAAAGCAATGATTCATGAAGAAAGAGGAGAAATTGATAAAAAAGAATACTACATAAAAGAATTTTATAGTAAATTAGCAGACAATGAAAGCAACAAGAGAATAATATCTTCTGCTTTCCCAGTCTCGCCTTTTGCTGTGAGATAAAAATTAAGTGCCTAAATGGCGGTGGCGGTGGATAAATAGGAGTAAGTTATGGCAGATAATTTACGAAAGTTCACGACTCAAGAGGTCCTAAATAAAGTATATACAGATTCCTCTGGTATTACGATAGGATTAAACTCACAATCTTCAAAAGAAACATTAAACGCAGTATTAGATAGTTCTAATAATAGACTACAAGTAGCAATGGCAGGTGGTACAATATCTGGTGACGTTACTATAAGTGGTGACTTAACTGTTGAGGGTAGTAGTTCTAATGGTGTTTATGACGAAATTATTCAAGGTGGATTACATATTGAAACTGGAGATAGCGGTGGTTCTGCTAGTGCTGACGCAGATGATTTAGTAATAGAAGGAGCTGCAAATGTAGGCATAACGATATCATCTCCTGTTAATAATTTTGGAAATATATTTTTTGGAGATAGTGGTTCAACGGCAGCTGGATTTGTAAGATACGGTCACGGTACTAATGGAGATGCGTTAACATTTGGTACTGGTGGTGGTATTACTAGAATGACTATTACTTCAACAGGAAGTGTTCAAATTACACAAACTGCTGTAAGTGCTGACAGCGGTACAAATGCTCATATTAAACTAATTGGCGCTCAAGCATATAATCACGCTTCTAATTTTGTTACAATAGCTGGAAAAACTATTTATAATAGTAGTGGTGGCACAGCAAGGCATACAATTCTTAGAGCAGGTAAAGAAAACACTAGTGATAATAATTATGCTATGTTTACTGCTTTTTATTCTAGACCATCCAATGCTCACGCAGCAGAAAGAATGCGTATTGATTCAGCAGGGAATGTCGGCATCGGTACAACTTCGCCTAGTGATTATAATGCAGTAGCAATTAAATTAGTAGTTGCTGATAGTGGTAATTCAGGAATAACAATAGCATCGGGTACAGGTAGCTATGGTGCTTTATATTTTGCTGATGGCACAAGTGGTACTGCTGAATATATGGGTGCATTAGAATATAACCATTCATCTAATGCATTAAAAATATGGGCAAATGCTGATACTGACCAATTAGTTTTAAACAGCAATGGCAAGGTCGGTATTGGTACAGACTCTCCCGGTTCTACTACTATATTACACTTAAAAAATACTTCAGGTGATAACCGAGCTATAATGGTTGAAAATACAGTAGCTAGTAGTTATTCAGAATTACAATTAAAAGCTGCTAAAGAATTTAGAATAGGTACTGGTGGAAGTGGTGTAGATGTAGCTAATCAATTTTATATATATGATGCTGGTGCTAGTGCGCATAGGTTTGATATTGATACAAATGGTAATATTGGTATCGGTACAAAAACTCCCTCTACTCTTGTCGAAATTCAAGGTGGCTTAACAACAGTAGGAGCAGTATTAACATTATCAACAAAAGAACTAACAGTTGATGCTAATGATGTTTTAGGTAAAATTAATTTCCAAGCTCCTTTAGAATCTAGCGGAACAGATGCAATATTACCCGGTGCATCAATACACGCATTAGCTACTGATACATTTGCAGCTGCTAATAACGAAACAGCTTTAATCTTCTCTACAGCTTCAAGTGATGCGGAAAAAGGTTCTGCTACAGGTGGAGCAGTATTTGAAAGAATGCGTATTACTTCAACAGGTGCAATATCAGCGTCCCCTAATGCAGACCAAACCTTTGAATTTGGTAGAACAAAAATAACTGCAAAAGATTCTGACTATATGTACATATCTCACTATGATATGTCGACTGGTAGTAATTGGGCAATTAGACAAAACTCATCGGGTGGTACACAAGTTAATTCTGCCTCAGGTCAGGCTTTAAATCTTTCAATTAATAATACAGCAATACTTGGTATCGCTTCAACTGGAGCTACTGTTACTGGTAACTTATCTATTGAAAGCAACTCTTTTTTAAAATTTGGAACAGATAATAGTAGAATTACTGGAGATAATAATGCTTTATTTTTTCAAACTGCCGCAGCTACTAGACTTAAACTCGATGACAACTCTCGAATTAGTCTTAGTAATAATGATGGTAATACTAGTAATACAGTATTTGGTAAAGATGCTTTTCAAAAAATTGTAAGCGGAGTAGGAACAATATTAACTGATGTTGGAGCAGACTATAATTCATTTTTTGGTGAAGGTGTCGCAGGAACTGGTACGACTACTACTGCTACTGGTAATGTAGGAATGGGTTGGGTTGCTTTACAAGACTTAACATCAGGTTCTGATAATGTTGTGTTGGGAGCAGCAGCAGGTCACGAAATCACTACAGGCAATGAAAATATTATAATAGGTTCTAATGCGGGTGGAACAATGACCACTCAAGACGAGATGGTATTAATTGGTCATAATTCTGGGGATGCAATAAATAATGATACTGCTGATGGTACAGTTGCGATAGGTCACTCTGCTCTTACTTCTCTTACTTCAGGAGCTGGGAATACTGCTATTGGTTATAAAGCAGCTTGGAAAGCAACAACTGCTTCTTCTTCTACTGCTGTTGGCGATTCTGCCCTAGGTGGAGCTGCGGCTTCTGCATTAACTGGTGCTAATAATACTGCAATCGGAAGATACGCATTAGCAGATGCTTTTGATAATGCTACAAATAATACTGCTGTTGGAAATCAATGTTTAGAAGAAATTACGAATGGTAAATATAATACCGCAATCGGAGCTTATGCTGGTGATGTTCTTACAACTGGGGAAAATAATACATATCTAGGATATTATGCTTTAGCAGAATCTGCTACTGAAAAATACGCAGTAAGAATCGGTATGAATGGAATTAAAAAGTTTAAAACTGCTAGAATTACTTTAAGTGAATTTTCATCAGGTAATAATACAGCTGGTAAATCAGCACATACAAATGCACTTTTTACAATACCAAGTAAATCATTTATTAGTAAGGTTGTAGTAAAAGTAGTGACTTTAAGTGGTAATTCTGACCACTTAATGAAAGTAGTTTTTTCATCAACTTTAAATCACGCAGTTGGAATTGCTGTCAATTCTCCTACAACAGTAATTGCGGCTTCAAGTGTATCAACTGGATATAAAACTAGAAGTAGTGTAGCCCCTGCTGCAGATTCATCTATTCAATTAGGAACAACTGGTGGAACAGCAGCTGTGGGAGACACTTACATTTCACAGGATGAAGATTTAACTGATAATTCAACAGCTTGGGCAACAGCAGATGTTGGGTTTTATATTGCTCACGCTGGTAGTAATACTAATTCAGCCTCTGACCCAGACCCAGTTATAGATTTATTAGTAGAATACTATTAAAGATTTTTTAACTAACAAACAAAGGAGCTAAATAATGGCTAAAAAACAAAAAGAACAAAAGCCTGTTTTAACTTTCGATGACAAAGAGTACGTAATCGAGGATATGACAGATGAACAAAAAGCAGTACTTAACCACATT
>Ga0209337_1003921_pt1 | contig 10389 bp, 8 predicted proteins | sample LinPmetageLP53_FD_184044 | JGI IMG/M metagenome (GOLD analysis project Ga0209337, IMG submission 184044) | Marine viral communities from the Pacific Ocean - LP-53 (SPAdes) (version 2) | ecosystem: Environmental > Aquatic > Marine > Oceanic | place: Pacific Ocean | collected 2010-02-08 | reverse complement strand
CAATAGTCAGAGTCAATCACACCCTCTGCGTTGATGAGAGTTACGCCGTTCTTCCATGCAAGGCCTGATCGAGGATGGAGACGAGCAGAGAAACCAATGGGGATGTTCATCACCATACCAGTGGGGATCAATACACGGCACTTTGGTCCGAGTTCAAATGTACACATAGGTGTGTCGTCTTCGAAGACAACATGCGGTGTAGTTGTATGTGCTTGGTTATAACAGTCGAACCAATTGATGTCACGAATGGTTGGCGCAACATCTTCGGGAGTGACTGGACCACGCAGGTGTGCGTGAATATCATAACAGGCAGACTCATCACTGCCTAGTTTCAGTTCAAGTGTATTAGGATACAACTTGTGGATCTTCATCGTCTCGGACATATTATCTCCATAAAGTAAAAGTTATACGCAAAGTATAGCGTATTAAGTTCAATTGTCAAGTTTATTTACTAAGAAGTAACGCCGGTCCAAACTATGTTCGGAGCAGTACCACCGTATGTAACAGTGGCAGTTAGTGTCGCACCCGCTACTACATTGGATAGAGATATGTTGGTAATGTCGGCGTTAATCATAGTACCAAAGTCGATGGTAGTACCAGTGGTTCCTTGAGAATTTGTCAAAGTAACAAAACCAGTAAGATTACCAGTCATGCTTACCTCAGTGGCTGGGTAAGTTTGTCCACCTGATAATCCTATAGCGTAAGTATATCCAGTAGCACCAGAAATTGCAACACTATCATCATACCACTGGAACGTGGTGAGAGGTTCAGGAAATCCTGTAGAACCGTAGTTAATGAACGATATAATTTCTCCTACATCTGGATTTGTGGTCGATCCAGATGGAGTCCCTGTAAAGTAAGGAGCAAAGTTAGAAGGACCAGGCGATGGAGTCGCAGTTCCACCTGCACCACCAAATGCAGTAATACCGCCAATATAAATTCTATTTATAGCAGCAGTCGAGGCAACTTTATTAATTTTAATACTGCCGGCGTATATACTCATGTGCTAATAATCCAGTTTATCCTATTTATATATCGTTCATCAATATCGGCCGAGAGTGTGAATGACTTAGGAAATTATATTAGAATGTACTTGAGTTTTCACCTTTAACGCGAAGAAAAGGAAGAGTTGTATTAGATCCACTAACACCGCGAGAGAATAAAGATTGCCCTTTAACTTCTCCAAATTTAAACTGTACTTGAGTTGCAGCAGTTCCAAAAGAACTATTACGAACGATTGTGTAATCACCAGTATTTCTAGATGGTACTGGATCTATATCCAGCGTAGTTCCATCCATCTCTCGATTAAAACTACTATTGACACCACAATTATGATAGAAGTTACCCATAGAAACCGAAGTTCCCTTAGTATTAGGAGTTGTTGATGTATCAGATGGAATAGGTAAATTGAAAAAATCATCTGCTGTTATACCAGTAGGATAGTCTAAGAATATGTTATTATGAAAATCAGGACATCCTTGATTTTTGCTTCCATCGCCGGCATTTAAATAAACTCCTGCTCCACCAGTGACTCCATTGCCGTCAAATATATTACCAATAATATATGTACCTCTCATATATGCACCAGATTGAAAAAGCATACCATATGAGGTAAAATAATTTGTTTTAATAATAGAGTTGAGAACTAAAATTGCACCCACGTCAGCCTGTTTCGCCACTATACCAGAAACACCATTAACAGATTCTACAACAGAATTAATTATACTAGAATCAGTAAGTCCTACAACAAATCCAGTATTGCTACCCGGATTAGTTTCGACCGTTTTCGTCTCAAGACTTATAACCTCACATGAATCTATTGTAGAATTTGATGTTGCAATTATTGCTGCACCAGCATTAGTATCGTTTCTGATAACTCGACATCTTCGTATCATAGATCCAGTTTGTATTTGTAGTATAGCATTGCCAGAATAATGTCCTGTAAAATTTACATTCTCTATAAGACCACTACCTCTGGCCCATTTTAAAAATCCAGCACCTAAAGCAACTTGAGGTCTACGATCTACTGATGGTATTGTGTTTATATCAGTATCATATCCTATGATAGTTGTTGGTCCATATGAAGTCCCTCCATCATCAAATCGAGTAGGTCCGTCTGTGGAGCGAAGGGTTAGTTGAGTGGTGCTTGCTATACTGATATCACTACCATCATCATTCCTTTTGATATAAAGAATATCACCCGACTTCAATGCTGTTATTACATTTTTTAGGTTAGTAGTACCCGAAGATGCATCGGGTAATGTACCGCTACCAGTGCCATCATAGGCGTCACCCTGCGATCCTCCGCTATTAGCACCACCAGCGTCTTCGTAATAGTAATAAGTTCCCGGCATACTTTAATTATCCTTGCTGAAAGTTCATAAAGACTGAGAGACGACTAATAAGTTCAGGAGTTCCTGTGATTTGGAATTCTAACATATCATTCTTGGCGTATTCGGCACTAAATCCACTTGTGTAATTTGCAGTCTGTCCACCAGCGAGACCAATAACTGCTGCGGTAGTTCCTGCTAAACTAAAGTTAGTACCTCGATTAATCTGAACACTTGCGGTTCCTGTAACATTTCCGAGAAGGAAGATACTATCAAGAGTACAACCAACAGGAATTAATTTATGACCTTTGATTCCCGAAGTAACCACATCACCAGCACCATCTACAACTATTCCTGAACTAAACGCTGATGTAACACCAGCACCGCTTGATGCACTTGGTGCAGTAGACTGAAAGGTTCCATCAGGGAAGGTGATACCAGCGGCATCCATAGAGATACCCGACTCAGCAATAAAAATAGGTTTTGCCTGTACTTTATCTGAACCTGCATAGAACTGATCTGCACTTGATAGGTAAACAGTTATTGGTTGATATGCTTTAACACCATTAGGAAATCCCATTTCCAGATATTTGTTTCCGCTCGAAACATTAAAATCTATTCCACCACCGCCACCACCATCAAACTCAATAGAACCTGTGTAATCTTTTGCGTGCCATTCGTTGCTCTGTAACTCACCACTGACATTTACATTACCACCAGCAGTAATACCACCATCACTAGAAACACCAGCGACATGGATTGTTGCGGTTGGATTGACTGCGGTCGTCTGGTGAGTTCCATCAGGGAAGGTGATGCCAGCGGTATCCATTGAGATACCCTTTTCTGTAACCAAAATTTGAGTTGCAGTATGTTTGGTTGCAGTTACCTTAAACGCACCACCTGATGATTGCGTTCCCATGATATGCACTTCGTTAGTTTTTAAGTGGACCTGTGATCCACTTGTTGACTTAAATCTTCCACTATTGGATATTTCGATGTCACCATCAGACAAAATCAAACCACCAGCAGTAATACCACCATCACTAGAAACACCAGCGACATGGATTGATGCGGTTGGATCAATACCTAGAGTAGATCCAGTTAGAACCATACCTGCACCAGCAGTTACACCAGATCCAGTAGGAGCAGTTGATTGGAAGGTTCCATCGGGGAAGGTGATGCCAGCGGTATCCATTGAGATACCTGCGGCAGTGACAAACAACTGATTCGATTTGCCATACCCGTTACCAACTTCTAAACTCTTACTCGAACTTCCTGCGTATAGTAAACGGGCTGTTGCTGCATCTGTCTTCAGACCGTGGCTGCTGGTATTTAATACTAATAACGTCACGGTATCAGATACAATTTTAGCATCCGCATTGTCAATAGTTAAATACTGAGTCTTGATTGGTCCACCAACGGTAATACCAGCGTCAGAAGAAATACCAGCGACATGGATCACGGCGGTTGGATCAATACCTAGAGTATGTCCTACACCAACAACGGTTGCTGATAAAGTCATACCAGCACCAGCGGCAAGGGTAGTACCAGCACCACCACCACCACCACCAGAAGAGTTGAGGGTAATTCCACCAACACCACTGGTTATTGTTATGTTAGTTCCGGCGTTTAATGTAATACCACCAGTCAACCCATTTAATGAAGTAACTGAATCAGGAGAGGAGGCATCACTGATAATATAAACAACATCACCAGATGGTCCTCCAGTAATACCATTGTACTGGGCCTGTGTTAGAGTTACAACACCCTCAACACTACCAGCAGTAACAAAACCAGCAGAAGAGGGAACATAAGGTGAAGTAATTCCACCAGCAGGTCCAGCAGGTCCAGCAGGTCCAGTATCACCAGATGGACCAGTGTTTCCTATAGGCCCTGTATTACCCTGCAAATCATTGGGCGTAAGGTTCTTTATTGTAACCTGACCACCCATACCACTGTGATATTGACATCTATAGTATAGAGTATCTGGTGCATTATAAGGAACCGTAAATGTTATATCACCACTATCTGCTCCTGCATTTACAACTCCCGTAGTGTATAGATTACCAGAATCATAAGCACCGCCGTTGTCTGTGGTCTGTAGATGGAATGGATGACCACTGACACTTCCTGCAAGAGAGAAAACATATTTCTGTCCACGAAGAAGATAAATCGTATCTTGTTGAACAGTATCGATAAAGTATTTGTTTCCACCCGCGTTGGCGACAGTTACAGCATAAGTTTTTGCCGTTACTTGTTCACCAGTGTTACCTGTGGCACCAGTTGCACCAGTACTGCCAATAGGACCAGCAACGGTAGAATCAGCACCAGTGTTTCCTGTGTTTCCTGTGGCACCAGTATTACCAGTGCTACCAATAGGACCAGCAACGGTAGAATCAGCACCAGTGTTTCCTGTGTTTCCTGTGGCACCAGTATTACCAGTGCTACCAATAGGACCAGCAACGGTAGAATCAGCACCAGTGGGACCACTTGGACCAGAAGGTCCAGTGTTTCCTGTAGCACCAGTGTTACCAGCAGGCCCCTGAATACCCGCAACCTCACCAAGAGAAATCCATTCACTACCACTCCATCTATAGACAACGGAACCGAACGCTACGGTATCACCAACGGAAGGATTGTTTGGAAATAAGGCCATGTTATTCTACCTGTTTACTGTATATATATCCTACATCAAGGAGTGAAATCTTCGGCGGGCGTTGGATCGTATGTAATATCCTTCAATGCAGCAGCATCAGTGAGCATCTGCGTTGCTGTTGCAACGAGAGCGTCGATGAGTTGTTCATCAAGGGCGGTGATCGGAGCGATCTCCTTGAAGTCATAACCGAGAGCGTTGAGTCTCGTCTGCATTGAGTTCACATTAGAGATAAGTGCTGAGTAGTGTTGAATTGTATTCATAGTTTTTTTCCTTTAAAAAGTTCGGTGTTGAATAGTGTTCATGTTTTTGCTAAGACTTTGAATCGAAGAACGTCACCATTTGCGAAGTTGGTTCCAGCGGTAGAGAATGATGTGGTCAAACTGTAGAAACGGAGGAACCCTTGAAAACCAGCGATAGGATCTCCACCATCTTCAAACGAGCCACCATTGAATGAGAACAGCAATCTGTACTGCGCCCAGTAAGCGTCGATCGCCGCGGTATTGCTGAATATATAAACGATATTTGATCCGCTTCCGCTTTGAAATGCCCCCTGATTGCGTGCTTCGGCTCCGTTCCACAACCTCGGTTGCCCCGCGGAATACTGTAGATAATTGTTCACCCATGTCGTGCTGATGATTTCCAATCCGGTGCTGGTGATGCTGCTTGCTACGTTTGCGTTGGACATAGTCCAAGTGGTGTCTTGGAGAACAACCTCTTGAGCCGGAAAGAATAACCATTTATTACTCATAGTTTACCAATCAAGAAAGAATAACCATTTATTAGTCATTCGGTATAACTCACAGAAAATGTGACATTCGCCGGACTACTGATTGCGGTAACATCAAGCCATAAACGCGAGCCGGCAGCAACGGCGAGGTTGTTTGTAATCGAGAACACCCCACTAGAAGTCGTCACACTTGCAGACAGGATGGTTACAGTACTTCCTCCCGATGTTGTATGTTTCAGAATTGCAGTGGCTGTACCAGCCGTAGAAGTAATATAGTACCCCGTGATTGTTCGAGCCGATGCTGCATATGGATCCAGAGTGTATTCCTTAACAATCGGCGCCTCAATCTGTCCTGTGTAACTGCTCGTCCGTGGTGCGGCTGTTGATTGGAATGTGTTATCACCGAAGGTTATTCCTCCGCCTAGAGTGATACCAGAAAGAACTGCAACACTCGATGTCATTACTGCACCTGCTGCTGTCACATTGGTAGCATCGGTGACATCAGCACTTGCCTCCACACCATCCAACTTCGATTCCTGTGCATCTGTCATCAACCTCTTGTTAGACGCATCGGTAAAGTTGGCCGTGCCGAATGTGGGACTTGCACCTGATACAACGGATTGATCTAATGCCTTCACATCCTTGACATCTGCAATAGACGTAAGTTCAGAATCCATTAATGCACCAGCAGATGTTACATTAGCAGTGTCAGTCACATCAGCACTTGCCTCTACACCGTCCAACTTTGATTCCTGTGCGTCTGTCATCAACCTCTTGTTTGATGCATCGGTAAAGTTGGCTGTGCCGAATGTGGGACTTGCACCTGATACAACGGATTGATCTAATGCCTTCACATTTGCAATAGACGTAAGTTCAGAATCCATTAGTGCGCCCGCTGCTGTCACATTGGTAGCATCGGTGACATCAGCACTTGCTTCGATTCCGTCTAGTTTACTATGATCGGCATCAGTAAAGTTTTGATCAGTGTGAGTTAATCCAGCGGCAGTAGACTGGTGAGTTGAATCAGCGAAGGTGATGCCAGTACCTAAGTTGATACCTTTATCGGCAGAAATGCCTTTCTTGAACTGCGTTAACTGATTGTGGTAATGTAGAGTTGATGCCACCACGAATGAGTTTCCTGTGTCACTATTTGGCAATAATTGCAATTCGTTCGTTGCTACTCTGAACACTCCATTGGTTGCATTACCCATCCTACTACCGTTAGCCATTTCAAGATTACCAGCGGACAAGTTAATTCCATTACCGCCGCTAATTTGACCAACAGAGTGGACAATAGATGCAGTCACACCACCATCACTAGAAACACCAGCGACATGGATTGTTGCGGTTGGATCAATACCTAGAGTAGATCCAGCGAGTGTCATACCTGCACCAGCGGTTATAGTGGACCCAGTAGGAGCAGTTGATTGGAAGGTTCCATCTGCGAAGGTGATACCTGCATCCAGCGAAATACCTGCAAGAAACTCTGCGATTGGTTCTGATCTAAATCTAACTCCACTGTTAACGACCACACCCTCCGACCGACTAATAGTAAACGCGGGCATATTATCAGGACGGAATCTGATTTGTCCATTATTTCCATCTTCAAAATAGATGTAACTATTTCTACTACTGGAATCGTTCTGAATCCTAGAACCACCGTTGAATACGATGTCTGAAACTGCTCGTATTTCACCACCAACAGTAATACCACCATCAGCAGAAATACCAGCGACATGGATGGTTGCTGTTGGATCTATACCTAGAGTATAACCAACACCTGCGACGACATTCGATAAGGTTACACCAGCACCAGCAGCAAGGGTAGCACCACCACCACCTGCACCATCCTGACCAGCAGGACCAGTGTTTCCTGTGGCACCAGTTGCACCAGTGCTACCAATAGGACCAGCAACGGTAGAATCAGCACCAGTGTTTCCTGTGGCACCAGTTGCACCAGTGCTACCAATAGGACCAGCAACGGTAGAATCAGCACCAGTGTTTCCTGTGGCACCAGTATTACCAGTGCTACCAATAGGACCAGCAACGGTAGAATCAGCACCAGTGTTTCCTGTGGCACCAGTTGCACCAGTGCTACCAATAGGACCAACGGAGGATGCAGTAGATTGGAAGGTTCCATCAGGGAAGGTGATACCGCCATCACTTGAAACACCAGCGACATGGATTGATGTGGTTGGATCAATACCCAGAGTATGACCAGCACCAACAACAGTTGCTGATAATGTCATACCAGCACCAGCAGCAAGAGTAGTACCACCACCACTACCAGCGCCGTCTTCACCAGTATTACCAATAGGACCAGTTTGCCCCTTACTACCTACAATTTGAACCCACTGCGAAGAATCACCGTCATTAATATAAACAAAGAACAATCCACTAGTAGAATTAAACCAAAGGTTTCCTTCTTCAGGCGATCCGGGAGGAGTATCTGAATAGAAAAGTTCAACAACTGACGCACCAGTAGGTCCACTTGCACCTGTGGCACCAGTGCTACCAACAGGACCAGCAACGGTAGAATCAGCACCAGTGGGACCGCTTGGACCAGTAGGACCAGTGTTTCCTGTGGCACCAGTTGCACCAGTGCTACCAATAGGACCAGCAACGGTAGAATCAGCACCAGTGGGACCGCTTGGACCAGTAGGACCAGTGTTTCCTGTGGCACCAGTTGCACCAGTGGGACCGCTTGGACCAGTAGCACCAGTTTCACCAGTTCCACCAGTTCCACCACCAGCAACACCAGTAGCGCCCCGAGAGCCTACAGGCCCCTGCGCCCCCACCCCAGATGCTTGTATAATTTTTACAATGTTTGGTAAGTTTTGCTGACCGCTTGGAGAAGATCCACCTCCAACGGCCTTTGCATTTGTACTACTGGTTAGTATTCTTACTTGTGGCATTATCTAGTCACCTCGGCTCGAACCTCAAACCGACCTTGTAGCACTCTTGTTACAACATCACCTGCTATCAATTCAATATCATACAAATGTCTACCAGCGGGACAGTTTTTCATAATATTAGAGCCTATATCAACATAGACTCCGCCAGTTGCACCAGTTGCACCAGTTTTACCACCAGCAGAAGCGTTTAATAACATACCACCAACACCAACAACCCCATTATTACCCGAATAAGATCCAGTAACACCACCACCAGTAGCAACACCAGAGGTGTCATCTCCAGTTATACCAATTAGAATATCTGTAGAATAAGAAGATCTTCTTATCTGCATTCTTCCTTCATATGAAGTTAGATCGATGGCATCTGAACTGTTTGTTTCATATACAAAATATAGAACATAGTTCGCACCTTGATCTGCTAAAATATTAAATTCTCCAGCAGCCATATTTATCTCCTGATCTATACTTTATATAGTCTTTTCAGGAACGGACTTTTCTTTTCTTCTTATATGTTTTAGTCTTGATTTTGGGAGTAGAAGCAGATGCTTGTTTCTGTTGCTTTTCCCATTCAGCCTTTTGTTGATTAATTTCCTTAACCTTACCCTCATAATGAACCATATTACCCTTAATTCGTTCCAATTCAGATTGGGGAACATTACCTTCTTGCAAAAGTTTCCTTGTTGCATCATATCCTTCTTCGAATTTAAACATAAAGAAAGCAGTAGCAGATAACTCATCTAGGGCTCTCCACTTATAGCAGTCTTCTGAAACGAATAGAATATCATGAGGAGGAATAATCAGTTCCGATGCCGCCTTAGCATAGAGATATGCTGTTCTTGGACGATTATTCATTCTATACAATCGAGATAATTCGACTAAAGGTTCGGCTCTAATAGGACGATATTCATAAGCCTGACGAAGAAGTTCACAAACTTCACCAAATGGTTTCTCTAACATTCCAGCAATCATAGCCATTCTAAAAATTGAATAGAAACATTCTTCTTCCCATCCAGCCATATCAACTCTCTTAGAGTATGCTTCAAAAGACTTTTCCCATTGCTGAGAATCGAAGTAAGACTGTGCAAGATAAAACTGATATCGGTCATTAGTTGGTGAGTAATGTGGATCTTCTGGATCATTTAGGGCTGAATATAGAGTCTCTGCATCTCTAGTGTACTTTTCTTTTGGTGTTATTCCTACGTTACGATTACCTTCTGTTCTGGCAACAACAAAGTAATCTCCATCTATTTTTTCTAATAGGACTTCTTCTTTTGGTTTGGAAGGACAATGTGCATATTCATGAAGAACACCAGTATATTCCCAACCAATACCTAACTTAAAAATTTGATTACGCCACCACATAAATTCAGGTTTACCAAGACGAAGTGAATATGAATCTGCGTTCATGTTTCTTGGATACTTAAAATTACCACTAATATAATCATCCGCATCGATCATCCATGCATATTCAGCATCACTTATCTCTGCGTTTATAAGTGCTTCAGTTCTAGAAGGACCGAAGCCTTTCCAGTCAGACTGATGGACAGTGCCAGGAACTCCCAACTCATCCATTGTCTTCTTGATGAGATCTTGTGTTCCGTCTGTAGAACCAGTATCGGTAATGTCATATCTATCGACATACTTTGCCATTGATCGAAGACATTCTTCGATGATATGAGTCTCATCTTTCACGATCATACACAGGGTTACTTTTGGTCGGCTCATGATAAATCCTTAATCCATTCTTGTAAATTCACTTGT
>Ga0209337_1003920_pt1 | contig 10392 bp, 21 predicted proteins | sample LinPmetageLP53_FD_184044 | JGI IMG/M metagenome (GOLD analysis project Ga0209337, IMG submission 184044) | Marine viral communities from the Pacific Ocean - LP-53 (SPAdes) (version 2) | ecosystem: Environmental > Aquatic > Marine > Oceanic | place: Pacific Ocean | collected 2010-02-08 | reverse complement strand
TTTGCTTTCCTTGTAGCTGGTGGAAGTTTGCGTTCTGTTTCTGCTGCTTCCAGGAACAGCTCGTCCAAGCCTAAAGTTGTAAATTCAGTTTCCAAGTTTTAGTTCCAGGTCTTTTAAAGTCATAACTCTTTTGAGTAATGTCTGTTTATGAAGAGCATTAATAAAATCCATGTAAGCGTCCCTGGATAACCTGGATCTTAGTTTCTTTAATACTCTGCGTTGTTGTTCCTCGAAAGGCTGCTCTTTGTTTCTTTTAACAGCCTGGACATAGTTATAACTAGTTCTCTTAGTTATACCTTGAAGTAAATGATAAGTATTAGGTGGGTTATAACCACGAGGTCTTGCTTCGTTGCTATACCTGGAAGGAAATATACTATTTTTTTTCATCTGGCAATACCTTTTCTAATTTATCTTGAATAATCACCTTGCAAGTAGGGCAGCATCTAATAATAAAATCTTTTTCCCTGGTCATTACACTGAGCTTAGATTTGCATATTGGACAAAAGTCTGAGCTTACTTCCAGATCTTTGGAAACAGCCATGACCAAAAGCTCACTCTCTTTTTTGTTTTCAATTCTTGGGGAATATCTTTTAATGTTTTAATTGGTTCCTTTAACATTTCTTTTTCCTTTCTTGGACGTCCTCGTTTTTTCTTTTCCATTTACTTAACTCCTATCCAGTTAGATAAAGTTTGAACCACTAATGGTTCCTGGCGATCACGCCATAAAACCAGGAGATCATTTTCTCCTAGCCATTTCTCTAATGTAATAAAACCAGATCCACTCGCCCTGGCTTTTAATTCTGCAACAAGTGGTTGTTCATCTTTGCCATTGATGTAAACATCTACATCACCAGAAAAACGCCCTCCAGCTGCACCAGATAAAGGGACCCTCTCTGCGTGTATGTTATTGCTTTTAAATAGGTTAACCAGCTCTCGTTCTCGCCTGGCTCCTTTATCTCTGGACATCTTTCCCATTATTCGTCCCTCATATAAAAATCATTCGGCATAACGGATCCACCAGTAACTTCTATGATTCGGTCCATGTTTTGTCCTTTTCTTGGAATGAGTTGACGAATATCGCCAGGTGGATAACACCAGCGTCTAGCCATTGTTGTTTCATTTTGTCCCAGTTTTCTGGCAAGTTCAGAGTAACTGAGGTTGTTTTCTTTTCTCCAGGTATCAAGTTTCATGCTTCCTAATATAAATTAGCTTGACGTTTATGGTCAATAGTTTTAAAAACTTTTTTATAAGTGACGTTAAACGACAAGTTAAAAGGAGGAAGTAAAGTGGGTTTAATGAAAGCAATAATACAAGCCAGGTTTGGTTTAGGCATGATATGGTGTGATACACTTAGAATAATATGGGGCTGGGGCTTACACAAAGCCAGAATAAATGCTCCATCACTTGGGAGGAATACATGAAAAGACAAGGAACTATCAATGAACAGTATCCATATTGGAAAGGTCAAAAAAGATCATTAAATACTGTTGTAAAATTAGATAATTATTTTATAAAACACTTACGACTAAGCAACCCTCAAAATAGTTATATTACTATTCGAGGGAACAAAGTAAGTATTAAAGGGGACCTAATGAATAAACTAGTACAAGCTGCCATGGCTAAACAAGGATTGACCCAGGCAAGTTTAGCGAAAGAACTAGAAAAGCCACCAGAAACTTTAAATAGATGGCTTAAAAATAAACAACAAGCAAGTAAGGAAGATATAATAAAACTTGCTGAAATCTTAAAGCTGCCACCTGGCGTGGTCCAGTTTGAACCAGAACCAATAGCTGTTACAACTACCAGGGAATATCTGCAAAGAGATACAGTATGGTTAAAAACTCCAGAGGAAGTACATCTGCCAACAAACTTTCCTTCTTTCTTTGAAGGTCAACATATAAATACAAACAATCCAACGTCACTTAAATACGGATCACTTGATTTATATGATATGCAGAATAGAAATAAGTGTATTGATGAAAGATGTATTAACGCCTGGTCAATACTGGGTGCAGAGATTGATGGTAAGGAAAAGCTATTAAGTGGACGATTAATGCCAAGAGCAGATGGGAGTCTTTTTGATGTAACTGGAATGTGGGAAGTAGCCAAGTCAGACGAATCGACTGAATACAAAGGAATCAAAGTAAACTGGGCGTGTCCAATGGTTGTCCAGCTGCAAAAACAGTTCCTGGAAACTTACACTAACGGAGAAAAAAATAACTATTCAAATCAAGGGTATACTTTATAAAACGTCAATGACGTAAAATAATTACATCAATGCTATTGACGTTAAGCGTCAGACAAATTAAGTTCTTCAAGTATTACTTGAGGAGCTTTTTTTATGAACGATATATCATGGGCAATCAGACACAACTACTTACATCATTCTAATCCAATGAGTAAGACTAGGTGTAAGACTTTCTTTGATAAAGTACATATCCGACCGATGATTTCGCACGCCTGGGAAATTATTAAGGACGAAAGCTCCGACAGTAATAAAAAGAAAGATGCCTGGCAAATCCTGGATAAGTTTGATTCTAGTCGTAATCAATCAGACAATTCAAATATGTTGGCTGGACGAGCTGTCCAGGCAATATGCGATCTTGTTTTATTAAATGAGGTTTTATTTGATGACGCTCTGAAATCTGTGAAGGAGGATATGTTACTTAAATATCAGCACAGAGAATGGGACGAAGGATTAGATTATAAAAAGTATAAGCAGTATTACGAAGAGGTCCCCTTGGTTGCTGCAAATGCTCTTATAGGATTACGCCAGGCATTAGAAAAAGAAAATAAAATTATTGGAGAAACAGATTACATTAAACCATTGCCAGGGAATGAGCTGCCATATAATACAAAGCCAGATTATGCCAGGCGTGGAGATCTTAAAACTAAATGGTCCACAGTAGCTGCAACTAAATCTGGCTGGAGAGCTGCACCACTTCCCTCTTCTTTATCTGGACCTTTCGAGAAGTCACACTTATACCAGGTCGCTGGTTTCTGGGCAGTTAATGGAGGACTGCCACCATTCCTGGTTTATGCAACTGCAAAAGACTTTCGAGTATTTGACCAGGACAATTCACCAGAGCTGTCTAATGAAAACCTGGCAAGGATTGTTAAGAACATAGCTAATTATCATAAAGTTACAGAAAGATTATTAAAAGTTTGCAGCACCAAAGAGCAGCTCTTTCAATTAGAGCATACTGATTATACAGATCTTTGCTGGAGAGAACCACCAGGCATACTTGAAGAAGCGAGGAAGTTTTGGGAATGAAGAAAACAATACCAGCTGAAAGTTTAAAAGGAACAACCATGCAGCTTATTACAGCAATGGAAACAGCTAACGAAAGAAATAAAAGTGAAGGTATCTATCCGAAAGGAAATAAAAGTGGAAACAAATATCTCCAGGTATCTAAACGCTTGGAAATATTTAGAGAAATATTTGGTATAGATTATGGAATAGATACTAATATCCTGGTCAATGATGGAAAGACAGTAGTTGTCCAGGCTAAAATATATTTAAATGATAAACTTATAGGATCTGGATTAGCTGAAGAGATACGAGGAAAAGGTTTTGTAAATGAAACGTCTGCTGTTGAAAATTGTGAAACGTCTGCAATAGGTAGAGCGTTAGCTAGTCTTGGAATACATGGTGGCGAGTATGCCAGTATAAATGAAATAGAAAAAGCTGAATCAACAAGACAGCATAATGAAAAGCTCAAGCAAAATCCACAGCCAGTTCCACAGCCAGTTCCACAGCCAAAGCCACAACCAGCTCAAGAAATAAAAGATGAACCAAGTTTAAGTCCAGAAGAAAACGCCTGGCATAAAATAACTTTAAGATGGATCCAGGAAATAGTTAGCATGAAAAGCCAGGCATCATTACTAGCCTGGATAACTAGAAACAATACAAAATACCAGGAGCTTATAGACTGGGATAAAGCAAACAACAAAAGTTTATCACTTGATGTTGAATTAACATTTAATCAAAGAAAGGAAGATTTAGAAAATGGGAGCTAGTAACTTTTCAAACTCAAGAGTAAAAGCAAAAGGTGTAATTAATGTTGGACCAGACTATCAAATTAGCTGCTGGATTCAGCCATCAGATAATTGGGACCAGGAAAAAAACCAGGCTAAACCAATTACAACAGAGCAATATAATACTATTGGTGAAATCATGGATACAATTAATAGCAATGGCTTATCACTATCTGTTGTTATTCGTGAAAGAATGGAAGGACAACAAGCCAGGTCCTGGTTAGAAAAGATGAAGTTCAAACTATTTGCTAATGATGACTTGCAGAATAGAGAGCCAACTCCACAAACTCAAACACAAGGAGTTGATCTTGCCCTCCCTAGTAGAGACTAAATCTATTTTTACACCAGAAGAAGCAGCTCCATATTTTTATGGTGATGAGTGCCTGGATAAAGATGGGAAAGTTATTGAAAATTATGTAAGGCGTTTACGTCATGCTTGTAAACTTCACAGAGATGGAAAAGATGGGATCTTTAATTTCAAGATTGGTAGGAAAGTATATATACCGAAAGCAGTCATTGACGAAATGCAAAGACAGTTCACCAGACACGATATTAATTTATCCTAGACCTGGTGAAATGTGTATCATTCTAAATGGTAAGTTTTATTCTGTCCCACACGACCAGGTAAAATTTCAAACACTAGCGTATAGAATTTTAGCTGCGTCCCTCGAAGATGCTATGAAGGAAGATCCAAAAGAGCAACTTGGTAAAATGATTTACTCTGGTGCTTTCATGGACAATAAAAAACCCTCTGAGTAGAGGGTAATTTCATGGGTCCGATCATACCAGGAAGGTTTATTTCAACCCCCTGGTGACTCTTATATCAAGATAATTTAGAGAACTGACCCCACTTTTTGTAGTTTCGCCCTGGTTGAGTTTTCTTTTAATGGATCATCAATCCAATGTCCGTAAACCTCTTCTGTTATCCTGGTGCTACCATGACCGAGCTGTTCAGATATTGTTTTTATATCTTCTGGAATCCTGGCTATTAAGATACTTGCATAAAAGTGACGAAGGTCATGCCAGGTGATTTGATCTTGTCCAGCTTTGATACAAGCTGCTTGAAGTTTCTCTCTCTTCCTTCTTCTTTTTTGAAAGTCACCATCTTTAGTTGGAAAAACATATTTGTCTGGAGCTGGTCTGCCTTGTTTAATAAACAGCTCTTTTAATTCTGTAACTAATTCTGGTGCATGGTCCAGGTAAACTCTTCTAATACTATTAAAAGTTTTTGGATCTGCAATCTTCATGTATTGTTTTGATTTACCTTTAAGAGCTTTGGTAACATGGACAGTTAGATTATCCAGGTCAACATCTGCCCAGGTCAACACAGCTTGTTCACCAGATCTTAAACCAGTAAGAGCTGCAAACCTTGACATCAATTTCCAGGGATCACCCAGCTCATTAAATATAGCTGATATAATATGGGGACTAATCTTTTTAATTTTCTTAACTGTAAGATTACTTTCCCTGGTAAGTTTAGGTTTTACTTCATTGAAAGGATTAGAAATTCTACAGCCTTTCTGTACTGCAAAACTAAACATTCCTCTGAGATATGCTAAGTGTTCCTGGACAGTTCTTTTAGCTCTGTCTTTTACCAGCTGCTGCATGATTTCGAACTGGACCATGGTAGCAGATATGTAATGAACTTTGAGATCTGCAACTGGCATACTGTCAACAGTATAATTTAAAAAACTATTACAAACAAAATGAACCCTGGTGTAAACACTATCGCCTACTTCACCAATATCAAACCTAGACTTTTCTTCTTTTAAATATTCTTGGACCAGGGTTTTCATGTTCCATTGAAAACTATCTGTTGAGCTTGTAGGTTTTTCATTCTCTAATAATCTGAGATACCTACCAGCATCTTCCTTAGTATTGAAATATGATCTAGGTCCTTGACGTTTGCCATTAACCTGGGTCCTTTCATCAACACACCATTTATTCTCTGATGGGACGTAATTTAATTTAACATTGTCTAACATACTAGTAACCTCCTTGATGTTATATATAATATATAATGACGTTTAGCGTCAATTACAAGGCTGTTACTGGTGACCCCCCTTTTGGTGGTCAGCAGATGGTCAGTAAAAAAAATAATACCTAACAAAAACAATGTGTTAAGTGGTCGGGGTGACCAGATTTGAAATGGTGTCCCCTATGGTTTTACATGGTCCCTTGTAGTCCTACGTTGCTGTCATCTGTTGATACACTTAGCATTAGGACCATCAAAGGTCAAGTAAGACCATGTACGACCATAGAAATGTGGTCAGCGATTGGTCAGGGCTACTGACCATTTGGGTGAGAGATGCTTGGCATTACCATTGTATAAATATCTATCAAAAATAAAGTTTAAGTTTAAAAAAACCAACCATCTCTCATAACTTTGGTGAGGAAGGCTGACACCCCTGTGAACCCCCCTCATAACTAAGCTGATTTAATTTCAGATATTAAACCAGATCTATAACCATTGGATCTATCAAAAGTTAATACTTCTTTCCTGGGTTCATGGACATAACTGCAATGGACCCAGCCAGTATTACCTCCTTTGTAACACTCCAGGATTAACTGATCGAACTCCAGGTTATCTTTTATATATTCAGCAAGTGCCATGTTACTGATACCTGGAACTTCAAAGTCTGCTGCTTGTCCTTTGGCGTGTTGTGATTTGATAGAGCTGCCTATTGCCAGGCATAACTCTGGGGATCTGTAACCAGACGAAACCATAAAAGGTTTATCGTAATGATCTCTGATAGGCTGCAATATATTTTCACAAAGTTTCTGCATAGCTTCAATATCCACTTTACCTGGGACATTATCTAAACCTTTGCGTTCAGCAGTTTGAGATTTAGTCATCTCTCCCAGGCTAAAATTTTTAGAGAGTTGCATTACTTTCTCTTCTTCATCTTTTTAAAATCTGCACCAGTAATTTTATTTCTTGGTGTTGCAGCTCGTGCAATCTTTTTCTGTTTAGGTGAATAACCTTTTCCTTTTTTCCCTGGCATAACTTATCCTTTCTTTTTATTTTTGTTAGCAAAATTCTTAGCAGCCTGGACGGATCCAAAACCCCAGCGTTTTAATGCAAGAGCTTTCCTAGTTGGATTACCTTTACTGTCTTTCATTGGTCCCTTCATGCCAGAAAATCTGGCAGCAAAAGAAACACGCCTACCATCTGTTCCTTTACTCTGTGGAGCTTTAAGATTAGATCCAGTAGTTCTATTTAGATGTTTGCGTCCAGCAGCTGATAATCCACCTTTAGGATTTTTGTGGATCTTCTTCATTACTTCTTTTTCTTTTTAGGAAAACCAGCTTTCATATTCTTATATGCTTTTGCTGTAACAGTAGATTTAGATTTTGGTCTGCTAGTACCAGCCTTTTTCCTTGCGTTCATATTTGCATATAGTCCAGGTCTTTTTGCCATGATGTTATCTCCTATTCTTTTAATGATTGACGAGCTATGCCCTTTGACTTTTCCCAGGACCTCATGCCACCTAATCCTAATAATGAAACAGTTAGTCCTAAGATCTGGTCTGTATCCAGGCTAGGTAGGAATAGATCTGGATACCAAATAGTAATGACCCATTCAGCCAGGGGAAATATTATAAAATGAAAAAACAAACCTAATGCACAAATCCACATAATAGCTGGCCTTGCTCCAGCTACAAATATTGAGCTGTGTTTTGCTTGTTCAATATTAGCTTGAGCCTGGGCAAGATCTAAAGATATTAAACTTTGTTCCAGCTCTGCTTTTAATTTATTCTTTTGGTCTTTATCTTCTACAAACTTATCTACAATAGGAGCGACAGCTCCCAGGATACCACTTATCATTTCATTCTCTCCAATATTCTGTCTACTTTTTCTTCTAGTCTGTTTATTGCAACAGTAACGTCATCACGTTTTGCATAATCTTCTCTTGTCTTATTAAGAAGAATAGCCAGACGACTAATCTCTCTGGATTGTGAACCTAGAAACCATCCACCACCCATAACGATTAAAGCTATAAGACCATCAATGATATGAACTAAATCCATTACTCACTCTTTGCTTTTGGCAAACACCAGAACTGTGGAGAGTTATCCCCAGCTTTTTCCATGTGCATTGCCTGGTTTCTTAATTTCGCCTGGACTTCTAAACAGCTATCCAAATCTGAAAAGCTGATTTCTGAATATGGTGATGGCTGTCCATTAATAAAAACAACCAAGACCCAAAACATTAACGCCTGGTCATGTAAGCAGTAGCTCCAAAATAAAACCCAATGACACTAGCCTGGGCAAGATAGAACAATCCAAAGATTTCTCCCAGGGCATCAACTTTGGCAACGCTAATAATTGGACTAAATAAAAAGCCAGTAAATACAATCATAGCTATAAGACTTATCCAGGTCATACGCTTATGAGCTTCAGCCTTTTCCTCTTTCAGCTCAAGCTCCATAATCTCTTTGCTTTGCTGTATCTCTTCTGAAGTTAATACACCATCTTTATTAAGATCAAACGCAGCTTTGTATTCTTGTATTCTACCTGGTGTCATAAGGTCCCTTGCTTTTGCAATATTAAAACGCCAACAGTAATTAAACCAATTACAGCTCCAACACCTAAAAGACTTAAAACAATTTTACCTATAAGATCTAATCGCTCTCTTCTTTTAACTTGCCTGGCTAATTCTGCTTTACGCTTTCTTTCTTTTATTTCAGCTCTTAATTTAATTAACTCTTGCCATGCACCATAACCCCTGGTTTCCATGATTATACTTCTGAGCTGGTCCTCAAAATCTTTTGCCTTTTGCAAACTGATAAAAGTATCCATTGCTTCTTCTTCAGAAGATCCACGAAACGGACTATTTTGTGCAGAGGAATGATCTGATCTAGCCTGGTCAATAGCACCCCATAGTTTTCCAATATGGTTCCCTAATTCCTGGATCTCTTTTCCAGCTGCGACACCAGCTTTTATGGCAGCAAAAGATGCTGCTGCAATACTTATAGGATCCATTTATTTACGCCTGGGAGGAAATTTATTCTAGGAGAATACCTAGCAAATACTTAGACATTACTCAGCTGCCTTCTCTAATTCTTTTTCTAATTCAAATTTTAAATTAGCAGTAAAAACATTCTTAGCTGTCAATGCTTGGTCTAAGTCCATTTTTAGTTGGTTGATTTTTTTTTGCAAATCTTGGATATGTGCAGTAAATGCTTTTGCAGTTTCTGACATTTCATCAAGTTTATATTCTTTATCATCTATTGTAATTTTGCTCATCTACGCATCCTCTAATGCTTTAACTTTTGTTTCTAATGTTTCTATTCGTGTCATTGCTTCTTGAAGTGCTTTGATAGCTTTCATATAAAGAACAGAGTATTTAACACCCTTAACCATTTCCTTACGTTCTTTAACTTCGCCTACAACTTTACTTGCTGAAGTTTTTACATCACCAACTTTACTTCCTTCTGGAATAGTATCACCATCTTCATATAAGACTGCTTTTGTTTCTGCATCATCAGATGTATATAATGTGCCAAATTCAGAGTTATGTTTAATTTCATCTTTTTCTGGTGTTAATTCATCAATTAACTTTGGAGAAACTGTTTCAAGTTCTTGTGCTATTACACCTATTTGAGAATATGTATTATTAAATTTTTTAAAGTTTCTTATTTTAACTGCTTTAATATCTTCCCATTGTGAATTTGCATCTACAATATCTGACTTTAATCTTTCATCTGAAGTTGAACCATAACTGTTTGTTGCACTTGTAACATTACCATTTCCGTGAACTTCAAATCTTAAAGTACCCCCACCAACGCATTGAATAAAATGTGAATTAGTATTGTTTGTATTAGCTACTTGGTCAAAATATAAACTTTGTTGTGTTGTACCAGCATTGGTGTTTTTAAGCATTAAAAGAAATTCATTGCCTGTACCAGAATTTAATTCGTGAAAGTTTTGTCCAGCTACGTTAGCATGATTATCTGTACTTCCATGAAATGCAAATGCATTAGATACTTTTAAAAATCCATTAGTTTTTATTATATCACTTTGCCCATAAGTACCTAAATTACCATCAGCTCCAATGGTCATTCTTACGGCATCACTTGTTTCAAAATTCATTGCTATTGCTGAAGCTGTTCCAATTCTTAATACATCGCTATTATCATATTTAAATATTCCAGTTCTAGCAGTACCACCAGAAGTTTCTCCTGTAACTTGAAGTGAAGCTTCGCCACTAGAACTTGTTGAAATTGCTTTTATATTGGCTGAAGAACCAGTACCAGTAAAACTTAAAATAGAAGAAGTAATACTCATTCTATCTGTGCCACCAACTTTAAAATCTATTTGGTCATCTGTATCGGCAGTAATAGAAGTATCG
>Ga0209337_1003919_pt1 | contig 10397 bp, 13 predicted proteins | sample LinPmetageLP53_FD_184044 | JGI IMG/M metagenome (GOLD analysis project Ga0209337, IMG submission 184044) | Marine viral communities from the Pacific Ocean - LP-53 (SPAdes) (version 2) | ecosystem: Environmental > Aquatic > Marine > Oceanic | place: Pacific Ocean | collected 2010-02-08 | reverse complement strand
AACAACAACTCAAGCAACTATCGCTGCGTTAACAGGATTAGATCTTGATGCAGACTTAGGTGATATAACTATTTCATCTAATCCTATACAACTCTTAACAGGTTTATCTGCACAGACGGCTTTAGGAAATGTATCAGTAGATAGTGTCGCCGTAGGTTTAACGGGTCTATCTGCACAGACTGCTTTAGGTGCACTAACAACAACTCAATTAAGTATCGTTAGTTTAAATGGTTTAGGATTAACAGCTACAACTACATTAAATGATGCGGGTATAAGACTTAGGTATTATGAAACTTTAACACCTAAAGATAGTTCGGGGTACACTACAAAAACGCCAAAAAATACTACGGGATATACTATAAAACAAGCATTATAATGTTTGACTTAGTAATAAATAAACAATATAAATAACACAAATTAGGAGTACAAAATTATGGCATCAACTTTTACAAACCTTGGTATAGAGCTAATGGCAACCGGCGAAAACGCTGGTACTTGGGGAAACAAAACTAACGCTAACTTAAATCTTGTAGAACAACTTACAGGTGGATATTTATCTCTAGCTGTTGCAGGATCAGGAAGTACAGATTTAACAATAGCAGATGGTGCTTTAACCGGTACTGCTCAACAAAGAGTTATAGAATTAACGGGTGCTCTTACAGGATCAAGAATTTTAACACTTCCTCTTCTTACAGAAACTTTTTATTTTATTAAAAATAGTACTACTAATTCAGAAACATTACAAATCAAAGCTATATCTGGTTCAGGTGCAACAGTTACATGGACAGGAGCTGAAAAAACTTGGAAAATTCTTTATGTAGATGGTGTGGCAACTAACACAGGTGTTTACGAAATACCTTTAGGAGATGTAACTCTTACTGGGACACAGACATTAACAAACAAAACTTTAACAGCACCTAAAATTGGAACTTCAATTTTAGATACTAGCGGAAACGAATTATTACTTTTAACAGCTACAGGTTCAGCGGTTAATGAATTAACACTAGCCAATGCTTCAACAGGTAATGGTCCTATTTTATCAGCAACAGGTGAAACTAACGTTGATATAAATTTAAATCCTAAAGGAACAGGTGTACTTAAAAGTGCAACTGCTGCAGTTAAAATTGCAGGAACAGAGACTATGTGGGTTCCATCTTCAGCAATGTATGGAGCTACAACTAATCCAGCAGATGCTCAGCAAGTTGAAACAACAGCAACAAGACCTGACATGAAAGTATTAGATTTTGATGCAAGCACAGATGAATTTGCACAATTTTCAGTAGCCTTTCCTAAATCATGGAATGAGGGAACAGTTACTTATCAAGTATATTGGACACCAGCTTCTACAAATACAGGTGACTGTATTTTTGGTTTACAGGGAGTTTCTTGCGGTGATAGTGACACTATTGATATTGCTTACGGAACAGCAATAAATATTACAGACGCAGGGATTGGAACAGTCGAAGATCAACAGGTTTCAGCTGTAAGTAGTGCAGTTACAATTGCAGGGTCTCCTGCAGTAGATCAACTAACTTACTTTCAATTATTTAGAGATGCAAACGCAGGTGGAGATACATTTAGTGCCGACGCAAGAGTTCTAGGTATCAAAATATTCTTTACTACTGATGCAGCTAACGACGCATAAGGAATTAGAATATGAGAGATTTAAAAAATAAACTTACTTCAGGTAAGAACACAAAAAATACACAATCAAGAAGAGGTAAATCTTTTGGTTATCAAGTCTTAGGATTTGGTGCTGGAGGAGCTGGTAATCCATTTGTACTTGCTACAGGTGGAACAATAACAGAAAGCGGAGATTTTAAAATTCATAAGTTTACAGGCAATGGTACTTTTACAGTTACTTGTGCTGGAACTGATGGTGGATCAAACACGGTTTCTTACATGGTAGTTGCAGGAGGAGGTGGTGGTGGAAAAACTAGTGGCGGTGGTGGAGCCGGTGCAGGAGGTTATAGAGAAGCTAAATCAGCAACAGATTCATACACAGCCAGCCCATTAAATGCAACATCAGGACCCACATATAATATAGCAGTTTGTGCACAAGCTTATCCAGTAACAGTCGGAGCGGGTGGTGCTGGTGGTGGAACTTGTCAAAATGGTGATAGAGGCTCACCTTCAATAGCTTTAGGAATTACATCAACAGGAGGCGGTGGTGGCGGCGGTAATCCAAATCTTAGTCCACTAAGAGCAGGAGGTTCTGGTGGTGGCGGAAGAGGAAACCCTGGACCAGCTGGATCAGGTGGAGCAGGAAATACTCCTCCAGTAAGTCCGGCTCAAGGTTTTGCGGGTGGTGTGGGTGCAGCTAATAACCCTAACCCAGGATATACAGAATGTGGTGGTGGTGGTGGTGGTGCTTCTCAATTCGGTCAAAACTCAGCTCCAGGAAACCCAGGAAATGGTGGAAATGGTGGAAATGGTACGACTTCATCTATTACAGCAAGTCCAGTAGCTTATGCTGGTGGTGGTGGTGGTGGTTTACCCGGAGGAACTGCTGGAACTGGTGGAACTGGTGGTGGCGGAACCGGTGGAAGAGGACCTAGTCCAAACCAAGGTGCTGATCCAGGAAGTGCTGGAACAGCTAACACAGGAGGTGGTGGCGGTGGTGTCGGTGCTGTTGGATCTTCAGGAGAACTTGGCGGTTCAGGTATAGTGGTAATAAGGTACAAATTTAAATAGGTAATATTATGGCACACTTTGCAAAAATAAATTCAAACAATGAAGTTCTTACAGTCAATGTAGTAGGTAATGAAAATTTACATGACGCTAATGGTGTTGAAGTTGAAAGTGTAGGTCAAGCATATTTAGAAAAACACAACAACTGGCCAGCAGCAATGTGGATTCAAACATCTTACAATACATTTGGTGGTAAACATTATACAGTAACAACTGATTCAGAAGGTAATCAAACTAGATCAGAATCTGCAGATCAATCAAAAGCATTAAGAGGGAATTACGCATGTATAGGTTATACTTGGGATTTGGAAAATAATATTTTTTGGGATATAAAACCTTACGCATCTTGGGTAAAACATATAGCGTCGGCTTCTTGGAAATCACCGATCGGTGATGCTCCAGAGTTAACTGCTCAAAACATAACAGATGGTGCTTTTTATATTTGGGATGAATCAAATCAATCTTGGGATTTAGCAGGACCTCTTCAAGACCAACTTCCTAACCAAGCACTAGCTGGTGCATATGGTAATTAAAGGTAATACTAAAATCTTCTACTCTCAGTTACAGGATATTTTAATTTTAAATCTGGTGAATTTATTTTAGTAAAAAAAGTAATTAAAGTTAATCTATCGTCGGATTGTTTAGAATAATATTCTTCAGAACCATGAAAAGAATAAGCATCAAATCCAATTAATCTATTATAAATTCCTTTATAAGTTATAGTTTTTTCAAAGTTTTTAAAATGTTCTTCATAACTTTTTATTAATTCATTCATTTTAGTTTTAGGTAATTTATTGTTAGTCATTTGTTTAAAGTATTCATATTTAATATCGGTGTTTACTTTTTGTGATAAAAAATTTCTTTTGTAAATATTAGTTCCGGCATCGCAATTTTTAGTAAGGTAGATAATTGAAGTAAATTGAACAGGTTCATCTCCATGAATCCAATCGGTGTATTTATAGTTAGGTGGTATTTTTTGAAACATACTTCTTGCTTCATAAATTAAATTATTAGGGTTATCTGGAAAAAGTAATTTTAATTGTTTGTCGCACAAATTTTGAAAGAACCCATAATTTATTTCGTGTAAATGATTTGTTCTTATTCCTGGAGCATAACCACATGGAGAGTAATCTAGAGTGTTTGCAAAATCTATAATTTCTTCTGGATTATTAAAAAATCCATCTACACATAAATTAGGATATATCATTATCTTAAATAAAGTTGGTTTAAATCCCCAACATTACCTAGCTCTCCTTTTAAAAAAACATTAAATGACAAACTAATTCTAGTGCCTTTATGTTTTTTTTCTTGAACGAAATGGTTTGTTTGTGAGGGAAAAATTATTATATCTCTACTTTCAACTGCAAAAATCCAAGTATCAGAATTATATAAACCGTATTTAGTAGATGAAAATTTTAATTGTTTATATCTAGAGTCTTGAAATGATATTGTATCTGTAAGTTTATCTGCATTAATATAAAAAACTCCTGATAAATAAGAGTTTGCATGATCGTGAGAATGATGTTGTTCTTTTTGTTTAGTATAGTTTAACCAAGATTGAGTAATGTAGGGTAATATTGATTTGTGTGGAAAAAGTATTTTATTAAAATAATCTTCTACAAATAAATTTATTTCTTTTTTTAAATTTAAAAGAATAGGTCTTTCAAGAATATAATTATCAACACTGGTAAGATTGTTTTTATTTGGCTTACATTTTATTTTATCAAAAAAAATAAGTTCTTTCTTTGTAAAATTTCTATTTAATTTCGACCTATAAATAGGTGTTGGAAAAATACCATAAATTTCTTGTTTAATCATTATCTTATAACTTTAAATTCTTTCATATTGACAATTTAAAACAACAATTGTATATTGTCAAGCGATGAAAGATATGGTGGTAGATATAAAACAGAATTTATTAAGTAAAATAGATTTATATCATGGTGATATAAATATGCCTGAAGGGTTCGAGATAGATCCTAAACAATTGACAGGAGATATTTTCTATCATAAAATTTATAGTACACCTTTTCCATTTTCAATAACTCTGGATATGTTACACACGTATATTAAAGAACACATTAACTTAAAATATAGTTTTAGTTTAGTTCAACAACAAAATATGGGTGATTTTTTTAATCCTCAAGAAAGTTCCTCCTCTATATCGCATTTAAATCTTGTGGATTTAAAAAACTCTCCTGATTATATTATGCTTTATGGTGTGGATGTAGCTAAGGATTCTTGTAAAGTAGTTATTGATTATGATGACAACAGAAGAAAAGGAAGAACATGGGAGATACCTTTAGAAACAAATAGATTTATAATGTTTCCTTCTACTCAAAAATATCACATAACAAAAAATTTATCTAATCAAATTAATTTTGTATTAACTTCTACTTACACTTACACATAATGAATTTTATTGATACCTATAAAGTTGATGTTAATTTATGTGATAAATTAATTAAGTATTGGAAAAATAATAAAGAATATAAACACGAAGGATCGTTTGGTTCTGAACAAGTTAACAAAACTATTAAAAATTCTACTGACGTTATTTTTTTTAATTCTTCTAAAGACATATACATTAAAGAATTTTTTAAAAAACTTTCTACATGTGTTACACAATATTGCAGTAAATATAAAATTGACACATTAGTAAACACGAGTCTTGCAAATAAAATTCAATATTATTCTAAAGGTGGTGGTTATAAAGTATATCATTATGAAAGAGACCACTTAAAAAATAGTTCCAGGCAATTGGTATATATGCTTTATTTAAACACAATAAAAGATAAAGGAGGTACTAAATTTTTAAATCAAAAAATAACCACTCCTGCTATTAAAGGTAATCTTATTATTTGGCCGGCTGAATTTACTCACATACATAAAGGAATTGTTTCACCCAGTGAAGAAAAATATATAGCAACAGGTTGGTTTGATTTAATATGATGTTTAAAAATCAATATTGGGCTTTCGGTTCTGCGTTAACTCCTCGTTTTTGTGATGAAGTTATTAAACATGCGGCAACAAAAAAATTAAGTATTGCTTCAACAGGACAAGAAGGTAATGATAGAAACATGGTAAAACAACCCTTAGATAAAAAAGAAATAACTAATTTAAAATATTCAAGAGATTCAGAAGTTACTTGGTTAGATGACAAATGGATATACAGAGAAATACAACCTTACATAACAAAAGCCAACAAGTTAGCAGGTTGGAATTTTGATTGGGATTTTTCAGAGTCAATGCAATTTACAAAATATAAATTAAATCAAAAATATGATTGGCATCAAGATTCTTGGGATGAACCTTACATAGATCCTAAGAATGTTAAATGCGGCAAGGTTAGAAAACTATCTGTAACTTGTCAATTAACTGATGGTTCAGAATATAAAGGTGGCGAATTAGAATTTGACTTTAGAGACTATAATCCTAATATGAGAGACGAATCAAAACATTTAGTGCAGGCAAAAGAAATACTACCTAAGGGGTCTATCATAGTGTTTCCTAGTTATTTGTGGCATAGAGTTAAACCAGTAACGAAAGGAGTAAGGTATTCTTTAGTTGTTTGGAATTTAGGACACCCATTTAAATAATATGGATAAAAAAGAATATTTTAAAACACCGTTGTGGACAGAAGACAAACCAGAGTTTGTTAAGTCTTTAAACAAAGCTAGTGACAAATATATTAAAGAAGCAAAAGATTACCATAAAAAAAAGATAAAAAAAATTGGTGACTTTGGAGGGTCGCATCACTCTACAACTTTACTTCAAGATAATAATTTCTTAGATTTTAGAAATTACATTGGCCTTAGATCATGGGAATTTTTAGATGAGCATGGTTATGCAATGGATAAATACCTAACTGTATTTAGTGAAATGTGGGTGCAAGAATTTAGTAAAAATGGTGGTGGACATCATTCTGCTCACGTGCATTGGAACCAACACGTATCAGGATTTTACTTTTTAAAGTGTAGTGAAAAAACATCTATACCTATTTTCCATGAACCAAGAACCGGGGCCAGAGCAACAAAACTACATATGAAACCAGATTTAAATATGATTGCAAATGGTGAAGAGCTTATTAATTTTAAACCTCAACCGGGATCTATAATAATATTTCCTGGTTACCTTGAACATGAATTTTCAGTAGACCATGGTAAGGAACCTTTTAGATTTATACATTGGAACATAACAGCAATACCAAAGGAGTTCGCTCGTGAGCCTTTTTCAGAAAAATAAATACGTAGTTGTTAAAAAAGCTATAGATAAAAACTTAGCTTTGTTTCTTTATAATTATCTTATAATGAAAAAACAAGTAGCTCGTACTTGTTTTGATTATAAATACATTTCTCCTTTTGAAGACATGTTGGGTAATTGGAATGACACACAGATTCCAAATACCTATTCTGCTTATGGTGACATAGCTATGGAAACTTTAATGTTAAAATGCCAACCAATTATGGAAAAAACTACAGGCTTTAAATTGTATCCAGCCTATAGTTATGCAAGAATTTATAAAAAAGGTGATGAACTTAAAAGACATAAAGATAGATTTAGTTGTGAAATATCTACCACAATGAATTTAGGCGGTGATTGGCCAATATATTTAGAACCTTCTGGGGAGGAAAGTAAAAAAGGTACTAAGATAACTTTAAAACCAGGAGACATGTTAATTTATTACGGTTGTGATCTAGAACATTGGAGAGAACCTTTTAAAGGAAAAGACTGTGCTCAAGTATTTCTTCATTATAATAATTGTAAAACTAAAGGATCTAAACAAAACATGTTCGACGGACGTATACATTTAGGTCTTCCAAATTGGTTTAAACGATGATATATCCCTATAATGGAGACAGTAATCCACCACAAATACTGTCTCCTTTATAAGGATTTTATATGTTACAAAAACTAGGTTTTTTACCAGGATTCAATAAACAAGTTACGTCTACAGGAGCCGAGTCTCAATGGACCGGTGGTACGAATGTTCGTTTTAGATATGGTACTCCAGAAAAAATAGGTGGTTGGTCTCAACTAGGAGATAGTAAACTTACAGGTGCAGCTAGAGGATTACATCACATGGTTAATAAAGATGGTATTAAATATTCTCTTATTGGAACTAATAGAATTTTATACGCTTATTCAGGAGAAGTTTACTACGACATACATCCTTTAGTTAATCCATCAGGTACAGCTATCACTAGTGCGTTTAGCACAACTAACGGATCACCAACAGTTACTATTACATTTGCAAACCCAACTCCTTTTCAAGCAGGGGATATTATTTTATTTGATAATGCAACTACGTTTACTGCTATTACAGGTTCTAATTTTGTAGCAGCGGATTTTGCTGATAAAAAATTTATGGTAACAAGTGCTCCCAGCACGACTGTTATTACTATTACAATGCCTAGTAATGAAAGCGGATCTGGTGCTACTACTTCTGGAGGTATTACTTTTTTTCAATATTATCACGTAGGTCCAGCAGAACAGGTTGGTGTTTTTGGATGGGGTATATCACAATTTGGTGGAACATCGACAGCTCCTCAGACAACAACTTTAAATGGAGCCTTGTCTGCTAACTCAGCAGGAACAGGTGGAACAGGAACTAGTATTATTTTAACATCTGTATTAAATTTTCCAACAACAGGAACTAATTTTATACAAGTAGGCACAGAAGAAATTTCTTACACAGGAGTTAATACAGGAACAAATACTTTAACAGGGATAACTAGAAACGTTAGAGGAACAACGAATGCTCTTCATAACACAGGAGCTACAGTTACAAACTATAGTGATTTTTCTGGTTGGGGTCAATCATCAGCTGACACAGATACTGTTGCCGAACCCGGTCTATGGGCCTTAGACAATTTAGGTAGTACATTGATTGCTTTAATTTTTAATGGTGAATGTTTTGAATGGAATGCAGACGCAACTAACGCAACAGCTACAAGAGCTACAATCATATCTGGTGCGCCTACAGCGTCACGTGATATGTTGGTATCAACTCCAGATAGACACTTAGTATTCTTTGGAACTGAAACAACTATTGGAGATAAAACTACACAAGATGATATGTTTATAAGATTTTCTTCTCAAGAAAATATAAATGACTATATACCAACAGCAACCAACAGTGCCGGTACACAAAGACTAGCCGCCGGATCACGGATCATCGGTGCTAAACTTGGTAGAAATGCAATTTACATCTGGAGTGACACTTCTTTATTTACTATGAGATTTGTTGGAACTCCTTTTACATTTGCTTATGAACAAGTTGGAACTAACTGTGGATTAATTGGTAAGAACGCAGCCGTTGAAGTTGATGGTGCAGCTTACTGGATGTCCGATAATGGTTTCTTTAGATACACCGGTAAACTAGAATCAATGGATTGCCTAGTTGAAGATTATGTTTATGATGATCTTAACACAACTTCTAATCAGTTTATTTATTGTGGTATTAATAACTTGTTTGGAGAAATTACTTGGTTCTACCCTACAGCTACTTCTAATGTTAACACTAGATCAGTTACATATAGTTATTTAGATTCAACAGCTAAACGTCCTATATGGTTTACTAATGACAGTTCTTTATTTACTAGAACAACCTGGCAGGATTCTGCAGTGTTTGGTTTACCACACGCTACACAATATGATGCAGGTACGGATACATCTTTTGATGTTGAAGGTAATACAGATGGAATTACTTATTACTATGAACACGAAACTGGACTTAATCAAATAAGACTTGGTGTTACGACAGCTATTCCAGCTGATATTACTTCTGGTGATTATGACATTACTCAAAAAGTTGTAAGAGGTGCGGCTACTAACATGGCTGACCTTAGAGGTGATGGTGAAAATATTATGAGAGTGAGTAGAATAGTTCCTGATTTTATTAATCAAACAGGTAATACAATAATACAATTAGATTTAAGAGATTACCCTAATGAAGCAGCAGCAAGTTCATCTCTTGGACCATTTACTATTTCATCAAGCACTACAAAAGTAGACACAAGAGCTAGGGCTAGATCAATAGCTCTTACTATATCTAATACAGCAGTTGATACTAGTTGGAAATTAGGAACTTTTAGATTAGATATACAAGCTGGAGGAAGAAGATAATGGCAAAGATAGTACAAACATTAACTAGAGCAAGCTCAGAGTATGAAGAAGATATAGCTCAATCTTTAGTAAGAGATTTAGATGCTGTTCTTGAGAAATTAAACACAACGTTTCAAGAAGAAATAAAACAGGAGATAGAAGCTAGAAGCTTCTTTTTAGATTAATGGCAGTAGTAAATCAATATAAATTTGTAGGTATAGATAATAATACAACAGGTGGTGCACTTACACCATTAGGATCTGGCAATCCTTTGATTAGTGAAACGATAGTTATTAAATCTATACTTGTTACATCAGCTGGCACACCAAGTGTAACAGTTACAAATAATAGTATTACAGCTATTAAATCAGCAGCACTTACAGCTAATGTTACAACAGAATTATTAACTCAACCACTAATAATAGAAGGTGGTACATCTTTTACAGTACAATCAAGCACAACAGACTCGTTTGATGTAGCTATCAGTTATTTAAACATCAAAAAAGAGGTAACAACATAATGAGTGATCAAGTAATAGAACTAACACCAGAGAAGATAATAACTACTATTAAAAACAAGAAAACAGGAGAGGTTTACGA
>Ga0209337_1003918_pt1 | contig 10399 bp, 13 predicted proteins | sample LinPmetageLP53_FD_184044 | JGI IMG/M metagenome (GOLD analysis project Ga0209337, IMG submission 184044) | Marine viral communities from the Pacific Ocean - LP-53 (SPAdes) (version 2) | ecosystem: Environmental > Aquatic > Marine > Oceanic | place: Pacific Ocean | collected 2010-02-08 | reverse complement strand
TTTATTTGTTTCAATGATTGCTGTCTGGGTTTTTATCAACAATCTAGGTATTGTGTTAGGCATTGCCTTAGCATCAAGTGTAATGATCGCAACTGCCATGTATGGTTTTTATATAATTAAACAAGGCGTATTAATAGATGTTACTTGGGCTTTAATTAGTCAATTTATAACTGGCTCTACCGCGTTTTACTTACGATTTAGAGAACAGTACAAGTTACGTCAACAAATTAAAAAGCAATTCCAAAAGTATTTATCGCCAGAAATAATAGAAGAACTACAAAAAGACCCTTCAAGATTAAAACTTGGCGGAGATAGAAAAGAACTTTCTTTCCTTTTTGCAGACATAGTTGGTTTTACTCCAATTAGTGAAGCGTATATGAAAAATGATGACCCAGAAGGCTTGGTATTGCTAATCAATAGGTTTTTAGATGGTATGTCTAAGATTGTACTTGCAAATGGTGGAACCATAGACAAATTTATGGGGGATTGTTTGATGGCATGGTGGGGAGCGCCTTTAGATTGCCCTAATCACGCAGAAATGGCTTTGAAATCAGCTATGGAAATAGAATTATTAACTGAACAAATGAATAAAGACATTAAAGAAGAAGGATTAGATTTACCACCAGTAGTGATTGGCACTGGATTGAATACAGGACAATGTATTGTAGGTAATATGGGCAGTGAAGAAAGATTTGATTACTCTGTGGTAGGGGATGCAGTAAATTTAGCAGCTAGGCTTGAAGTGCAAACCCGAACTTATGATACGCCCATTTTAATGTCTGAATTTACTAAAAACCAAATAACTTGCAAGTCTCATTTTATTGATGAAATCAATGTTAAAGGTAAAGAAATACCAGTTAAGATATACGCACCAATTTTTGATAATGATAAAGTAGTTAGGAAGTTAAAGAAAAACCTTTAATATACAGTTGTAAAAACTTATACAAATATGTTAAAGTTGCCAGAATAATAAACAAAATGGATAAAAAAATGAGTAAAATATTAATTGGTGTTATTTTAATCATGTCACTAGGTAGTTATTACCTCTGGAATGAAAATGCTACACTGCAATCATTAAATCAAGCGTTTGAATTGAGAGATAAAGAACAAGCTGAAACGATAGCTACGTTACAAAATGATTTTAGCGAACAAACAGAAGGTCTTTTAGCAATACAAGCGCGTAGTAATGAGATACAGCAAGAAATGAACAGTTATTTAGATGTTTTTAGAAGGCATAGCTTAACAAAACTAGCAAATGCCAAGCCTAATTTAATTGAAACAAGAGCTAATAAAGGAACTAAAGATGTATTTGACAGTATTGAAGAAGATTCTAGGTTACTTGATAGTATTGACGATGGTTTGCAGTTGCAGCCTGTATCAGAAGATTCTACCTAAAAAACAACCAGAAGTTAAAATAATAACTAAAGCTGTTCAAAAAGTTATTGTTCAGCCAATTATGCCCAGAGCAATAGATTTGAAAGAACCGCACTGGTATGTTGTATCTAAAGCAAATATTGATGAATTTCTTGTAAAAGTAGAAAAAGAGCAAGGACAACTCGTTTTCTTTGCTATGAGTGTGCCTGATTACGAATTAATGGCATATAACATGCAAGAATTAAAGAGATACATTAATGAAATGCAAGAAATTATTGTTTATTATCGAAAAGTTACTAAAAGTAATGGAGAAAAAGATGAAAATTAGTCAAGAAGGCATTGAATTAATCAAAAAGTTTGAAGGTTGTCGCACAGAAAGCTATAGATGCGCTGCTGATGTACCCACTTTAGGTTATGGGCATACAGCTAACGTAAAAGATGGCGATAGTTGTACAAAAGATGAGGCAGAATCTATGTTAGCTGATGATTTAGTTGAATTTGAAGATTACGTCAATCAACAAGTTACAGTGAAGCTAACACCTAGCCAGTTTGACGCTTTGGTTGCTTTTACTTTTAATCTAGGACCAAAAAACTTAGCTGAATCAACACTTTTGCGTTTATTGAACCTAGAAAAATACGATGAGATACCAGCTCAGTTTAAAAGATGGAACAAAGCTGGCGGCAAGGTATTGGATGGTCTAATCAGAAGGCGTGAAGCTGAATCTTTATTATTTGAAGGAAAAGAATGGCATGATGTATAAATCCATTTATACTACCTTTAGGCAGTTATCCATTTCTGCTTAGGGCGTGGTTGACCAAATATTGTCACTATCTAGCAACCACGCCTGATTATAAATTATGCAAAATGTATCTATAAAAGATTTTGATATTCTTTCTCAAGCAGAAAAAGATGAAGCAGTGTCTTTGCTCAATCGTTATGAACAAATTGACAAACAAGTTGAATGTCACACTGATTTCCTAAAGTTCGTCAAGTATATGTGGGGTGATACCTTTATTATGGGTAGACATCACAAAATAATTGCAGAAAAATTTAATCGTATAGCCACAGGTAAATTAAAAAGATTAATTGTATGTTTGCCACCTAGACATTCAAAGTCAGAGTTTGCTAGTACCTATCTACCAGCTTGGATGATGGGTCTAAATGGTGCTTTGAAGATAATACAATGTACGCATACCGCTGAATTAGCTGTTCGTTTTGGTCGTAAAGTCAGAAACTTAATTGATAGCGAAGATTATAAGCAAATTTTCCCAAATTTAAGATTACAAGCAGATAACAAATCAGCTGGTAGATGGACTACCAACCAAGAAGGGGAATCATTCTACGCTGGCGTAGGTGGTGCAATTACTGGTCGTGGTGCGGATTTATTGATTATTGATGATCCACATTCTGAGCAAGATGCACTTTCACCAAAATCAATGGAATCTGCCTATGAATGGTACACATCTGGTCCAAGACAACGATTACAACCCGGCGGAACTATAATTATTGTAATGACACGCTGGTCTACCAAAGATTTGGTTGGTAGGTTATTAAAAAAACAAACAGATGAATATGCAGATAAGTGGGAAGTAGTAGAATTTCCAGCAATTATGCCAGAAACTGACAATCCTTTGTGGTCAGAATATTGGAAAAAAGAAGAATTATTAAGTGTCAAAGCCTCATTGCCAGTAGCTAAATGGAATGCCCAATGGATGCAAAATCCCACATCAGAAGAAGGTTCTATTGTTAAAAGAGAGTGGTGGAAAGAGTGGGTAGGTGAAAAAGTACCAGCTTACAATTACGTTATACAAAGCTATGATACTGCTTTTTCTAAGAAAGAAACCGCTGATTACTCAGCCATCACTACTTGGGCAATTTTCGAGCATGAAGATGATGGTCAGCCAAATATAATATTATTAGATGCAAAACGTGTCAGAGTTGATTTTCCAGAGCTGAAAAGGTTAGCATGGGATGAGTATAAATATTGGGAGCCAGACTGCGTTTTAATTGAAGCAAAAGCCTCTGGAACGCCCTTAACACAAGAATTAAGGCGTATGGGCATACCAGTTACTGCTTATACGCCATCAAGAGGACAGGATAAAGTAGCTAGAATGAACAGTGTTGCACCAATTTTTGAATCAGGAATGGTATGGTTGCCAGATGAAATCTTTGCAGATGAAGTTAGAGAAGAATGTGCTTCATTTCCTTATGGAGATCACGATGATTATGTGGATAGCATGACAATGGCTTTAATGAGATTTAGGCAAGGTGGTTTCTTATCATTAAATGCAGATTACCAAGATGAGGTCAAACTGTTAAAAAAGAACAGAACAGTATATTATTAGATGAAGATTTGGATTACATCATTTGTATTTGAAGATAAAGAATATGCTGGACCTAATGTTTTTGCTTCTTCAAAAAAGAAAGCACAATTATTGTGTAATATTCAAGGTTTGACCCTTGAAGGTGAATTAACAGGGATAGATGAAGATTTATTTTATCTTGATGCGTTAGAAATAGATGAAAATACAGTATATCACTAGGAATTAATATGGCAGTTGAACGAGTTTTAGGCACAGAAAATGACCCAGATATTATAGAATTTGGCAGTGAAATGGAAATTACTCCAGAGCAAACTCGTGAAGAACAAATTAGCGAAGCTGCCAATATTTTAGTTTCTGAAGAAGGAATTTTTACTGAAGAAGAATTAAACGAAGAAATGAACCAGCCTGAAGAAGCTGAGGATTTTTACGCAAATATAGCTGAAAATTTAGATTCATCAGATTTAAGTAGATTATCTAGTGACCTTATAGATTCTATTCAAGGTGATTTAGAATCACGTTCTGAATGGGAAAAAACATACACAGATGGATTACAATACCTTGGTATGAAATTTGATGAGTCACGCTCACAACCATTTCAAGGATCAAGTGGTGTAGTTCATCCAATATTGGCTGAGGCAGTGACACAGTTCCAAGCACAGGCATATAAGGAACTGTTACCAGCTAAAGGACCAGTTAAGACTCAGATTATTGGGATGCGAACTGCTGAAACAGAAAGCCAAGCTGATCGCGTTCAAGAATTTATGAATTATTACATCATGAATGTAATGAAAGAATATGATCCTGAGCTAGACCAAATGCTATTTTATTTACCATTAGCTGGCTCTGCTTTCAAAAAAATCTATTTTGATTTTTCATTAAAACGTGCTGTCAGTAAATTTATTCCACCTGAAGATTTAATAGTGCCATATGAAGCACCAGATATGTCTACAGCTGAACGCATAACACATGTTATTAGCATGTCTCGCAATGAAATAAAGAAACAACAATTGTCTGGTTTTTATGCAGATATTGAAATACCAGATGATTCATACACTGACACTGATGATGTACAACAAGAAATTGACAATATTCAGGGTGTAACACCTTCATATACAGAAGATCGAAACCGCACAATTTACGAAGTCCATACTATTCTTGATATAGAAGGCTATGAGGATTTGAATGCAGAAGGTGAGCCAACTGGGTTAAAACTACCATATATTGTCACTTTGGATGAGTCAGCTAATGAAGTTTTAGCCATACGAAGAAATTACAGTCCTGATGATCCTGATAAAAATAAAATCAATTATTTTGTGCAATACAAGTTCTTACCCGGTTTAGGGTTTTATGGTCTAGGTCTATCACACATGATTGGCGGCTTATCAAAAGCAACTACATCTATCCTTAGACAATTAATAGATGCTGGTACATTATCTAACTTACCAGCTGGATTTAAAGCCAGAGGTATGCGAATTAGAGATGAAGCAGAACCATTACAACCGGGTGAATTTAGAGACATAGATACTACTGGTGGTTCTTTGAGAGAAAACCTCATTCCATTGCCAATCAAAGAACCAAGTAATGTTTTAATGCAATTACTTGGTATATTGATAGATTCTGGCAAACGATTTGCTTCTATAGCAGATACAAATATAGGCGATGCCAACGGAAATATGCCAGTTGGTACAACAGTTGCATTACTTGAACGTGGTACTAAAGTGATGTCTGCAATTCACAAAAGATTGCATTACAGCCAGCGCCTAGAGTTTAATTTGTTAGCAACAGTCTTTTCGGAATTTTTACCGCCAACTTATGATTACGATACAGGCACTGCGCCTAGAGAAATCAAACAAACAGATTTTGACAGTAGAGTTGACATAGTACCTGTCAGTGATCCTAATATATTTAGCCAAAGCCAACGTATTACTTTGGCACAAGAATTACTGCAAATGGTTCAATCTAACCCAGATATACATGGACCATTAGGTATTTATGAAGCCTACAAGCGTATGTATGGTGCTTTAGGTATTGATAATGTAGAAAGCCTACTTCAACCACCACCAGATATGACACCTAAACCAGTTGATGCTGGACTAGAAAACAGTGGATTTTTGTTAGGACAACCAGCTCAAGCATTTCCACAACAGAACCATGAAGCTCATATACAAGCACATTCTGGTTTATTCCAAGTAAGTGTGGTGCAAGAGAACCCGCAAATTCAATCTTTAATTATTTCGCATGTTATGCAACATCTGCAATTTTTATCTAGTCAGATTGCGTCAGAGCAAATGCCACCAGAAATGCAACAAAGGATTAGTGGTCTACAACAACAAATGCAACAAGTACCGCCAGAGCAAGCTCAACAGATTGAGGCAGAATTATTAATGATGATGGATCAAATGTCATCACCAATTCTGGCTGAACTTACTAATAACTTCTTAGCAACAATACCAAATAACAATCAGAGTGACCCATTGGTTGCAATTCGCCAACAAGAACTACAATTGAAAGATAAAGAAATTGATATTGACCAACAGAATTTTGCTGCCAAACAACAATCAAGCCAGCAAGAAACAATGATAGATGCTGAATTAGCACAACAACGATTAGACGTTTCAAAAACAATTGCAGATGATAAATTGCAATTGGGATTAGATCGCATGAAACAACAAGCTAATCTAAAATTATTAGAACTAGAACAAAAATACAGGAGACAGTAATGGTATCTTCCATCAGACAAACAGAAATAGATGAATTAAAAGCTCAGAAAAAAATTGATCGTGCAAAAGAAGTAGCAGATTATGCTGAAGCAGAAGCACAACTAGCTGCTAGAAAAAAAGCATCAGATGACAGGATTGCCAAAAAAATGGCAATTATAGAAGCTGGTGGAGTGGTTCCTAACCCTAAACCAGTTGTTCAACCAGTAAAAAAACAAGAAGTAATTGAAGAAAAAATTGAAGAAAAGGTTGAAGAAAAGGTTGAAGAACCAAAGAAAAAAGTAGCTAAGAAAAAAGTAACTAAGAAAAAAGCAGCTAAGAAGAAGTAAAATGCCATTAAAAAAAGGTAATTCTAAAAAAACTGTTTCAGCAAATATTTCAAAAATGACAGCTGAAGGTCTGCCACAAAAACAAGCAGTTGCTATCGCTTTAAGTAAATCAAAAATGATGAAAGGCGGTGCTATGGAAATTCACCAATGCAAAGGTGGTGGTGCAGCTAAACGTGGTATGGATTATACAATGAGAAAATAATGGATATTATAAATATACTCACAGAACTAGAAAAAGAATTAAATTTTCAATTAAAAGATATACAAAATATATATATGAGTGGTTCATTGCGTGACATGGAACAGCATAAGTTCTTGCAAGGACAGCTTCATCAGTTGTACAATATGCAAGAGTTTATATCTAACTATAAAAAATTAGAGGAATGAGTAAAAAAATGGAAAATAAAATGGAATCAGCATGGGTTGACCCTGACGAAGTTGTATTAGACCCAACAAAATTAGACGCAACAGCGTTAGAAAGAATACCGCAACCTACTGGTTGGAAGATTTTAGTTTTACCTTATCGTGGTAAAAAAAGAACCAAAGGTGGAATTGTATTAACAAAAGATACGATCGACAGAGAATCGTTAGCTACTGTTGTAGCTTATGTGGTCAAGACAGGACCTCTTTGTTATAGTGATGAAAAGAAGTATGGTAAACCTTGGTGTAAAAAAGGTGATTGGGTTTTGATTGGAAGATATTCAGGTGCTAGATTTAAACTTGAAGATGGTGGAGAAGTGAGAATAATAAATGATGACGAAATCATCGGAACTATAAAAAACCCAGACGACATAATTTCCTTATAGGTGAGCTTAATGACTGAGATAAATGAACAAATACAAGAAGAAGAACCGCAAATTTCTATCGTTGATGATGCAGTGCAAACTAATTCCGCAGTAGATTCAGATGATGAGCTAGATAAATATACTAAAAATGTCAGTAAACGTATCAACACTCTCAACCAGCGTAATAAAGAAGTTGAGCAACGTGCAATTCAAGCTGAAAGATTATTGGCTGAAAAACACGCTGAAAATCAACAGTTATTAAATCAAACACAACACTTATCAAGTAATATTTTGGTTGCTGAAGAACAGTCAATTAATGCGAAAGAGAGCCAAGCTGATGAATTGTACAAGAAAGCTGTGGTTTCGGGTGACGCTGATTTAATGAGCAAGGCTGATACACTTAAAAGTGATTTATCAATACAGAAAGAAAAATTGAGAGTTGCTAAAAATAGACAGCAACAGCCTGTTCAACAACAACAAGTTCAACAACAACAAGTTCAACAACCTGTCCAGCAACAAGTACAACCTACTGAACAAGCAAAAAACTGGGCAAGTGAAAATACTTGGTATGGAGATAATAGCGATCAAACCAGTACAGAAGCAACTCAATATGCTTACTTTCAACATTTTAATTTGGTGAATGAAGGCTATGAGGCAGATTCTGATGATTACTATGATGCTTTAAACAAAAGAGTTTTTAAGGTTTATCCTAATTTGGAAAAATCTAAAAAAAATGCTGAATCAAACGATGCTCAACCCGCTGTGCAAAGAGTGGCATCTACTTCCATGGGGAGTCGGCAAAAAACACAGGGAAAAAAGAATGGCGTAACTTTCAGTAAGTCTGAAATGGACCGTGTGATGAAATTAAAACCACTCAATATGGAAAAAGATGCGTGGTTAAGATCAGTCGCAAAAGAAAAATTAAAAATTTCTAAAAGAGAGGTATCATAATGTCAGGCTTAGAAGATTTAGCTAAACACACGCGTGAATCCGAGACCCACGATAAACAAGCTCGTAGAAAACCATGGACACCAGTTAAAAAACTAGAAACTCCAGCACCGCCAGAAGGTTATGAATATAGGTGGGTGAGGGAATCAATTTTAGGCAAAGAGGATGCTAATAATATACATTATCGTCTGCGCGAAGGTTGGGATCTCGTAATGGGTGAAGAACTACCAGCAGATTGGCAACTTCCAACGCTTGGAGATGATAAAGGTAGATTAGCTGGCGTTGTACATAACGAAGGGCTTATTTTGATGAAAATGCCACTTGAAACTGTTAATGAACGCAGAGAGTATTTTGCAGATAAAACTCGAAAAAATACTCAAGCATTGGATAACACCATGTTTAATGATGCCAACAAAGATGGTAAATATGTGAAATACGATTCAAAACGAGACAATCAAGTTACTTTTGGGAAATCCAGAAGTAGTTAATTTTAATTACAGGAGTTAAAGAAAATGGCGAATAAAGACGCTGCTTTTGGTTGTAAACCTGTTCGTATGATGGGCGGTGCGCCCTATTCTGGCGGTCAAAGTCGTTACAGAATAGCAAGCGGAGCCACCACACCAATATTTCAAGGTGATTTGGTAACACAACTTACCGCTGGAGTATTAGGTCGTCATGCGGCAGCTGGAACAGTTCCAATTATTGGAGTATTTAATGGAGTCTCTTACACAGATCCAACTTCAGGCGAAACTGTTTTCAGTAACTATTATCCGGGTAGTATATCTGCCTCTGACATAGTAGCTAACGTAGTTGATGATCCGAATGTTGTTTTTGAAGTGCAATCTGATGAGGCTTTCCCTGTCGCAGATTTGTTCGGAAATTTCGATGTTGTTGAGCAGTCACCAGTTGGCGATACATATTCTGGAAGATCAAATGCAGAACTAGACACCTCAACAGGTGCTACTACTGCAACATTGCCTTTAAAAGCGATTGATATTTCTCAGGATCCTTTAAACTCAGATGTGGCGACAGCCAATACTAACGTACTATGTGTGATTCAAAATCACGTTATGGGCGTTGGCGCTGACGGTCTAGCTTAATAGGAGAAATATATGGCGATATCACGCGCGCAACTTAGCAAAGAGCTAGAACCCGGACTGAACAGCTTGTTTGGAATGGAATATGACCAGCATGGTCAAGAGTACAGCGAAATTTTCTCAATGGAAAATTCAGACAGAGCGTTTGAAGAAGAAGTTTTGATTGTTGGTTTTGGTGCTGCACCTGACAAAGCTGAAGGACAAGGCGTTTCATTTGACAACGCAACTGAGAGTTATACAGCACGTTATAACCACTCAACTGTTGCATTGGCATTTGCTCTAACCGAGGAAGCAATAGAAGATAACTTATACGACTCCCTTGGGAAGCGATATACTAAAGCTCTCGCGAGATCAATGGCTCACTCAAAAGAAACCACAGCGGCAGCTGTTTTGAATAATGCGTTTTCTTCAAGTCATACAGGTGGCGATGGCGTTTCGTTGATTAATACAGCTCACCCATTAGCGGGTGGCGGTACTGATGCGAACAGAGCTGCAACTATGGCGGATTTGAATGAAACTTCGTTAGAAGCAGCTTTGGTTGACATTGGAACTTTAACTGATGATCGCGGTTTGAACATCAATGTTATGGCTTCAAAGTTAATTATTCCTTCACAGTTGGTTTTTGTAGCTGAAAGATTAATGCAAAGTGCTAACAGAGTTGGAACAGCTGACAATGATATTAATGCAATAAAATCAACTGGTATGATATCAGGCGGTTACAGCGTTAATCATCATCTAACAGACACTGACGCTTTTTTCATCACAACTTCTGTGACTGATTCTGGCGAAGGTCTTAAAGGTTTCCAACGTACTGCAATGAGTAC
>Ga0209337_1003917_pt1 | contig 10399 bp, 10 predicted proteins | sample LinPmetageLP53_FD_184044 | JGI IMG/M metagenome (GOLD analysis project Ga0209337, IMG submission 184044) | Marine viral communities from the Pacific Ocean - LP-53 (SPAdes) (version 2) | ecosystem: Environmental > Aquatic > Marine > Oceanic | place: Pacific Ocean | collected 2010-02-08 | reverse complement strand
GGTACTACCATTCTTTTTCCTAATTAATTTTTTACCTATTTCTATTTCATCATGTTTTGCGTGTTTTTCTAATTCTATTCGTTTTAAATCTTTTTTAGTTAAAGGTTTAGGATTTTTTACTTGTTCGTATCCACCACTACCATCGGGGATCATATATATTATTTTTTCTTGTATCTTATGTATTATTTCTTTTGTGTGAAAATTTGTTTTTGGCCGACCCATTTTTTTCTTAGGTTTTTCCTCTACTTCTATTAAGGGTTCTTCTAATACTGGTTTTATTTTTTCAGTTTTCTTTGTATCTACTTTTGTAGTTTCTAAATTTTTAAGTTTTTCTTCTTTCTTTTTCTTATTAGATTCTACTAATCTTTTAGTCGCTTCTATCTGTTTTTCAGTTCTAGGTTTTTTTACTTTTGGTTTTTCTTCAACTATAACATTTTCAACATCTTCAATAACTTCAATAACTTCTTTTTTCGGTTTTTTTACTTTATCTTTTTTTGGATTTGGAGCAGAGCTTCTCTCACAACCACCAGTCGGCATAACTTCTTTTTTAGTTTCTACTATTTCATTCATATCATCTGTATTCAAACTTTCATCTGATTCATTATCACTCATTTTATATTATAATATATAGAAATTATTTTTAAATTAATTACTTAATTATATTTAATTATAAATAAAACTACAACAAAAATATTTTCTTAAAGTAAAATTTTACATTATTATTTCATTATAACTTTATGTAAAAAAAAATTTTTATTAAAGTAAATATATTATATTGTTAGTTTTATTTTTAGTATATTATACCGATATATTATTGATTATCAACTATATCTAATAAATTATCTAATACAATTCTATCTGCTATGTGCTTTGCTTCTGATTTACCTTCTATGGGATGTGTTTGATCCATAGCATCTATTTCATCTACTATTAGTCTTCCCTGTGGTCTAGTAATAGAAGTTGGTTGAGTTGGAACATTAATAGTTCTACGATTAGATATAATATTTCTAGGAATATTATTTTTTATATTATACTTTGGAAATATTTCAAAAAGTATAGATAATTCAAAATTTACATTATTCAATTGTAATAAATTATTATTTTGGTCTGTTATTGAAAATGTTACATGATCTATAACACCAACTTGGGACACAGTCACTTGGCGAAAATCTTGGTTATTCATATAGATAATTCCTAATGAATTCACATCTACACTAATTTTTTGAAGTGTAGTGCTATTACCAGCACGAGTAGATAATACATTAGCAGTTGATAAAGTAGATTTAATAAATATACTATGAACTGTGGCTAGATTACAAACAAAAGTTGATGTTAATGTGCTTCCAGCAGTTATAGTTCTATCCGTATCTATTTCTGCAAAACCGATTTCTTTATTTACATTTGATAAACTTAAATTTATTTTGTGTGTTACACCAGTCGTATTTGTAAAAGTAATTTTATTTTTTTGAATATCGTATGTTGTAGTAAAAATTGCTTTGAAAGCTGTATTATTTTCAAAAAATTCAACTAATTCATAAATATCGTAATCTTGGCTTGTTAATGTTAGTGTTTGCGTATCATCATAAATCAAAATATTATTATTTAATTCACTACTAATATTATAAAATGAGTATGGTAATTCTAGTGACATAACGGAAATATGTATTTCATCAGAATCACTTATAATAATAGGATTAGTTAAATTAACATCAAAATGTGTATTATAATCACTCGTTAATTGTGTAGCATCCTTACTTCTTATATGTAATACAGTGGAACTTTTAGGTTGAATAGACGAATGCGATTCCATATAATATATACAATATAATTTTTTCTAAAAAGTTTATTTATGCTGATGGTTTTTTATCTTCTAATAATCCTTGATTTTTTAAAAAGTTTAAAGTATTTTCTCTAATATCTTGTGATATTTTAACTTTATCAAAATTTCGTTTTTTTGTTTTTTCATTCTCATTATATGTTTTTTGACTATTTGGCAATTTCAATAAAGCGTTTCTAACACCAGCACTATAATTTTTACTTACATTATTAACATAATCTTTTACTATTTTTAAATTTTTGTCAGTTAATTTAGAATCCCCATCGGGTTTTGGTTTTGGTTGTGGCGGATCAAAAGGGACAGGATCAGAAGGGTTCAAATTTTGTAGTGGAGTAACTGGCAATCCTTGCGAAATTTCTTGTTCCTTATCTTGAATTTGTTTAAAAGCTTCATTTAACATATCTTGTAATTGTGCGTGTTTAACCTCTAATCCTACTTTATCAATAGGAGCTAACTTGTTATAATTATTTACATCTACTCGTAAAAGATTTAATTGGTTTTCTAAATCCTTTAATTCATCAGGTTTTATAGTTTTATTAGCAATCATAATAATTTGATTAATTTGTGTTATTTGTTGATTCATTCTACTACGATATGCTATACCTTTTTCTGTAATTCTTGTGCTTAATGTTTTTTCTAATGATGTTTCTTCATCGCCAATTTTAAATTCTTTAATTTCAATTCCTTTTGCTTTTAATAATTTTTGTGCTAAATCTTCCGGATTCAGATTTAAATTAAAAATCATTTCATTATTTATTTCTAATAATTCAGGATTACTATCCATATAATTTGTTTGTGAAAGATTTAGATTTTGTAACCATTTATAATAATCTGTTAATATTGATTCTTTTTCAGTTTGTAATATTCTATATTTATCTTTTTGTATTTTATATTCACCATCTGTTATTTTTGTTGTTAAAAATATTAAGTCTTCTATGTATCTTCTATATCTTGTTAATATAGCATAAAATCCTTTTGGTGATTTTAGATTTAATCGTTTATTACCAAACTGGATTCCTAAATTAGTTTCAAAATCATTTTCATCAATTTTTGTTGCTGGTCGTAGTGATGGTTCTACTGGTTTTGGTTGTACTGGTTGCGGTTCTACTGGTTGTACTGGTTTTGGTTCTACTGGTTTTGGTTCTACTGGTTGCGGTTCTACTGGTTCTACTGGTTGATTATCTTCTTTTTCTTTATTAATTTGTTCTTCTGCTTTTTTTCTATCTGCTGGTGATAATTTATCTAAAATTTCTTTTCTAATTTCTTCTAATGTTTTTTCAACATTTGGATCATCCGGTTTTTTTTTAGATGGATCAATAATCTGCGGATTAACGGGTCTTATTGGAATTGGTCTTTCAGGTATTATTTGTTGCTGTTCGGGTATTATACGGGGTTGAATAGATGGAATAATTCCGGCTCGTTGTCCAATCATACCTTCTTGAAATAATCCTATTGTTCGTTGTTGTGTTGCTCCTTTTGCTATTAGTTGATTTATTTGTGAAGTCATTGATTGTAATTTTATTGATAGTTCTTGTAATTCTTTTACACTATTAACATCTTCAATTTTTACAGGTAAAACACCTAATTCAGCAGGTAAAGAAATATTTTTTGATTTAGCATCAGCGACTGCCATATCGTAATTTCTTAAAGCTTCTTTAACATCTTCTAATGCTTTTTTTTTAGCACCACTTGACTTTTTCTTTGGTTTCTTTTTAATTCTTATTTCATGTTTATCGCTTAATATAATCTGTGCGATATTTGTATTAGTATTAATATTCTTACTCATTATATTAATATATTATAAAAAAATTATTTTATAAAAGTAAATTATTCTAAATTATGAAATTCACCGTGAATTAATATTAATTGTAAATCACGATTTAAAATAGCTTCATCTAAATTTTTAAAACATTTATCATAGACCATTTTATTATTTTTTCCAATTCTAACATTATAAGTATTACATCTTGATAAAGTAATATTCTTATATCCTAATTTATTATTTTTTGATACTTTCTTATTACAACTATTTTCACTAATTGTAGCTAATCTTAAATTATCTATATTATTATTTTGTGGGTTATTATCAATATGATCTATACATAATCCAGTAGGTATTTCACCTATATTATATTCATAAACTAATCTATGAAATTGAAATCCTTTTAATTTATTATTTTTAGAAAGTATTATTTGATAATATCCATCTTTATTTAATTGTCGTTTTAAATATTTTTTATGTTTATGCCCCCATACTAAATTAGTATTTAAATCAAAACTATATAAATCTTCATAATCTTTTATTGTAACTAAATTCATTTCTTACTTTATATAAATATAAAAATCAATTTTAAAATATTTTATATATATTATGAATAGAGTTCCGAATTTATTTATTGAAGTTAAATCGCCACCAGACTTTGTTAGAGTAGAATATTCAGTAGAACGTCATCGTGATTTAGAAAAAAAACAAATTCAAAAAATGAATAAATTGAAAAGTAGATTAAATAAAATTAAAAAGAAAAAATAGAAAATTAAAATATCCGTATAATATAATGCGTGATATATTAAATACACGATTAAAATCAAATATATATATTAACACAGTATCAGTTACATCTCCATTAGAAATTGCTAGTTCTAGTGATACAGCATCGACTGTTAGTATTAAGGGCTTATCAGGATTTGGTTCGGCTAATCAAATTGTAAAAGTAAATGCTGCTGCTAATGCTTTGGAATATGCTAATCCTTCTATAATCCCTGATAATATATTTGAAGAAGATGGGGTATTTATTAGTAATATAGATAAAAATGATTTTAATTATTTTAAATTTGAAAGAGATGATAACGGTATCACGGCATTTAATCTAAAAAATGTTTATAGCGGTGAAGCACAAGACGCATACATTTATTTATCAGATAACACATACTTAAATATTTCAGCGCCAGTTGGAAATATTTTATTTATAGATAACAACATTAAATTCGTAAATTCAAATACTAGGACGATGCTAGACTATATTAAGACATCAGGTTTATTGACTATTGGTGGGGCAGGTGATACATTACAATTAATTAATAATACAGCTACTTTAACTCTACCAACTAGTACATCTACCTTAGCAACAACTGCTAATATAGATACACTAAAAACTAGATATGATTTTAATACAGCGGTGTCTAATGGTAAATTGCTTATAGGCAATAGTAGTGGTAATTATACTGTTAATAACTTAACGGCTGGAACAAATATTGCGATTACTAATACAAGCGGCAATATTAGTATTGCTACATCTTCTGTAATCCCTGATAATATATTTGAAGAAGATGGGGTATTTATTAGTAATATAGATAAAAATGATTTTAATTATTTTAAATTTGAGAGAGATGATAGCGGTATTACATCATTTAATCTAAAAAATGTTTATAGTGGTTCAGCTCAAAATGCTTATATGTATTTATCAGATAATACATATCTAAATATTTTATCACCAGTAGGAAATATATTATTTGTAAATGACAACACTAGATTTGTTAATTCAAATACTAGAACAATGTTAGACTACGTTAAAGCCACAGGTGTATTGACTATTGGTGGTAGTGGCGATAGTTTAAAACTAGTCAATAGTTCTGCGACTCTTACTTTACCATCATCAACTGGAACAATTGCCTTGACTACTGATAATATTACTGGAAATGCCGCAACAGCGACAAAAATTGCTTCTATTACTAATAGTGATATAGTATTATTAACAGGAAGTCAAACATTACAAACTAAATTATTTTTGAATTGTTTTTATACAAATATGAAGATAAATGATACCACATCTACTCATAATTATATACTAACGGTTGAAGATTTAGCAGCAGACCGAAATATAAATTTGCCGTTATTAACAGCAAACGATGAATTTGTTTTCAAAGACCATATACAAAGTTTATCAAATAAAACTTTAACATTATTTAAAATAAATGATACATCTTCAAATCATAAATATAATATATTACCAAGTGAATTAACAGCAGATAGAAATTTAACTATACCGCTAATAACAGATAGCGATGATTTTGTTTGTGCTAATGTAGCTCAAACAATCTTAAATAAAATTTTAAAAGCACCAGTTATACAAAATACTTTAAATAGGAATCTATTTGTTAATACTGATCCAAGTCTTGGCGGTGTTGATTTAATTACAATAGGAAATACAACAGATTCTGTCAAAATAATTAAAGGACAAATAGTAGATTCTACTGGTGGTAATCTAATAGGTCAATCATCAAGTTTAGGTAATACTTTTGGTAATTCTACTACTACAACATCAATATTTAATTTGTATGCTTGTCTAAATTCAAATAACCGAGATTTATTAGCATATAATAGTAGCACTAATTTATTAACAATTGGTAATACAACTGATACTGTAAAAATTACAACTTCTAATTTAGAAATAACAGGTATAGTGTCAGTATCAAAAGACACAGATACAAAATCGTTTTTTGGTAGAGTAGCGATTGGCGATATGGGAACTTCTACTGATTTTGCTGGGTTCTCTCATCTAGATACTGCTGATATTGCTGGATATGCTTTAAGACAATTTTCAGATGGAACTACATATTTAAATAGTGCTGATACGAAAAACATATATTTTAGAGTTGGAAATGCTGATAAAATGATTATTTTACCATCAGGTAATATAGGTATAGGGAATACCGCGCCAAGTGAAAAATTAGAAGTTAGTGGTAATATAAAAACAACAGGTAATTTTACAATTTCAGGCACTGGTTCAATAGGTATTGGCGTTAGTAGTCCAAGAACAAATTTAGATTTAGCAAGAAATTATCCTAATGATATATCTACAACCAGTGGTGAAACTAGTAATATATATTTGAATGTGAAAAATGAGAGTGGTGGCACTAGTGGCATCGTATGGTTTCCTAATTTTAGTGGTTACAGTAAAACTAGTGCCTATATAAATTTTAATCCAACTGCTAATTATTTTAGAGGTGAATTACACATTGGCGTTAATAATACTGCTAATGCTACATCCCCTGCTACTAAAATATTAACAATAACAAATCTCGGTTTATATATAGAAGGGCTACTCTCACTCACAGGAGCAATTTATGGTAATAAAATAATTAACAGTGATACTATTTATATAGAAGGCGCACCAGCTACGGGCGCTTCAAGTGGCGGTTTCACAAAAAGATTTCAAATAGAAGATAGAGGTTTATATTTATATCAAAGTCCGTGGAGTGGTTCAGGCGACGCTACTGTTGGTAGAGGGTCTTGTTTAATAACGGCTGGATTTCAACAATTTAGAATTGAATTTCATATTAGCGGGACAGATGGTAGTCTAGTTTTTATGTCTTATATAAACGGTGTCGGCGTATATGTAGTAGAATATAGTTTTACAGGACAACATAAATCTAAAAGTATTAATGATACTATTTATGATAATATAGATGATTATATAGGTTTAATTTGTTATTGCACTGGTGAATATGCTACTTATGATTTTGATACTGAAACTTGTAATAGTGATAGTGCAGGAATAACAATCAACGATAGTATGCCTATAATAGATTTATGTAATACTAAAAAAGATAAAAGAGTTTATGGTGTAATATCAAATAAAGAAGATACTGAAAGAACTATGAGTTATGGTAGATTTGTATCTAATTTACCGAGTGCTAATGATGCTAATAGAGTTATTATTAATAGTATTGGTGAAGGAGCAATATGGATTGTAAATACTAATGGAAATTTTGAAAATGGTGATTATATACAAAGTTCAGATATTGCTGGATATGGTGAAAAACAAGATGACGATTTATTACATAATTATACAGTAGCAAAAATTACCTGTGATTGTGATTTTGATATAAATTCAATTAAATATAAAAGTAAAATGATTAATGGAAATATTGCTTGTTTTGTAGGATGTATTTACTATTGTGGTTAAACAAACTTTTAATAAAATACTTTTTAGAAAAAAGTATTATATATATATATAATGATTGATGTTATGCTATGGCCCGCATTATTATCTTTGAGTTTTGGAGGTGTTATCGGCATTATTTCACAAATCCAACACAGTAGATGTTCCGAGATACGCTGTTGTGGAATTTATTGTAAAAGAAATGTTCCAAATGATTTTGAAGCAACTGAAAAAGTAAAACCTATAAATGAAAATGAAATAGTAGCTAGAATTGTTAATACCCAAGAATAAAATAATATATATATATTATGGAAACTTTTATATTAAAAAAATCTAATAGAAAAGGAAAACGGTTTGTAATTATTATGGATAAAATGAAACATCATTTTGGATCAGATGTTGGTAAAACTTTTATAGATGGAAGAACTGAAAAAGAAAAACAATCGTGGATAGCTCGTCATAAAATGGATAAGGGATGGAATAATAAACATTCCGGAATTTATTATTCTAGACATTTACTATGGGGAAAACATACAGATTTAAAAAAAAATATTAAAGATTTAGAAAAATTATTAGATGTAAAAATTAAAGTAGAATTATAATTGTTCTATTAGTGTATCTACATCATTTTTTTTAATTTCTTCTAGGTAATCAGATTTAATCATATTCTTAATAACTTCCTTATAATGATGTTTTATCATACATTTCATAAGTACTTCATCGGCCCAAGGCATTCGTGTTTCATAAATCTTTTTAATAGTAATTAGTAATTGTTTTTTGTCTTCGGGTCGTATATAAGAATCATCTACTGGTTCTACATAATCAGTAATCATATTATTATCGTTAGTTTCATCTAAACTTTCCATTTATATATATATATAATATTTTTTTTATATAAAAACATTAATTTTAAATTATAATTAAAATATATTATAATTATATAAATGCCGAAAGTTAATAATAATAATAGTGAATTAATCCGCGAATATTTAGAACATATTAAAAAAGAAAAGTCAGTTAGTGAAGGGACATTAAAAACTTATAAGAATATTGGTGAATCATTACCATTTTCATTATTAACATCTCAACCAGTACTAATAAAAAAACTAAAAGATTTATATAGTAATGCGAATACTTTACAACTATATTTAAATATGATTATTTTAGTAAGAAGATATAAAGATGAAGATACAGATAAATTAATAAAATTTAGAAATAGCTTACGAGATGAAATTATAGAATCTAGAAAAGCTAATTTAGATAAACTAGATGACACTTTGCCAAAATTAGATTATATTATGAATGAATTAAATAATCTAACAGGAATTAGATATATACTAAATTATTTAATTATAGAACATGGATTAAGAAATAAAGATTTAAATTTACAATTTGTAAAAACTTTACCAAAAGATAAAACTGATAATTATATTTTAAATAAAGGAAAACATATTTTATTAGATATTAACGATTATAAAACACAAGAAAAATATGGAAATAAACAAATTAAAATAACAGATGAAAAGTTTATGAATGAATTTAAATCATTAGGATTAAAAAATGATGATTATTTACTTTCTAAAAAAGATAAAAGTAAGATCACAAATATATCTACATTTAATGATAAAGTATTAAATCTTACTATTGATAAATTCGGCCAAAATAAGATTATAAAAATAGTAATAAGAAATCTACTTAATAATAAAAAATTCCAAAAATTAGAACAGATTTCTAATGATAGAGGAACTTCACTTTCGGTTCTTCTTAAAAGTTATAATTTACACAATGGATTAGAAGATGAAAAAATAAAAGAAGATTAAAGTAATAAATATTCTAATAAACCCTGTGGAATACTATACCTTTGTAATAATGTTGTTTTATCGGGCATTTGAATATTAGGGCGTTCTCTTAAAAATTGTTTTGAAGTAACACCAATTCGCATAGGGTGTTTAGGATTTCCAGTACATTTACATAATACATTATCTAATTTTTTATTAGTTAATATTTTAGTTGGTTTTTTATAATTATATCCAAAAGTACAATAATCAACAATAACAAAATCTTTTTTGAAATTTTCATTTTCAATAAAGTCCCATATTCTAGAATATCTAGGATTTTCAATAAAATAATATTTTGGTTTTAAATATTCTATAATTTCAATAGTTTTATTAATAAATATACTATCTTTTTTTTGTGCTTCATATAAATCTTCTTTATCTTTCCATTTTCTTCCTATTAATGTATATTGTAAATTACTAAATATTTTACATTCTGGGCTTGCCCAAATAATATCAAAGTATCCTACTGGAAATTGTTTATAATCAAATTTCATAATATCACTTACTATTGTTGGTTTATACTTTTCTAATATATCTAAACTAATAACTTCTACATTATTATTATTTTCATAAAATTTTGTGATTGATCCACTTCCTTTAAATAATTCTAAAACTTTCATACTTTATATAATTTATAAATATAAAAAAATATTATAAATCCGTTAATTAATACATATAAATAAAAAAATTATAATGATAAACTACTTATAAATAGTCTAAACCCCCCTTAATAACAATATAATTTAAATTATACCTATATAATCGCCTATAAATAGTCTAAA
>Ga0209337_1003914_pt1 | contig 10404 bp, 14 predicted proteins | sample LinPmetageLP53_FD_184044 | JGI IMG/M metagenome (GOLD analysis project Ga0209337, IMG submission 184044) | Marine viral communities from the Pacific Ocean - LP-53 (SPAdes) (version 2) | ecosystem: Environmental > Aquatic > Marine > Oceanic | place: Pacific Ocean | collected 2010-02-08 | reverse complement strand
TCGTATCATGAGGTTCAGCTCCAAATAGATACATTGTTTTGGAATAAGATCTACAGTGTTTTTTGGCTATCGATGTTACATAACTTAAATTTTTATTTTGTTCTGATGAATTTTTTCCCCAATTATCTGCCATACCTTTTCCAACTTTAAAAATAATAAACTCTGGACTTTTGGATACTACTTTAATTTTTTTTGCATAAGCATTTCCACTCAACAACAAACCAATAACCAAAATCCCTAAAATTTTTTTCATTTAATAGCCTCAACTATTCCTTTACAGTATTTTAGATCATCACCTATGTAATTATCCATCATATACACACCTGTTCTTGCAAAAGAATTACTTCCGTCTTGATCATAAAATTTTAACATATTGTCCATATCTTTTTCTAAACTTTCTGCTGCAGTTTCTGCAGTCCAATTCATTTTTGACATTAAAATTCTACCTGCAAAGACTGCTACTTTATCATAAGCTTTTATAAGACTATCTGCAGTTGCTTGATCTTTGCTTTTAGTAATCGATGCAGCATACAAGTAAGCTGCTCCACATCTTTTTAAGATATAAGTTTGAACTATAGGATTTTCTAAATTTGATTTATTTTCATTAGCATATTTTTTTAATGATATCATTGATTGACCATAGACATTCCCACTTAACAACAAACTAACAACGATGATCCCTAAAAGTTTTTTCATATTATCTACCACCAAGATTTTTTCTTTTTAATAATTTCAATTGGTTCTTCATTGTGTATTGGATTATTAGCTTTAAATTCATCAAGATCTGCATTTAATTGATTTAGAGGCTCTCCACAACTATTGCACAGAGGCACCTTAATACCATTAGTGCACATTGGGCAACTAGCAAAACCATCGTTATAGTTATCAGAGGATGCATTAGGACTATATTCAAGATGCTCATCACATAATGAACATTTTAAACTTATTGAATTAATAACGTGACCAAATGTTTTGGTCGACTTATGATGATGGCATTTAAAGCACATCCAATTAAGAACTGGGTTTTTTGGTTTTTTTTGTTTCTGTGTTGTAGCTATTTTTTTTTCTTTAGTTTTTCTCATTTATTTAGTTGTTTTAAAAATCGTTTCTAGTTCATCGTCTAATTGATTTTCAGGTATTTTTCTTTTTTTAATTATATTTATAATTGTGTCTTTAATTATTTTTAAATGAACATTCTTTATATGATTTTTACATTTATTGGTTAATTCAGAACCATCATATTTAGTTCTTATACCCAATAAATCAGTTCCTTTATGATATTCATGGCCAGTAGATTTTAAAATAAATTGCAAAGTAACATATCCACTTATTTTAGGTACAGCTGCAAGCCCTTCAACAAATATACCTGTTATTGATTTATCATCTTCCAAATCTTTTAGTAAACTACGTGTTGGGCTTCCAGAAGTTGAATCGTGTCCATCGTATACTAGACTAGATAAACTAAATTTATCAGATGGTAACCAATCAATAATCTTTTTTTCATTTGTATATAACTTGTAAAATCTTAAGAAAAACTTCGTATTCTTTAATGTAAATATTTTATAGATTTCTTCAGTAATTCTATCCGCCCTATTATTAAAACTTTTTATTTCAGATGTTTCAAGTTCTGAAATTTTATCTTCTCTTAATATTGTATTAAGAAAGCTATCAATTAAAGTTTTTTCTTCTGTCGTAAATCTCTTATTTTTTCTTGAAAAAATTACGTCATCGATAGCATCGCCAAAAATATTCATGACACATTCCCACTTAACAATAAACCCAGAACTAAAATTGATAAGAGTTTTTTCATAATCCAAGCCTAACAAATCCTCAACTCTTACTCAATGTCATTTCCTGGGCCTTGATCCTTGATTATTCAGCCTATAATATTGCTTAAAACAAAAGGAGAAATATGGATAAATTTACTAAAGGAATATTGACTGTAATTGCAGTTGGAATAGTTGGGTTAAATGTTCAGATGATGAATGATGGTGGGTTCATTACTAAAGCTCAGGCTTTTGAACAAGGCGTTAAGGTTTCAATATGTGACTCGCATGGAATGAACTGTGCAGATGTAACTCGTGGCGGTAGACTGAAAGTAGATAATTAAATTGCTTTAACTTGCTTAGCATTACTGTGATAGCAAGTTTTACAGATACTGCCTGTATTGTATTCCTCAGTTGAAAACATAATTGTAAAATCTGTTCTAGCAATCTCAGTTCTATCACCTCCACAGAAGATGCACCTGTCGTAACTGACATTTTCAAACACACTATAATGATTTTCTTTACCTGTAGATTTGTACCAAGCCATGTAGGAATTTATAGGACAGTAAGAATCTATATGCAAAATAAAATTTTTTTTAATTTTTTTAGTGGATAACTATTTTTACTTCTACAAAAGAGAAGAACAGACAATACATAGTAAACTATTACCTCCCCTAACAAGATAACTAACATGCCTTTTAAGACTCCAAAGATAAGCACAGATGCACCTGGGACCACTATCGAAACCAGTTCACCATGGAGAACTGAGCGGAGCAACAGCGACGCTCTCAGGCCCTTAAACAGAATTAAAATACAACTCCAACGAGTCATTTGTTATTAAATTTATGAATTTAAAACCCGCATAAAGACTCAACTATTTAATAAAGTTTTATTATTTTCTTCTAGAATAAATTCTCCGTAAACATTGATTAATGGGACTAAGAAAACCAGGAGCGTAGTCCTTATGTAGTTCTTGTAGATTTAGTGGATTCACATACTACTAAAAGTGTTGTACACTGTACCAACGAAAGGCATAATTAAATGGACCTACAAGTTTGTAATCAATAGGTCCGCGGTTCGACTCCGTGCGGGGGCACCACTAAAACATAGTCGATTCAATAAATTATCCTTTCCAGAAAGATAGAACATAAGAACAACGAAGAACATACAATGCACGAATGTAGAATTGTTTGTAGTCCTTTTGTAGTCCTTTAGTATTTGATACCTAACGCGTTCAGTATCTGTTCTTTTGTTTTGCTTTCTAAATTAACGAAGTAAGTAATTAGAAGGACAGACTATGAAACTAACAGACAATTATATTTCTAAAATTAAACATTTAGATAAAGATCAATTCTTCACTATGTCAGGTGTAGAAGGTTTGACACTAAGAGTTTACAAATATCCATCAACCGCTAAGACCTGGTTCTATCAGTACAGACCTAAAGGTAAAAGCCCAGTTAGAATAAAGATTGGTTCACACTTTGAGCTGGGTATTAATAAAGCTATTACCAGAGCAAAAAAAACATCTAATGACATCTTCAATGGCGAAGATCCACATCAGATAAAACAAAAATTTATTGGTGAAAACACATTGGGTGAACAGCTTAAAGACAGCTATACATCCATTCTTACTGGATCAAGATATGCAGCATCATCTGTTGAAGGTATCAAAAATATATTTGGTACTTACATCTTTAGGAAAACAAAAAATCCTGAAATCAGAGAAATATTTAATCAGCTTGATAATATCCAGCATGTAAAATTATCATCTGTAACTAATAACCAGATAAGAAATTTGCATCAAATAGTTGGAGCAAGAACACCTAGACAAGCCAATCTATTAGTCGATTATTTAAGAATGTTTTTTAATGTTTGGATTGAAAGAAGCATTACAAGTAATCAACCTTGTAAGATTAAAAAGGAAGATAAGTTTGAAGAAAATGAGTACTTAGATTTTCTTAGAGAAGATGAACTTGATAGAGTTAGAAGTATTATTATTCAAAAAGATGAAAAGACTGGTAGATTTTTAGCATCACATTATAAGAAACATAAATTGTCAGTAGTTGCTTGTGCACTAATTGGTTATCAAATTTTCTCTTCCAGACGTACAAGATCAGAGGCAAGTAAGATCCAATGGTCCATGATCCAAGATGGATTAGTCCCTACCCTAAAACTTGAAAAAACAAAAACATCTAAGAAAAATAAAAAGACTGAGTTTGCTATGGGTGATGATGAGTTAGATATAATAAGAACTATTAAAAGAGATAGATTAAATAATCCTAAAAGTAAGTTCTATTATCCACCAGAAGATCCACGTTTTGATTATGTATTTCCATCTAATGTTTATGGAAGAGACTTTGGTAATGGTAGAAAAGGCAAATCATTATTCCTAACTGATGTAGATAAGACATGGAAGAAGGTTCTGGGATTAGCTGGTGTAACAAGACATTTAAAACATTACTCAGTAAGACACACCCATGCAACACAACTACTTAGAAAAACTGGTAATTTAAAACTTGTAGCTGATACGTTAGGCATAACAATTAAACAGGCCAGCAAGTATGCTAAAACAATGCACGAAGATGTTATTGAAGGTAAAAATAAAGCATTCAAACAAACTGAAAAAGTTGCACTGAAAAAAATTGTTTAAGTACTGCTAATGTTCTATTGATCCATAGGCCTTGGTTCATGTACAAGGTGCTATGAGTAAGTGGGACAGACTTGTAAAGTATTTAAACACAACCAATGCTAAACCTGAGAGTGTTGAAGCATTAATCAAAAACACTTGGCGACCTAAAGGTAAGACAAAAGCTAAGACTGGTGATTTTGCAATTATTAAAAAAGCATGGATCTATACAGTGTGTCATGCCATCTATAATCGTAAAGGCAAAATAGATAATAGGATTAATGATTGGGTGAGCTCTAAAGGATATATAATTAATTATAATATATTTCACCCAGTAAAAAAAAGAGATTCTAAAACTAAAAAATTAGCATGGGCAGAAGATAGACAAGACCTCTACAATAAAAAAACATTATTCCAACACTACAATGCTGTTAAAACAATATGGAACAGACATAAGAATATTAGAAAAATGTTAGAAAAAAATAAAGGTAAGTTAGACCAGTATCTTCTTATTTCTTTAATGGCAGAAGCAAATAAATAGATACTGTACGCGTAAGAGTATCTCTTCTCAGTTAGTAAATATCATTTATATAAATTATAGACTTTCCATAAGCTGAACTCATGCATGGTGGAAGTCCACCACTCGATTGAGGACTTAAAACACTGACGATACTAAAACTGACAGCTTATGACGAAAAAAAAATATGAACATAAATAGAAAATATCTTAGACCAAGTGAAGTAGAAGCAATCTATGGAATAAAGCAAGGTACACTTGCTAAACAACGAAGCCAAGGGTTCGGACTACCCTATGTAATCATTGGTCGTAAGCCTAACAAACGTAAAGGCGGAATCATACTCTATGACGTTGAGGATCTAGATCATGCCTGTAAATCAAAAAATAAAGTGGAGCACCTTCAATTATGAAAAAGAAACAATTATCAAAAAAGGAACTGGGTAAAGCTATAGCCAGAAAACATATCAACAAAGCTAAACAACTTGTGAAAAGGAAATTAAAAAATGAAAAATAAAAAAGACGGTAGACACAGAGTCCATTACGACAAAGGAGCTGTTGAAGAATTCATTAAAAATAATGTTGATCGAAAACTAGAGTCTAGGGGTCCAAGGTTTGTGTCAGAAACAGCAACAGAAGAGCAAGACTTGTCAGACATGATGGACATGAAATATGAAATGGCGCTGGAGAAATATTTAGAAAATAATCCAGGTAAAACTGAGGATGACTTCAAGGACCTAGTGATCACTATACCCATGGAAGGTGGCGGTTCAGCTAAGATTATAAAATTTTCTGATTATAAGGATCCAGCTAAAAAGGTGAAGCAGTTAGACCTTGCTGGTTTGTTTACACCTTCAAAAACTTTAGATTCACTTAGTAAGTCTGAAAGAGATCAGGTGAATATGCTTTTGAAAATGACACTAGGAAAAAAAGATTAATGTCAGAGCTACACCCCATTATAAACATGACTGAAAAAGAAGTATCTAAAGCATTTGGTATTCCAATGCATTCACTAAAAAGATGTAGGAATGAAAAAAGATTTACAAAAGATATATGTTTTACTCCACCCTACTCATGCAAGGTGTTATACGACAAATATAAATTTAAAGAGTGGTTTGATCAAAATAAACTACCTGGGCTACAAACAGAAAATCAATACATAAGAACCCAATTAAAAAATCTAAATCAACAAGGTAAGGAGCTAGGATTTTATCCAGCTAGTAGAAAAAATGATAAACGATAAAAAATTAGACATGAATAAACATTTAGTTGATACCTTAAACAAGTATGAAGATGAGCCAGACATTGTTGAACAGGTAATCAGAAATTCACCATCACCTGTGAAAGGTTATAAAGGTGGTAGTAGCCCCATACAACCTAAACCTTTAGTAAATTTTTCACCAAAGTTTTATCAAAATACAAAACAAAAATTAAGTAAGGAAGAAGTTGAAAAGGAAAAGTTTGATAGGCATATGGATAAAGAATATGGCCATGAAGCTATTAAAAAAGATATTTTAAAACAAATTTATCAAAATAAAAAAGCTGGAAAACTACCTTATGAAGGTATGTCACAATCCACAATTATAGTTGCAGAAGTTATTAAAGATAAAGCTCAAAAACAGCTTGCAAAAATGAGGTCTAAAGACTCCTCTATAACTCCGCCAACAACTGTCAAACCTGTTAAACGAATGTTGATAGATGTTTCAGAAGACCCTGAACTAAAGGTTATGAGAGAAAGAGTATTTAACAATAGAAGAGTTGTGCATGATGTTGACAGAGGTGGAATAGCGGGTCTCTTAGGTGGTGTAAAAAAAAACCAGAGATGAAACAATTGAATTAAAAACATTATGAGCCAGGACACAATAAGATCTGATAGCAATCAAACATTTGTAAAACATGCACCATGCAAGGAATGTGATAGTCCTGACAATGTTGCTGTTTATGCAGATGGTCATGGACATTGTTTTGGCTGTGATTGGACTGGAACATATGATGCAAGTATAAAATTAAATGGTACTTCCAAACCTAAAAAAAATAGAAATAATTATAATTATGTTAAGGCTACAAAAAATGAGATTCCAGGATCATTAAACTTTACTGGACCTGGTGGTGAAACACGTCTCAAGGCAAAAATGCTTAAAGGTTATGACACACACTACATCTACACAGATGAGCTTGGTAATACTCAATTCGTTGTTGAAAGAAAATATGATGATGAAACAAAACAAACTAAAACATTCTATCCCTATTCAAAATGGAAGAATAAGATAGACAATTCTACTAAGTGGCAGTTTTGGGCTCAGCCAATTCCAAGAACCATCTACAACCTAACAAGACTAAATAAAGCTAAAGAAAATTCTGTGATTGTTTGTGAGGGTGAAAAGACAGCAGATGCATATAACAAACTGAAACTATTACCCATTACCACTTGGTCTGGTGGCGCTAAACAAGTTGATAAGAATGACTGGAAACCTCTATTAGATTTTGAAAAAATTATCCTATGTCCTGACAATGATGACGAAGGTTATGATGCTATGCACAAGTTGGCTAGGCATTTAATTGAAGATCTACAGGTAGAAATAGAAACTATTTATATAGTTCTATATCCTGATGAATTTCCAAAAAAGTGGGATTTGGCTGATCCAGTGCCAGAAAAGAGTCACACAGATGCACACAGATTAATATTTAATGCTCTACCCTATACGGAGGCCATAGAAAATTATAAAGAATTATGGAAACAACTAACACCGCAACAAGTCGCAGAAGTTGACAAAGAAAAATCTGAAAGACTGCTGGAGATAGCACAGGATATTTTTTATGTACAGTCGCTTGACGAAATGCTGGACATTAAAAAAGACTTGCTGGTCCCACTAAAAGGATTTGATAATAATTATGGATATCTAAAGGTTAATAAAAAAAAACCATCTACATGGTTACTAGAGCAAGAACCTCAAATATTTAAACGCGCTAATACATTTGAGTACAACCCTAAAAGACCAAAAGGATTAAATGACGTTAATGGTGTAGCAACTGTAAACAGATATACTGGACCAAATATAAGACCGAAACATGGTGATATTAGCATGTGGAGAGATACTCTTATTGACGTATTTGATGATGATAAAAGAGCAGACAACATTGAGCAATACTTGGCCTGGTGTTTCCAGAACCAAGGTGAAAAAGCCATGTGGTCACCACTATGGATTTCACCAGCTAAAGGTATAGGTAAAAACTGGATAACAAATGTCCTAGGTGAATGTTTTGGACTTAAAAACTTCAAACCTAATCTTAAATATAAACATGTAATAGGTAAGTTTAATTCATGGATCATTGGAACTCAGTTTGCAATTATCAATGAAGTATTTTTATCAAAAAATTTCAATAAGAAACAAGAACTGTCAGAAGAAATAAAAGATTTAATTACTGAACCATACATACATATTGAAGAAAAATTTAGAAGAGGATTTGACTACCCCAACACCTGTAACTTTATTTTAATATCTAATCATGAAGATTGCATGAACATAGCTGATGATGAAAGAAGATATTATGTTGTGAAGTGTACAAAGAAAATTAGACATAGAGATTATTGGAAGCCACGTTGGGAATGGGCTGGCGGTGATGGTAAAAGATTTTTAATGCAGCACCTGATGGATCTAAAAATAAAAGATCCTGATCTGTATAAGGAGCGTGCACCAGTTACAGATGATCTTAAAGATCTTGCTAAACTAAGTGAGCACCCAGTATTCCAATGGCTTGATGAACACAGAGAAGCAGAAAGTGGACCTTTCGCCAGACAAAATGAAGGTGTCTATAAGGTGTTCAACTATATGACTGTAGCTACAGAGCTACATAAATCCTGTAGCAACCTTGGTCAAATGGGTACTTTAGAAGTAGTAATAGATTGGTTAAAGAAAAGATCTTCTTCATGGGATCCAGTTAAAGATGTACCTACAAAACAAATTACTTGCGCTGATGGTAAAAGACCAAGAGCCTATATGCTACCACCAGAAGGTGATGAAAAAGAACAATGGATCAAGGAACTAAGATCAACACCTAATACACTTCTTGGAGCTTGGTATGAAATGCGAGGTCCAGTACCAGCTGGAGCATTACAAACATTTACACCTAAAGATCCTGATAGATATGGAAAGTTACCAAGAAGGCCACTTAATTTATGATAAATTTTTTTACCAATAGAAAATTAATAAAACAACTACTGGATATGATCGAATATCTGATGCTGGAAAACAATAGATTAAGAAAAAAGATTGATAGATTACAACACCGCCAAGGACTAAGGTTTGGTGGTACTCAGCAACTCAAGGTAAATACAAAAAAGTAATACACCATCAATCAGCACAGCCAGGGCCCATGGGTGGGTATTAAAGTCTTATCTTTTTATTTTTCTCTGAGTAAGTTGAGTAAGCTGAGATTGTGTTGATTTTTATAATTAATTTCTTACTCAATCTACTCACCACTACCTATTTTGGTTAAGGTAAGTTACTACCTTAAAAGTTGTAGACGTTTGTAAAAGTTAGGTCTGAATAGAAAAAAAGTTAGTAAAAACACCTAGGCTAAGAGGCGGTGTTTACTCAGGTCAAAAAAAAAATTTACTCACGAACCACAAACAGATTCACTTAAAAAATGATCTCTGATATAACCATTACCACATTAATAATATTTCATTGAGCTAGGTGAGTAAGTCTGTCCTGGTGAATTTACTTAGCTCATGAGGTCCATGATCCATGGCCCATAACTCTATATGAAAAATTAATTTCTTGGAGGAAGAATAGCCATAAGCTTTGTAAAAAATTCTGTAAATTCTTTTGGATATCTGGTGTAACTGGTAATTGTTAACAATTCATTTAAAAACTCATAAGATTGTTTTCCTAAATTTGAAACATCTTGTTTTTGCCACTCTAAATATTTGTCTATAAATTCTTTAGAATAATAACCATTGTCTCTTTTATATTCATTCCAACATCTTAGGTGAAATTCTGCATAGTAAAAAAATTCATCTTTTTTTTGCTCAATACCCCAATCCATCGTTTTTTCATTTAAAGCCTGAACATTCGATGCTTCAGAAATTATATTCTGAAATAACCTAAAAAGTTTAAAATTTATCGGGTCAGATAAATCAGCAAATTTATCCTTTGCTTTTGAGGATCCCATTAGATCATTTGCAGTATTGTTTTCTTTCTCCCACTCTGTGATGGCTTCTTCTCTAGTTTGTAAAGCTTGTATTATTTCTGATCGTTTAGTTTTATTCACTATAATTTGTGGGTATGCGTTTAGATTTTTGATATATTTAATATCAGCACAATGGGATAATGCTTTACGTTCATTATTTTCGTCTCTCGAACAACCAACTATAATCAGACCGATAAATATTATAGATAGTAGTCTAACCACTCTTTTTTTCTCTTTTAAAAACATATGTGTTTAGATCGGAATAATTGTGCAAACTAACTCCAGACTCAACATACTCCCAACCTT
>Ga0209337_1003911_pt1 | contig 10408 bp, 2 predicted proteins | sample LinPmetageLP53_FD_184044 | JGI IMG/M metagenome (GOLD analysis project Ga0209337, IMG submission 184044) | Marine viral communities from the Pacific Ocean - LP-53 (SPAdes) (version 2) | ecosystem: Environmental > Aquatic > Marine > Oceanic | place: Pacific Ocean | collected 2010-02-08 | reverse complement strand
AAAGGCTTGGTTCCATAAAGCCGCGCCTGTCATAGGCTCACGGATTATGTTGCTACCCTTAGGCCAGATCGTATCGACAGCTTCGCTCGGAGCTTGGAATAGCATCCGGCCTACTTGGTTCTGTCGGATGTACTCAGCAACCCTTGTAGGCTGATCATACTCAGACGCTTCAAGCTCTCGCCCTTCAGCCATAGGATCTAAGCTGATAGCTTCGTCGCGCTCAGCCTGCATCTGAAGCTGGTCAAGCAACGTGCCCCATGACTCTGTGTAGTCTGCACTTGGCCCTTCCTGTTGGCTTAGCCACTCTTGCCCTGTAAGCAGTTGCCCATCGACATTGCTCTCAAACACGCGAGCATCGAGCAACTCATGCGGGTGTCGCAGGTAGTACTCATGGTTGTAGCTAGAGTTGTTAAAGAAGTCGGACGCTTCTAAATCAGCTCTGCCCGCTAGCTCTTGGTGCTGCTCCGCAGTTGCATGAACAATGCTTGCTGAGTTGTACGCCTTGCGTATCTCTTTAACTTCCTTCGGGAAGATGCTCTCAAGCAAGCTGGAGCTTTCGTTGTCCAGCACGATGCCAGAAACCACTAGTGCGTCAGGAGCAGGACCACGGACTACACCGAGAACATCCATTGCTCCTTCGCCACGAACCAACGTAGACACACGGTACGGTCTGTTGATCGCTGCGTTGTATGCGTGACTGATCGGGCTAGCGTCAATCAAGCGGCGCAACGGACGCATAGCATCCATGTACGCTCGGTTGCCAGACAAGGGCAGCACAACCTCTTCTGCAAACCCCGGAGCTTGCATGAGTTGTCTAGTCTTTCCTTTGTGCAACTCGTTAAGAGAATGCACATCTTTTACGTCTGCCTTTGCTTGACGCCGTTTGCTTAGCTCAAGGGCTGCCTCAGCAAGATCGCGTACTTCTTGGTTAGGAGCGTCTCCCTCTTTAATGTGTTTGTTATATACCGTTCCACCAGTCATAACCAAAGTCTTGTTTGCCAAGAAAGGAGCAAGCACTTGTGCGGCTGAAGCATCCTCAGAAGGCACGGCAACTTCTTTGTCGCTGTAAAAATCAGCAGCAATCAATGAGTCTGTAACTCTTTGCTTTGCTTCGGCAACAACAGCTTCAGCTTTTTCTACTTCCTTTTCTGCTTCTGCAATTTGCTCATTAAAGCTCTTAGGTAAGCCGAACTCTGTTTGGTGTGGATACGCCTGATGCAGCGGGATTAGGCCAGTGCCACCCGGCTTCGTTGGAAGTCTTTTAGCTGGAGCTTCATACGCAGTACGCTCCTCCTTCGTGCGCCTTTTGAGCACTGGAGGAAGCTGCTTTAGGGACTCTTCTATTGTTTCCGGGCCTAATTGTGGCTGGTCCGATGGGCGTCTCCAGTCCTCTTCTGGCCGCTGGAACATCTCCTCTGTACCCGGGCCTTTGCGCTTCTCTCCAAGCTCAAGGTTCTCCCATTCAAACGAAGCAGGATGTAGGACCGCGCCCTCTAGGAACCCGCTAGGGATAGACGCGCCATCAACAATGTAAAGATCTTCTCTAGGTCCAGTCTTGCCATGAAGGATATGGCCGTAAGTCTGGAATTGAGTCAGCTTTTGGTAGTCCTCACGGACCCAGTCCAGCGCCTGTCCAAGGAAACCATCGTCTTTAAGCGTATGCTCGTCTAACTCTAAGCCTTCGGCTTTTTTATCGACCAGTTTTTGCAGGCGCTTTAAGAACTCATTGCGATGCTCTGTGTTGCCAAAGCGTGCTATTTGACCGGGAGTAACGCCCTTAGATTCAGCCAGTTCTCTAGGTGATAGTTTGTCTTCTACTTGACGCTTACGCTGAAAAGACTTTTCGTGAGCATCGAATAGCCCTCTTAAATAGTCTCGTCTTCTTTGAACTCCTGCATAGCTTCTGTTACCTGCTACATTCAGAGTTTGAATGCCGTTGCTCCGCATCCACTCTTGAAACTCTTCGGCTGTTGGGTTTTCAATGATCGGCTTACCTTGCTGCCGAGCAATTGTCTTAGTTAGTTTGGACCCCGGAGAGTTAAGGTTGTCACCTAAAAGCAGCGTGCCGTCAGAGTCGATGACATTTTGCTTCGTTCTTGGGTTGTATCTTTTCTGTCCGGCGCTTTCTAACGGGCCTTTGTAGGCTGCTTCTTGCTCTGATGTAACTTCAGATAGACCCAACTCTTGTAAAGAAAGATCAGCACCTTGCTGTGTTTGGTAGCCCTTTGGAGCAGTGCCGCCAGTTTCATAGCCAAACTCTTTAGCGACATCGAGTCCAAGACGATCAGCGCCGATCTGGCCGCCTGAAATGACTTTCTTAAGTCCAACCTCTCCTGCGCGACGACCTTCTCGTTGCTCTGTCTCTCCAGAGATGTACGCCAACGCAGCCAAGATATCTTTGCCAAGCTTGTCTATCTCTTCTAAGTGGGTCGGCTTATCCCAGTGTTCTGGGTCTGCCGCCTCACGGCCAAGCGCCCGAATGTCTACGCGCCCGTCCTTGCCTCTCTTGATGAAGCCGAGTGCAACCATTGCCGCACGCATACGGCGCAACTCTTTGCGGTATGACTCTGTGCCGATCTTTCCTGTAAGCTCTTCGCTGCTATACAGGATCTCCCCCTCAGTGCTAATCACATAGAGTTTCTTGGGGTTGACCTTGTTGAGGCTAGTGGGTTTATTGGTAGGGCCAACTACATCCTGCGCGAGAGGCTGGAACTCCGTTTGTTCGTATGTAACGGCCTCAAGCTCACGCACAAGCTGCTTTTCATACAGCGGACCTTTTACCCCGGCAGAGAACCCAGCCCTTTTAAGAGCTTCTTTGTAAACTCGTCTAGCGTTTACTTCCTTTAGAGCAGAGGCTCGACGAGCCCACCAAGCAGAAAAGATGTTCGCAGAAGCAGGCCCCGCAATTGAAACAAGCTCTTGCTCTTCAATGGGCGGCAAGCCAAGGCCAACGCCTTCTGCTGGCTCAGGTCTTTCGCGCCTAGCCTCCTGAATAATCTCCTCTACTAGAGAAGGGTCTAAAAAGCCTTCTTCTAACGGCTGATCTTTTGTTTGCCCTTCCTCTTGCTGAAAGCCAAACTCTCTTTCAGCCTGTCCTTGCGTTTCCGCGTCGTTTCTAAAGACCGCGTCTACAAGGTTCTCGCCAGCCTCAACCTTAATCCCAAGGTCATTAAGAGCTTGGTTGATGAGTGCGTCGAAACGATCCCTGTCGCCAGTCGTCTCCTCAAGCAACTCTAAGATCTGCCTGAGATATGGCTCACCCTCGCCAACCTTAGATTGCAAGATACGAAGAAGACCGCCGTCTATGTTTTCGGCTAGCTCTAGTAGCTCTTCACCAGCAGGCGCTTGGAATAGAAGCGGGCCTTCTTGGTGCAACGCTTCACGAGACTTACGATCTGCAGCTTCTTCAGCGTTCTCATCTTCAAAGTCACGCACGAACTCTTTAGTTTCTGCTTCAACAAACACGTTCGCGCGAGCCCGGGCAGCGGCGTTCTTCATGCGAGTCAGCACGCCCTTGCGCTTCTTCTGCTCCTCTGCAGTCATCTCGCTAAGGGTCTGCTCGTAGGCAGCAGCCTTTTCTTCCGCAGCAACGGCTGCCTGCTCGGACAGATCAGCAGCGGTGGGCTCAGCTTTCGGCGCAGCCTCTTCCTCAGGCCTCACCCTTGTCTCTAGAGCTTGACCAGCTTCACGCTCCTCCTGTAGCTCCTCAAGCCTACTACGCGCATCGTCAAGTCGTACTTGACCAGTAGAGTCAGCTAGCTCTCCTTCTGCTACTGCGCGCTCCTCTGTCTCTAAGGCTTGCCCAGCCTCACGCTCTTCCCTCTCTGCTTGTCGAATCTGTTCGTCAAGCTTTACGTCAGCTACGCGCTTTCTTGTCGCTGAAGACTCATCCGTTGACTTAATCGCAGCAGCTATGGTTTTGGCTTTACGAACGATACGGCGAAGGATGCCATCTCTGTCTTGTGCCGTCTCGTCTTGTTCGGCTTGGCCTTCTACTTCTTGCTCTACTTCCTGCTCTACTTCCTGCTCTGCTCGCGCTAAAGCTCCGAACAACAAAACTGTTTCAGCTTCCTGTCCTTGCTTTTGCTCCGCTTCTTCCTTATTGCGCTCAGCGGTTTGCTCACCCAGCGCCTTAAGAGCCTCCGCAAACTTCGTCGCCACATGTACTGTGTTGCGCCCATGTTTCACTTCCCGTAACTCAGTAAGCTCCTTTCTAAGCTGTGGCGCAGAAAGCTTATTGATTAGTTCTAACTCAACTTCGCTGCGTGCCGCCTCTACTTGTTCAGCCGTAGTAAGATTGTTGCGTGCTGCGTAATCAGCTACATCTTCTTTTGTGGCAACAAGAATGCTTTCTTCTTGCCTTTTGTCGATTAACTCATTACGCAGGTCAGCGATGTCCATGTCTTTGAGGCCGCTCACATCTGCGCTAGTCCGCAGATCTTCGATCCCAAAGCCAAGTTTCTCTAAATCGCTTTTGCCGTCTTGCGACTGCACAGTGTCGCGTCCGAATGCATTAAGGTCGTTGAGCAAAGCAGTGTATCGCTTCTGCTGCGTAGTCATCAGCTTACCTTCGCCAACGATCTTGTTGAGCCGCTGAACGAAGTAGTCTCTGATGCTGCCAATCACCCCCGGATTGTTTTTAGCAAGCTCATTCAATACGTCTTGACCACCAAGTCGGTTCAAGAAGATCAACAAAGGGGTGTGCATCTCTGACAACACCGCCCTGCTTTCTAAGCGCTTATACTCCTCATAACTAAGACCTTGTTCTTTAGCGTATGCCTTTAACCTTTCTTCTGTTTCTGCTTTTTGCTCTTCTAGGGCAGCATCTCTAGCTGCTGGGTCTAAGCTGTCAAAGTCTTCGTGCTTTTCTTTAGCAAACAAGAAGTTGAACTTGTCGAAGTACTTAGTCCATGCTTGATCTTGCAGAGCATTGCCTGAATCAACATCTTCTAGAGCTTTGCTAAGAGCGGAAGCAATCTCTTTGCGCCCTTCAATGTCTGCGTTGTCAATCGCGTGCATGGGCTCATGCCCATAAGCGTCTGATAGCAAGTCCAGTGTAGAAGCACTGTTAACTCTGTTTGCGTTAATAAAAACAGTGTCGGTTTTAGCGTCATACACAGCAGTAGCTCTGCTGTTGAAAGCATCACTGCCTGTGACTAACCGTACATTGCTGACGCTTCCTGCAATCTCTATTATGTCTTGCTGGAAATCTGACAGATCTTCTGTGTCTAGTACCGTAACGGGCTTATCTGTTTCACTATCAAACGAAGACTGAAAGCTGTCAGCAGCAGCCTGCACATCTTCAGTTACATTGCTTGAAGCCTGCAACAGTTGCGGGATTGCAGCAGCTTCTCCTAGTTCTTGAAGCTCTGAATTAGTGGCGATTGACAGAAACGCTTCTTCTCTCTCTTCGCTATTTCCTGTTTGCGCTCTTTCTAGTGTGCCCTCAGGCAGAGTGCCTTCTTTCTCTAGCTCTAGAATTCTGTCAATGAAGATTTGTGTAGCTTCAGCGTTCTCCGTCCTAGAGGCACTCAGATCTGTGCTAAGTTCACCTATAGCAGTAGGAGCCCCGTGTATAGCTCGAGTGAAGCCTGCGGCTGTAGCTCCGGGAACAGTGAAGGCTGTAAGCTCAGCAGCTATCTGCTTCCACTCAGGGAAGATTGAAGACAGGTTATAAGTCTTCTCTCCGCCATCGTCGTATTGGACGATGAACTCTTCCTCTCCCTTCAAGGTCATCGAGCGAACGACTCCGCCGAATCGCTCCTCCATAAACTCCTCGATGGGTCCGTGCCAGCCACCCTTGCGGAGCTTGCCCATCAAGCTGTCAAGCTTGCCCTTGCGAACAAACTTCTGAGCGATAGACATCTGCCCTGCTTGCATCATGTTCAGGAATGGCAAGCGCATAATCTCTGGCCCCATCGATTCACTGAGGTACTCAATGAACATGTCGGCCATACCAGCAGGAAGGCTCTCTGTGAAGTCGCCTATGCTGCTGTTGAAGTTAATGTGCAGGTTGTCTAGCTCATCTGGCGACAGATACATCTCGCCCTTAGACATCGCTCTGCGGAAAGCAGAGGCTCCTGAACGTCCTCCCCAGTACCCATCCTTGGCTAGACCAATGGGGCCAGTTACCCCCTCAATGACTGCTGTACGGCCTAAGGCTGCGCCTCCTAGCTCTCCTGCCCACTCACCTAGACCACGACTGCCTTTCTCTAAAAGCGTTGCGCCTTTTCGTACAGATTGATCTCGACCTGCCGCTTTGCCTCGGCGCATCATAGCCTTGCCTGCCGCACGATCTCTTGCCTTTTTACCAGCGACTTCAATGGCTTCACGCAAAGCCTTGCCGCCAAGAGCCATGCCTGCTTTCTTAGCAATAGCGCCACCTAGTACGAACTCGCCTACGAATGCAGGAAGTTGAGCGAGGATAGATCCGACTTGGTAGCCAAAGGTCTTCTCAGCTTGTGAGTGAGCTAAGTATTTAGCCACCATCTCGTACTGCTCTTGTGTCGCTGTCTGTCCTTCTACTGCCTTAGAAGCCTCATACAGCCCAGCTAGTTCCGATACCTCTGAGATGGAGCTTACAACAGGAATGAACCGTTCCCAGTTTGTGAACGCCTCGCCCATGGCATCCATGAACCCTAGCTCTTCAGGGATCTCCGTGTCAGCTACAGGAGATTCTGGCTGCGTTTCAGGACGAGCCTTAAAGCCATACCTAGCAGCAAGCTCGTCGTAAGCATCTTCGTTGGATCGATGACCACCGAAGTTTGACTGCCGAGCTAGCTTGTCTCCGTACTGCTCAAGGAACGCAGAAGAATCAAGCACTTCCTCTTCTTGTGCCATTACTTAGCGACTCTCTTGTTAACAGTCTCAAGTAACCAGTCATACTTCTCGACGGCAATTGTGTTGTCGTTCGAGGCTGCTGAACTACGCCTTCTATTTAGGTAAGTCACCAACTCCTCTGCCCCTCCACGTTCTACTGCCAATGTCATAGATTCTATCTCAGCGCCGTGGAGTCTAAATTGCTCGCCTCCGCTGCGTCGTGTCTCTTCGTCGTAGTACGTTGTGCCGATCCTAACGGGTAGATCCTTAAAGATCTCCTTAAGCCCTGTACTCATTCCTTGAGTATTTTCGGTAGCTAAGTAACCTGGAGGCTTGGCAACATGGCTTGCAGGCTCGGTGGGCTCAACAACAGGCTCAGCAACAGGCTCAGCAACAGGCTCGGGAGCGGGGGCGGTAGCACCTCCCCGTGGGGCGGCTGCAGCATCGGCGGCAGCAGGCTCGCCCTTCTTCCTGTTGGCGTCTGCTTCAAACACGGGGCCAAGGATGCTCTTCCATTCGCTATTGTAGAACCCGGCAAATTTACCGTATTGGTCTTTTCCTATCCCGCCTCTAATTGCGTCCATAATTTCATTCTTATTACGCACGACAAAAGCTTTTGCCTCAGGACGCGTAAGACTCGCGCCACCAGAGGACATTAGCCAGTCATAAAGTTCAGAATCATCGTTATTTACATTGGCCTGTGGGGCTCCACCATAGATTTGCCTGTCTTTCCATTCGTCAGGAATCGTAGTAGTATCGTAACCAGCATTTTCCCAAACGCTATCCCACGCTTTGTCGCGCTCCTCTTTTGTGTCACCCGATTTCTTATAGGCTTCACTAGCCTCTTTGCCAAGTCGCCCCTCTTCAGAGCCAAACTCACCCTCGATTTCTTCACCACTCCAATGTGGATCTGATTTTGATCCGGGCATAACAAACGCTTTTTTGCCGCGTGCCTTTGTCTTGACCCTAAGAATAGCCCCTTCTGTGTCACCTTCAGCCACAGGCTCTTCGACAACTTCATCGTCAGCACCGACAGCACCGCCAGCACCGACAGCAGTCGTCTCCGCTACTCGCTCATCAAACAACTGCTTCAAGATGTCTGTGTACACATCGTTGTCGTAAGTAATGCCATCAAGCGAATGCTCAACCGTGCCAATAATCTCGCCACGCAGTGTAGTTTCGTCTATGTCTGCCATAGTCTTGCCTTCTAAGGCTTTGTCTACAGCCGAAACAAACAACCCCTTTAAAGCAACTTGTTGCTCGGTATTTCTGAAATAGCTGATCGTGTTCTGGTACGCAGCACGTTCGTTGTCTGCGTTAGCTTCCTTTGTAATCTGATCTCTTCGCTTAGTAACAAGCTCGTTTGTCAAGCCCAGCTTTTGAGCACTTGCAAGCTCTACGAGACCTAAGTAGGCGTTAGCTTTCTTTGAGAACGGAGTGTCTATTTTGTTTGATTCTTCCCACTCTTCTTTAGCCTCAATTAATGCAACGTCTGCCGCTGTCAGTTCCCCCATCTCGTTTGATTGTCTAGCACTAGCCCCTCTCGCATGCTCCAGAATGCCAAGCGTTTTGAGATCGAGTTCCATCTCGTCTGATTTACGGTCTTGATAAAGATGCGTAAACAGTTGCGTCTCAGCGTTCTCAAGCCTCATCAACACATCGTGGTGAGAGGCCTTGTCGTTACGATAGTCCGTTAGTATTTGGTTGTAAGCTTTACTGTACTCTCCCCAGTGCTCGTCTTTAAGACCGTCAAAATGCAAACCACTTTGTCGCTGCTCTTCTGTCGGCTGCATCATAGGATCATCGAAGAAATCTTCGATAAGCCTGCGCTCTGCCGTTTTCATTACAGTGGTTAGGCTTTCAGCTTTATCAGAGTACCACTCTTCTTTGAGACTTCTGATCTCTTCTGGTTTGCGGTCGAACATCGTCCGACCCCACTCTTCTTCCATAAACTTGGCTTCAGTCTCAAAGTTTTCCATGGCTTGCACAACCTTAGGAGCCACTGCCACTCCTTGAAACTGCGTGTCTAGACCAATCTCGTCTAGCTTTACACCATTGTTGCTAAGACGAGACATAGCACTACGCTGCATCTGAGAAGGCTCTGCTAGCTTGCCTTTAACTCCGGGGCCTCTCGACAAAGTCGATTGCATAGTTCGCTTGCGACCTGCAAACCCTTTACGCAACTCCATTGCTTCGTTCTGCAGATCAGCTTTGCGAACTGCTGCACTCTTAAGCATCAAGTCTTTTTTAGCAACCTGAAGATCTAGGCTATGCAACGCTTGCTGCCTTTCGTCTTGTTTCTTTGCTAGCTCGTCTGACTCTAACTGACGGCGCATTTCCATGCCTTGGAGCACGCCCGCTGTGAGCCCTCGTAAGTTAGACCCTCGGTCTTTGCCGTGAATGATAAAGGGAACCATTAGCTAAAAACCTTGATCATGCGGCCAGCAATCTTCCGATTCATCCATCGACGAATGATTGCCTTAAGCCATGGTTTGTTGGAGATGAACTGAGCGAAGCGTTCACCATGCTTCGTGTACAGGCTGAGGAACCAGCGAGGAGAGTCCTCTGTCAACCATGACCTAAACAACATCCACTTCGGGTTGTCTTGCCCATAGACTTCACGAGCGACCCAGCAGCCCATCCACGTTCCAGCAGCAGTGCCAACCATGTTCATGACTGCGCCACCCATGCCTTCGTCTGCCTGTTCTTGGTACGACATTAACGTGCTAGCCATTTGCTGTTTCATCGTTGTAAGGTTTTGTAGGTAGTCACTTGAAATCTGTAACTCTCCGGCTTTCTTTGCACCGACAATGTCAGCGCGGTTTGAAGCAAAGTACCCATACTGCTCTTGAAGTTCATCGTCTGAAACAAAGTCCAAACTAGCTCTTGCAGCAGCCAGTGGACTGTTGCCTGTTACTCTTGCTACTCGTTCTTTTGCTTTATCTTCGGCTTCTCGAATGCTATTGCGAGATTCCATTGCGTCCATGATTTCTGAAGACATCCTTTTGCGGTAGCCTTCCTCCAAGAACCCTTTACTTGCATCTCGCTGCTGTTCAGCTAAAAGCCCCGTCTCTTCGACAAGCCCCTTCGCTTCTTCAAAGCGACGTTCTGAACGTCGGTTAACGTACTTCTGATTGCCTGACCACCAACCCATTAGTAACTCCCCATTTGGATCGTGCGATGTCCCGGCGCAGAAGGAGCGAACCTTCCGAATCGTTTACGTCTAAGTTCCTCAAACATCTTGTCTGTCCCCGTACCCATGCTGCGCGTGCTCATGTCTTCAAATAAACTAGTCGGCTGAACTTCAGGCGCTGGTGGTTTAGGCCCTGTTACGTTTTCAGACATCGGGATGTCTACACCGGGGACTTCTTTAGGTTTGACATGGTCTAGGCCAGCTTCCATTTGTTGTTCCAACTCTTTAACCATTGGATTGCTGTCATAGCCTTTGCCTTTAAACATCCCCATGATCTTGTCCATGTTGGCTCCAGCTACCATACCTAGAATGTTCATGACTTCGTCTCCGTAGCCAGTCGTTACCTGTTCGTCTACGCTTCCCAAAACGTCTGATTTTCCTACCAGTCCGGCTATT
>Ga0209337_1003910_pt1 | contig 10410 bp, 10 predicted proteins | sample LinPmetageLP53_FD_184044 | JGI IMG/M metagenome (GOLD analysis project Ga0209337, IMG submission 184044) | Marine viral communities from the Pacific Ocean - LP-53 (SPAdes) (version 2) | ecosystem: Environmental > Aquatic > Marine > Oceanic | place: Pacific Ocean | collected 2010-02-08 | reverse complement strand
GAGCCATGAGTGACTTTACTAGAGAAGAGGTATACGATGACCTTTTAGACTCTTCACCTTATTGCGAAGGAGAAGGTACTCTATATGGGTACCATTCTGGTACACCTGTATGGGCTACTAGTAAGAATGCTCAAGTTCGCTTTGGGTACGAAGCAGAGAAAGAAGATTATAAGGGGAAGAAAGTTGCGGAAGCTTACCAAGGCCATCAGTCTGAATTGCTTCCTCATGATTTTCGTGCAGAAAGAGATGGATCATTAGGGTATAATGGCTTTGAACTTATCAGCCCTGTATATAACTTAAACGATGATAAATATTTAGATCATTTAAGAGATCCTGTTTTAAGTTTTCTTATGCATTCTGACACAACTTTTAGATGTGGAGGACATATAACTATATCTGTAAAAGACTGGACACCTGATGAGTACGCAGAAAAAGCAGCACAGATACTTCCTTTATTGTATGCTTTATACCCTAAACGCGCAAAGACGTCAGGGTATTCACAGTTCTACAATAAGGATGACTATCGACAAAGGTATAATGCTATAAATATCTCAGAAGATAAGATGGAAATCCGTCTCTTCGCAGGTATTAAAACAGTTAAACAACTTACCTGGAGAGTAAAACTACTAAGGCTGCTTTTTGCAATAGATATAAGTAAAGGATACCAAGCTGTCTACCAAAGTTTGTTAGATATGAGCTGCCCTTTAGCTAAGCATATTCACCTGATATATAAAAAGAAATACGGGGAAAAGATAATGCTAACTCATGCTTACCATAAAGCTTATCAAAAAGAAGAGATGACTTGGAAAGCATACAGTAGGATACGTACTAAAATACCTATTAGTGTAACCCGTAGGATGGAAGTACAACCTGAACCCGTTTATAATAACCCTCAACAACTAACATTAGATGTGTGTGATAATTGTGAAGAGAGCAACACAGAAGCTTGACTCTCAGATAGCGTTAAAGGCGCTATGTTTAAACCCCCATGGATTTGGGATACAACTCTTAGATACAGGTGAGATTCATAAAACTATGGACCTTGCTTATGCTTATGAGTTACTTATGTCAGAGAGACCTTATGTGGCTCACGCTAGACTAACTACTGTTGGGAAAACTAACTTAGAGAATGTTCACCCTGCAAGAATAGACGAACACAATACGCTATTCCATAACGGAACTGTTCAAGTACCCCTGAAGTGGGACAAAGATAAATCTGATACAAGATTCATAGCAGAAACTCTAGGTCAAACTCCTTGGCAATCTTGGAAGAGTATACTGTCTCTTACCGACTCTAGGTTTGCCTATATCAGGAAGACCAAGAAAGATAAGTTATACGTAAACAAAGTAGGCTTATGGCATAGACAAGATGGAGTGTGGTATAGTAAGGATAACGTACTAGGCAGTCGCACTATCATCGCTGTTTACGGTACGCTTAGACGAGGGCATCATAACCATCATCTAATACGTAACGCTATGTTTCTAGGAGAAGGTACTACAGCTAACGAATATAAGATGATCTGCAGAGGCATCCCATTCGTAAGACCTGAAGCCAACCAAGGCGGTCATAGAATAACTGTAGAGCTTTATGCTTTAGATAAGGAAACCCTTGCTAGAGTAGATAGCTTAGAAGGACACCCAGACTCTTATAAGCGTTCTCCTACTACAATCTTTCTAGACAACGGTCTTACTGCTGAAGCTGAGTTATATTTCCACGACAGGGTTGAAGACTCAGGTAATTACTATTCTGACTTTAATACTTATAGAGAAGTTCCTGTAGAAAGAGCTACTCCTATGAGCCAGTTATTTAACGATAAATGGGAACAAGAAGAGGAAGAAGAAGTAGACCTTGTTTGGGATGCAGCTGAAGGAAGATACTTTGATATGAGCAGATATGCCTATGTAGATTTTGAACACGGTACAGAACCTAAAGACCCAGATCAATATGAATTATTTTGATATAGAAGCTATTAGTAATAGCTCACTTGCGTATATAGATCCTTTATCGGGAGGTAACCCTAGGCTGTTTAGGAAATTCCTTGATGGTAAGTTGCCTTCTATAGATTCTAAAGCTTTTGAGATAGGTACTCTTATCCATGCTGAGCTTTTAGAACCCGGTACTGTAGATGTAGTAGAGGAAAACATCCCTACTCCTAAAGTGCGAGAAGTTCTTGATGCTATGTGGTTACGCCTATACGGTACAGTGCCTTTAGAGGAAAGTCTTCCTATAATCGAGTTAGAAGACATGGATCCTTTAACTTTTAACGCTTGCATACCTGATGACTTCTATCCTAAATGGAAAGGAGAAACTCGTAGAGCAAAGATTATCAAAGAAGGTGCTAGCTATTGGCATGCTTTATACTTAAATAGAGGCAAGACTATGCTAGACCCCGCTGACTATCATGTAGTAACGGGAGCTGTAGAAAGTCTTAAACTTCATCCTACTGCTGTTAATATGCTAGAAGGAAACTTTGAGGATAACTATGAAGAAGCTGTATCAGAGTTAGAATTAACTTGGACAGAAACTTGGGCTGTATTTGGAACTGAAGAAGTTGTAGAACTTCCGATGAAATCTAAATTAGATAGAGTGCTCTTTAACCATACAAAGAAAACTATGGCGCTTGTAGATCTTAAGACTACTCGTACTCCTATAGGTAAGTTTGGAGATACTATCTTCAAGTACAACTACCATAGGCAATTAGCTTTCTATCAGTTGGCTTTAAAGAGAGCTTATCCTGACTACACTTTTGTTGATTCATATATCACTGTAGTACAGACTAATAAGGAATACCCTGTAGAATGTTTTCATATAGAAGAAGACTTATTAGAACTCGGATGGGATTTAATGTGTTCACTTGTAGATAGAGTAGCTTACCATACCCATTTAGGAAATTGGGGGAACTCTATGGAAACTCTACTAGGTGGAATAATAAACGTATCTCTAGAAGGCGCAGACTACGGAGATGAATAGGATAATAGGGGATCTCTTCGGAGGTCCCTTATATTCATAGGTAATAATTACCTACGTTTATTCAACGAGGGTAATTTAATACGAGCGTGTACCAAATTGGTACACATTTGCGCCCGTTTATCATGAAGTGCGCTCATTATAAGTGAATCAAATCACCAAATAGCATAACCAAAAGTGAAAATAAAATGGCTAAGAAATCAAAACCAGCATCATATAGAATATCAAAATACTTTATAGAAAAAAGTATTCATGTATATATGAACAATAGTTTAGGAGAAACAGTAGAGTTTACTAAATTTAAAGACGCTTCTAAATTTTGCGAACTTTTAAATGCAAATACCGACAGTAATTGTAGGTATGAAATACATGTAATAGGATGAATAGCAATAAAAAAGAAAGCAATAGATTAATTGTAAATTTTATGGGGGGAGGAGACTTTAGAACAGACTCTCAAGGAACTGAGTTCGTTCAGTACGTTCCTTTAGGAGAATGGGAATTAAAAGACGTTCCTTACCACACCTCATGGAATTGGATTATACCCGTACTACGGAGAATAAAAAGGGAATGTGAGGGAATACCGGCTCAACTGTTAGACTATAATTTATACAGTGAAATAGACGAGGTGTACGAGGCAGTAGTATGGTTCATTCAAGAGTATAATTTAACCCCAAAAGAAGTAGTATGATAAACGATAACAAACTAATAGCAGAATTTATGGGTGAAAAGTTCACCGATAACTCAGGAGTAGTTCAAGGGTTGAACTATAAATTAATAGAAAAAAAGCATGGAAAAGGAAATAATGGGTTTCGTTTTCATACCGAATGGAATTGGTTAATGCCAGTAGTTGAGAAGGTAGAGAGTTTAGGATATGAACTTATAATAGCTGAAAGTAGATGTAAAATAAATCACAATACAGACCATTCTATAGAAGAAGTAATAAATATAGATATTATTGGTAGCAAAAGAGAAGCAGCATACCAAGTGGTAGTAGAATTTATTAAAAAATATAACGATGAGAAAAAGTGAAACAATAGACGGCTACATCTTCAAATTTAATGAAGACAGTAGCATGTACGAATGTCGTGGCAGTATGTGCTATGATGATGAGCACGATGAAATCCCTGAACCAGGCTTATGGGAAGCTAGTATGAAACTAGAAAAGCATTTAAGCGATGAAGGCTATCAAGCCGAAGCTAGTCATAGTGAGAAAGGATGGTGCGAAGTAACTGTAATAGTATGAGTAGTTTTAGAGAAGACAATATGGTCTACGAAATTAAAAAGCTACTTACTTATATTAAAGATCCTGAATATTCTGAAGAAATCTCTGATGGAGAAATGCTCGATCATGTTATTTCTAAATTAGAATATCTATTAGAACCATGATAGAAGAAGTAGTACGTAAATCTATGTTAATACGTGCTTCTGGCAGATCTACAGATTTTATTAGTCCTAGCTTTGGACACGGGTGTTTATATAATTGTAGCTATTGTTATATGAAAAGACATAAACCTATAGGGTTGTCTGTCGCTAAGAATACTGAAGATATCTTAACAGAACTTAACAACCATGCCTACTTTACACCTGTAGATAAACCTAACCAAACACATGCTAAGTATACTACATACGATATTAGCTGTAATGAAGACTTTGCTTTGCATGCTAAGCACCATGAATGGGAAAAGATATTCTCTTTCTTTAAAGAGCATCCTATTGCTATGGGTAGCTTTGCAACAAAGTATGTCAATCCTAATTTAATTACATACGACCCTGAAGGTAAGATACGTATTAGATTCAGTCTAATGCCGCAAAAAATGGCTGATATACATGAGCCTAATACTTCTAAAATTATCGATAGGATTAAAGCTATAGATGCTTTTATAGATGCCGGGTATGATGTACATATAAATTACAGTCCTGTTATTGTATATGACGGATGGTTAGAAGACTATGCTTTTCTGTTTGATATGGTAGACACATACGTAGACTATAAAGAACAAGTCTTAGCTGAGGTTATATTTCTTACTCATAATAAGAATAAACACATGGTTAATTTAAATACCGTGCCTCAAGCTGAAGACACATTATGGTTTCCTGAAATACAAGAAACTAAAACTTCACAATATGGTGGAGAAAATATAAGGTATAAGCACACGTTAAAGCGTAAGTTTATAGAAGAATTTAAAGAGCTCCATGCTAGTAAAATACCATGGAATACAATTAGATATATTTTTTAAAGCCTTAAACAAATATCAGCAACGTGCTGATTGGTAAATCATAATTAAATATAACGTAACGGTCTGTGTTTAAAACTATGTGATACCAGGGGAGAGTCCGTAATAAAATCAAATAAATGGTGAAGACCTTGCTTAGTTGATTCAGTTGATTACGGGCTCTTTTTCCCTTAAAATTTAAAATATCTTACCGATGAAGAGATTAATTGGAGTAAAAGAGTTCAGAGCTCTAGTGGAAGAACCACGCCCTATACATGAGAAAGTTAACACTTTAAATACTCTAGCAAAGAAGTGGATGGCTGAAGAAATTCAAGTAGTAATTAAACAACATATATTATAACCTATGGAAGAATTAAATTCTATCGATGCAACCGTTGCACTCGTCTATAAAATGGTAGAAGAGATAACCGGAGTTAATAAAATGATGATTCAAGGCTCTAACCGAAGTGTAGGCACTGTAGATGCAAGGAAGATAATAGCCTGTATCCTAAGAAACCGTTTGAATTTATCCTGTGAGAAAACAGCTAGTTATATGAACAAAGACCACAGTTCTATATCATACTATCAAAAGATGCATGCTAATCATATCCATGAGCCTGAGTATAGACGAATGTATTCAGCTGTAGCAGGAATGTTAGCTATACATACAAGCGTAAGATCTGTAGATGTTTTGCGTGAAAAACTTATAGACCTTAACGACCAAGCTGAACTGCTTCTTAAAGCTATTAAATCGCAAAGTAAAATTATAGACGTACTAGAGATGGAAGAAGCCCATAGCAATTAAGCTATGGGTTACTCCATTACAGATTCAATATTATGGTGTAGTTTCATAGCTGCTCCTGTAAACGGTATAAGCTTTCCTCCATGATGCAACATTCTAGATCTACCTGCATAAATTCCAGTAGGTATAGTACCATCTCCAGCTAAAGTTTGTAATGTAGACTCTCCAAATTTAGCAACATCCCGTGCTAATTTAAATACTGGTAAAGCATCTTTACTCATTTCTTGAATACTATAGGGATTATGGAAAAAAGTTAAATCTCTTTCAATTCTATTAGATACATTTAACATGTAAATTAATCCTGAGTTATCATCATCGTCATCTAAAGCATTCTTAATGACAGCAATCATAAGGCTTAACCACATTAACTGACGTACAGATGCTGCAGTTTTTCTAACATTTGCTTCGTCTACTGAGCTTAATCCATCTATAGCTTCTTTTCTAGATATAAACGGAATAAGAAGCTTTGGAAGGCTCTTCCAAGCTGTCATAGACCCTTGCCCTCCAAACGTTCTAAAGGTTCCTTTAACGTCCCTCCCTAGCGCTGCATCAAACTTTGCTTCTTGACCTCTTTGAGCTACTCCTTCAGGTAACCAACTACGGAATTGCATAAGCATAGGTCCTAGCATAGTTTTCTTTATAGCTATAGGACTGTCAGGATCGTAGTTACCGTGTATCCCTTTATTAAATTGATCTATTCTTGCAACAAGCTTAGTATAGTTCTCTTCACCTGGACGATATCCATCTATTTGTATGACTCCTTCTTCATCCATTGCTTCCCAAAGAGATACACCATCTACTTTCATAAACAGCAAATGAGAAACAGTTCCTAATCCATATACAAAATACTCAGATGTTTTTTGCAAATGGTAAGGGCGTACTTTATCTAACCACCTTTTACCTTCTTTAGGGTCAGATGCTTTTGTTGCGTCCCATTGAACCTCAGTATAATCTTTCAGAACATTTAACTTCATCATCATATTCTGAATTTTTTTAACATTCTTTATTTGATCTGAAGCAACCCCTGCAGACATAGCATTTAAAGTTGAACCCATCATTATAGTAGCTGCTTTACGTGTTGAGGCTTCATCAAAGTCTTCTCTTCCATTAGCCCAACGCCATACTTGCATACTTCCATAGATACCGTTCACTGTAGCAGCTGTAATATTCCAACCCATACCTTTTAACTGCATAAATTGTGTTACTCCACGTATAAGTTTAGCTATATCTACATAACCTCCTACTTTAGAAAGTTCTGTATTTAACCTATCACTACTTGCTTTAAACTCTTCCTCAGTAATAGAACCATCTTTGTATAAAGCCTGGACTTGATTTAGACCTTCTTTTATACCTGCTTCTTTAAGTTTGTCTTCAGTAGTAAAAGCTTTCTTAGACCCTATAATCATAGGCTCTTTTACTTTCTTACCATAAAAGTCATCAACTAAAGTACGTACTACTGTTAAAATATTAGACCTTCTTTCTTGACTACGGCTAGTTAATCCAAATCCTTTTAATGTAACTCGATCTTTTTTACCATCTAAGTGCTTCATACCTACTTCATTAAGTACTGCATCTGTCATAGTAACAATATCTTCAACTTTATTTTTAGAATTATAAGTGGTAGCCATCATTGTAAACTCTGCAAATACTTTATCCATATCGTATTCTTGCTCTGATGTTTCTGCAAAAGCATTTAACATTCTAGTAGGTATCTCTCTACGTATCTCTCCTGTTACCGGATCAATGAGATTACTTTCTAACTCTTGTTCAGAAGATGTTATAGCTCTAAGGAAAGAATCTTTTAACTTTCTTAATTTCCCTGGTATGTCCCAAAAATCTAAAGTCATTTGCTTACGTAGCGCAGGAATAAATAATCCATTCTGTAAAAGAGCTGAATCAGCTCCCATATTACGAGTAGGAAGCATAGCCATCATTTCTTTAAACTGTGACCTAATAAACTCGTAGTACTCTACAGCTGCAGGATCAGATTGCATGTCAATAAACCTACTGTCATAGTAGCCTGTTGATTTACCTCCTTTAGTTAATAAAGGCATATGGTATAAGAATTTATTTCTAGATCCCTTTGGTGCTCTTTTATTACTTGTCTTATAACTATAGTGAGCTCCTGGACTATACTTTGCTTCCCACTCAGCTTTTGCTTTATTGCGAGATTGTTCAGTAGGATACTCCATGTCTATAACATCGAAGTCTGATTGACGTAAAGAAGCATAGTCTTGCATTAAAATATCCTGACGAGATAATATCTCTTGAGCTCCTAACTTCCCAAACTTCTTTTCTAATTGACGAAGTACTGCAACGTTATTAGTACGAACAGCTTCACCATTTACTATCTTATACATCTGGTTAACATTTACCGAACCTGTATTAGAATCTCTCCACTTATAATATGTACCCCAATCACCTGATTTAATAGCTTCCTCTTTCTTTAAATCTTGTTGCCTATCCCATAGATTACTTAAAGGTGATATAAGCTGTGCTGTAGGATTACCATCAGCATCTAGTTGTACTATTCCATTCCAGCCATGCTTTTTATAGTATTCTGTTTCTTTAAAAGCAGCTGAAACAGTCTTGTAATTATCTACCCGTGTATTAAAGTCTAGCTGTTGAGCAGCTTGTGCGTCTTTGATGATGCCATCTAAGAAAGAAAACTCTACCCTACCTTGACGAGAAGCGTCCATAAACCAAGCACTTAAAGATCCTATATTTTCCATCTCTAAGAAAGAATCACTATTGATAAAACTTTCCGCGTCTGTTCCTTTAAATCTCTTCTTAGCAAAAGCACGTAATAAACTACGACTCATATTTAAATATTCGCTACGTAAATTCTTAGCTCTTGCTTGAAGCTGAGCTAACTCTTTACGACCAGCAGAAGATACATTACTTAAGTCACGAAGGTTTTCATAAAATTCTATGACACTTAAAGTATCTTGTATAGCTGACTGCATCTCATTCATGTTAGATCCAGTAACACTTGTTCTAGAAAGAATGCGTTCTACATTATCTAACTCACGATTACCAAATTCTACTACATCAAGAACATTTACTTCATCTTCTAAACCATTTAACTCCATCCTTTCTAAAGCAATCCTTTGATTTGCCCCACGGACGAGCTTAGCATTATCTTTAAATCTAGCTTTTACTTCATTGAATTGACGTATACGTTTCTGCTTATACCTTTTTAGAGTCTCTAAATCTTTTTCATCAAACTTACCTGGGTCTTCAGTACTATCAGGTTCTAAGTTTTGACTACTTCCTAACCCTGATGTGTCTGCTTTAGGTTTATTTAATTTTAAAGGCACTCCTGTTTCCTTAGCTACAGCTTCCATAACCTGCATAGTATTACGTATTACTAATGTAGCCGCTGTTTCTCCTTTAGGAATTACTCCTAATTTTTTTAGGATGCCTGAGATATAATCTAAGAATACTTCATAGAGAGTAGTATCTCTATTTAACTTAATTTCATTAAGCTGTTTTGCAAAAATAGGATTTGTTAATGCCTCAGACATAAACTCTTTTTCATTTACAAAGCCGTGCAATCTTTCTTGGTTTTCTTTTTTCGTATAGTAATCATATGCTTGTATATCCTCATTAGAATACTCTGCACCTACTAATTGACTTCTACGTAATTGAGCATTCTGTGCTTTTGTATACACATTATGCCCTCTTTGATACATTTGAAGTTCTCCATTTTTGACTCCCATAGCTTCAAGATGCTTTTCACTTTCTATAAGAACTTTGCGAGTATCCTCTATTTCCTTTATAAGAGCTTGAATCTCTGACGGGTATTTATCTTTATTATTTACCGCATCTACAGTATAAGCATGCACTACCTCATGAGCTAGTTGCTCTGCCGTTATAAACTTCTTATTGTATTTTAAAGTATTCGTTGTATTGTTATATGCACCCATATATGCATACTCTCCTGGAACTATTTTTATCCTCTTTTCTATAGGTAAACTTTTCTGATGCTCTAACGCCCAATGTAAAACAAAATTAGTGGTATCAGGAAATAAAGCATCTATAGCTGCTTGTAAAGGCACATGGTTTTCTAGTGGTATAGGTGTAGGATCGCCTGGAACTCTTTCTTCAGCTTCTTGAGGTACAGGGTATAAGAAATCTTGATCCATACCTGTATCTATATTATCAAGGTTGCCTGTTAAACTTTTTCCTTCTACTGGTTCTTGACTTTCTAAATCATTTGCATCCATTCCTTCAGCAGGGTCTCCCATTTCTATACTTACTGCATCGTCTCCTAAAGTATTATTTAACCTTTTCTTGATACGTTCTTGAGCATTAGAGGCTTCGTCTATACGAGAACTGTACTCACTGCTTAGAGTGTTACCTATCCTGCCATCTTTATTTTTATTTTCAAAAACACTTTTAACTATAATACCTTTCTTATCTAC
>Ga0209337_1003909_pt1 | contig 10413 bp, 9 predicted proteins | sample LinPmetageLP53_FD_184044 | JGI IMG/M metagenome (GOLD analysis project Ga0209337, IMG submission 184044) | Marine viral communities from the Pacific Ocean - LP-53 (SPAdes) (version 2) | ecosystem: Environmental > Aquatic > Marine > Oceanic | place: Pacific Ocean | collected 2010-02-08 | reverse complement strand
CGACCAAAACACGCGACGCGCGCTCGCGCTATTCCTTCCGAATCTCTCCGAGGTAACTATCAATCCGACCAGTCGCGCGGTCGGCTGGTGGTTAGCTGCGGTCGCTGCGGTCGACGCGCCTCCGGTAATTGCGAAGCTACAAACAGACGAGCGGGTCACAATGACACCGGAAGAAGTCCTCGACTTCTTAGTCTGGTCCTCCAGTCTTCCGGAATGGAAAGACCAGCCGGTAATCATTCGACCGTTTCACGTGGAACGCTAATCGTTCCAGAGCTCGCGGAAGTCGTCGACGCCGTCTGCAATCCAGCGATGATAAACGCCGGAGCGCGGACTGTAGAGAAGCTGTCTCCGAGGATTGCTTTCCGTCAATCCGACATGAACGAAGCCGCTCGCGTATAGAATGACCTGGTCGAACGGAACCTCCTCCTCCGGAGATGCTGCGAGGAGGGTCGCTACTGTTTGCGCTGTCCAGGTCGGACTGATTGCGACAATATCCGCAGCTAATCCGCGCATGTGTACCGAAGTCCGCGAGCCTCCGACCGCTGTATTAACTGCGAGGCTACGAAAGCCGCTGTTCACTCTTACTGGTCCAACAATGCGCCGCAGAGGATCTAGGACGACATAACAGAGCCGCCGGAGGTTAGATCGCGCGACGTCCGGCGCGACGTTGTCCAAACCGGTCGACGTTGTTTGGAGCTCATTCCAGGAAAAGTATTCTCCTGGTCGTCCGTCTTCGCGCTGCGGAATCATGTCCGGCCTTCGATAATGATCGCCGCGAGCTCGAGGAGGTCTCCGGCGATTTCCTGTCTCTCTTGCGCGTTTAGTCCGTCTCTGGAGAGGCGAACGATTTTCGAAAGGAGACGGATAATCTTCGCGATCGGTAGATTCTGTTTCATTTTACTATCTCCGAGACCTTCTTCTTTGACCATAGCTTACAGGAATGATATCGCGCTTTGTTTGGCGGTCCTGGATTGTCGCAACCATGGCGCGAGCGGAAGTTCTTTCTCGCCTTCGGACTGTCGCGCTTAATCTTCATATTGGGATCACCGAATCGGACGGTATAGTCCTTACCGCTATGGGTTCCAGTCGCGACGAACTTTTTCCGTCCGTAGCCTGGTTCTCCTTTACGGATGCGACGGACTTTAGCCATTCGCGGCGCTCCGGTTAGGCTCGTCTCGATCGGAGAGGCGGATATCGATTCTCTGGAGGGTCTCGATCATGGCCCTATGATCTGCGGTGTTCGTCGCGACCAGCTCGTCTAAGCTGCGAAGATGACGGTCGAGAGCTGCTCCGAGCATCGGAAGTAGCTTGTCGACTGTGATCTTATACAGTCCTGCAAGCATGAAGATAAGACAGAAAACCGCGCTCGCAGGACCAGCGACAAGAGGTCCGAGTGATTCGATACTCATTGTGGAAGACCTCCTCGAAGTTTGACCTGTAGGACTTCATCTCCGGCGGCTGTCGCGGCCTTCGCGAACAGGAGTCCAATGTAAATCGAGCCGGTCGCCTGTGTTTGATACGTCGCTTGTGTTCGTACGATCGGCGTCGTTCCGCTGGTGAAGTAATGCCGCGAAATGATTCCGCCTGTCCCCTTCGGACCCGTTGGAATCTGAGCCTGTACACTTACGGAACTCGATTTGTTTTCATTGTTGACCGTCGCGAGATTGCCGGTCGTCTGATTTACGAAAGTAGACACGCCATTCGTTCCGCTGGTCTTTACCTGCATCCACTTCGACTTGTCTTGGAAGTCAGACAACGCCGTTGGATCGCTGGTCAGTTTCGCAACCACAACAACGACATGCCAGTTTACAGGAACCGGACTAGTCGCCCATTCAAGATTGATACAGACCGGACCAAGATTGTTCAGCGGAGAGGACGTCGGCTTCCACCAGATACCGCCAATCATGCCGCTTAGACCGTCGCTCGCGGTCGCTGCGGCTTGTCCGTTCGCGACGTCCATTCGAATCGTATCCGAGCTGCTACCGGCTTGGAATCCGGAGCCGATTACGGTTCCGTCTGAGAAAGTAAGCGCCTGGTCTTCTCCTCCTCCTCCGGTTGGAGCTGGTCCGCCGGAAGCGCCGGAAGTAGGGTCGAAGCATGGAACGATGGACATGCTTACTCCATCCAGGTAATCGAAGATTCCGCGAACACAGCGGTTCCGGAGTCAACCTTCGCGAATAGATACAGCGTCCCATTCCCAGGCGCGGAGAGGCGCTGAAATAGCGGAAGTTTCACGCTATACGCTGCGGACTTCGTCGCGCTGGTCGTGATTCCTCCAACCAGTGTCGCCTCCGTATCCGGGACCAGGACAATATCTCCAGCGGCGTCCGAGCACAATCGAACAGTGACCTTCGTCGGTGTTCCGGCGCTGGTCAATCGGACATGGATTCCTTCAACAATCCCGCGATAGTTCCGCGCGTCCTTCTGAAACGCCGGAAGGAACGACTGTAAGTCGTGGACATGAACGTCCGCAGCGTCGAAGGCGACTCCGAGCGTCTGAGACCCTGTAACGGTTGAATCATGTAGGAAGTGCGTGATTCTGGTTGGCATTGTGTATCCTCCTCATTCGCGGACCGGATAGCTCATTTTTACCGCTATACGCTCCGGCTGTCTATTCGATTGTCTCGCGGACCGCGCGTATCGCGCGCCGTTGCGCCTCTGTACCGCGCTCGACTCCTGCAACTCCGGTAGGCTCGAGGAGGACGGAGGACACCATTCCACCAACTGTGTCAGGGATAAGCGGAGAGGTAAAGACGTCCGCCTCCGCGCGCTGGTCGTCTGTTGGCTCCTTCTCCATTGCAGCGACCAGCGGAAGAAGGCGCTCGAGATTGTCAGGCGTAATGGCTCGCGCGATTTGGATTCGCCTTAGACCGTCCGCGCCTGGTCGAAGCGCAAGATATATCGGGTCTCCGAAGCGGTCTCGACCGTCCAAGATATGCGGAATCCCTTCCGGCGGCTGTCGCGACCATGCGCCTGGAATAGTCGCATGTTCCGCGCCGGACGGAGGCGGGATAATCTCCGGCTTCATGAGCTCGAGAAACGATTCCCATTCACCAGAGCTGCGATCTGGATCTTTGCGGTTCGCCCATAAAGCATAAGTCCAGAAAGTTTTCTCGTCTGATATCGGTTCCGTTTCTCCGAGTCGCTGCGATTCGTAAGGCTGAGACCCTTCAAAGGCTTCGTAAAGGTCGAAGACGCCGTCTATCAGAGGGTCCGACATGTTCCGTCGAATGTCTCCGGCGGTCGTCTTTACGATTACCTCCGATTCCTTAAGGCGGTCTCCGGCTTCGTATAGGTCTCGCATCCTCGAGGCGAGGATATCAGCACCTCGAAGGACCGACAGCGGACGCTCGACCAGCGACGCAACCGGGACTTCCGGACCATAGAACGAACCCTCCTCGCCGAAGTCAATCAAACCGGCGGACTTAAGGAGGCGGTCTCCGTATAGCTGGTAAGGGTCTTGCGTTCGCTGCTTCTCTCTTGTTCCCTTTAGAATCGCAGTCGCGGCGCGAGGGTTGTCCTTCAGAAGTCCGATCGCCTCGCGTGTCAGTCCGTATCGATTCGAGGCGGTCGCGAATACCCGTCCGAGCTGGTCGCGAATTACGTCTGGAACATCGTCGTAATCGAGGAGGCTTCGTCGCGCGGTGTCCGCGGCTTCCTCCGGCGCGTCTCCAGCGACCAGGCGCGCCTCGAATACAGAGCGGCGGAATCCGAGCTCGATCGCCTCCGCAATACGAAGGAACAGTCCGCGGTCAAGCGGGTTCGCGTACTCCGCGACATAGTCGAAGCCTTTTCCTCGCGCTTGTTTCTTTGCGTCGCGGAGGAGGTCTCCGGCCAACGAACCGACCCTCTCCGTCTCCAGGCGCGAGAGTCCAAGCGGATAGACCTCCGCGAGCCTCGCGAGGTCTCCGGAGTCGTATACAATCCCGTCGACACTCTCCAGGCTATCGCCTCGAAGGCGTCGTCCGAGTAGCTGCTTCGTTGCACTTTGCGCGAGGCGACCGGCTCCGGCGGCAGCGTTTACGCCTCCAATGGTAGCCAGCGCGACCAGCGGCATCTCTACCAGGCGTCCAAGCATGGTCGGGACATTCGGAATGATAAAACCGTACTCCATGCGCTGTCGAAAGTTCCGCGAGCCGGTCGACAGGAGAAACTCGACCAGGTCGCGCGCCATTTTTCCGACTTCGCCGCGTTGTCGGACTGGTACTTCTTCGAGGAAGCGGACGAGCTCCGTTCCTTCCTCCGCGAGCATTCTTTCCGCTCCTTCCGCGGCGCGGTCGTAAAGGCGATAGGTCGGCGTCCGTCCGATACGGTATTCCGCCGGAACTTCGACCAGGCGCGCCTCCTCCGGATTTAGCGCGGCCTGCTTAGTCAAGGTCCGGAGCTGGTCGAGTCCAGCGTCCGCAGCGTCGACAACGTCTCCAGGTCGTCCTCGAAGGCTTCGCATAGTATCGAGAATCGCGTCTCCGGCGATTGTTCCGGCGGTCGCCTCCTCGAGCGTTGTCGCGCTTGCGAGCATGTCGCGGAGCTTCTCATCTTGCGCGATGGACTTCCGGAGACCTTCTTCGAGACTGGTCCGCAGGAATGCGCGATGGAAGTCCGGCTCGAGCAGGGTTCCGCCGCGGACCGCTCCAACTTCCGCCGCGAGGCGGTCAACCATGCGAACGACTTCCACAGTCGGAAGCGGTGTCGACGCTTGACTGTCAAAAGGGCCGATCTTTTTTTGTCGCATAAGCGGAAGGACGCGACGGACGGCGTCTTCTCCATAGAGCTCTCCGAGGAGGCGACCCCATAAAGCGACGACGTCCGTCTCTCCGGCGGCTCTCCAATATCGAGAGAGCAAGTTCGACAGCGCGACGTCGACCGATCCAGTATCGCGGACCTCGCGGAACAGATCACGCGAAGCAATACGGAGCGCCTCTTGTCCGCGTCGCTTCATCCGTTGCGCCGCTCGCGCCGTTGCGGCGGTCTCCGTCCGGAGGACGCCTCCGACCGCTGCGAGCCTTCGAAATGTCGGAGTCGCAAGTAAACCAGAGCTCGACAGGTTCGCGAGGAGACTGGATTCCGCAGTCCGAAGCGCGACCTGTGCGGCTGTAAGGTCTCGAGATAGGCGGACGCTCTCTTTTATACGTGGCTCGAGTCCGACTCGAACAGCGTCCTCGACCAGCGCCGCGACGCGAGGAGAAGCCATGTCCCATTTATCCGCGTCCTCGAGCTCGCGAAGAATGCTATCGGAGAGGCGTCCTCTATTCGCGTCCGCGTATTCGCGAGGCGACCGGGTTCCAAGCTGTTCGCGCAATCGAGGATACGGAACGCCGGACTCCTTCGCGCTGCGACGAAGCGCGGAGTCGACGCGGACGCGGACGCTTCGCGGTATCTGTCCAAGACCATACCGGACGCCGTTCTCCGCAGCGTCCGCAGCGACAGCCGCAGACGCGGACCGGAGCGCCTCCGCGACGTCTTCCGACCTGGAGGACTCCGCGGCGCGCGCAAGGTCGCGAGCGACTTCGTCGGACGTCTTAAGGAATACACCTCTCCGCGCGTTCCGCGCCTGGTCGCGAGCGTCCGCAGCATAAACGCGAGGAACCGCGACGGTCTCCGAGATAAGGACATAGTCGTCCGGAATGTTTCGGTCGAGGAGTCGAGAGAAGCGCGCCTCTAATGCTGCGGCTTCCTCCGGTGTGTCTGCGATACCTCGAAGCGCTTCTCCGACGTCGCGCTTTATCGCGTCAACCGTTGCGGACGTCGGACGGACAGCGCCTTTTACGATGTCGAGGTCCGTATCGAGTCCGATTCGGTCGAGGACTCGCAGCGCGACGCGGCGGTTTATGCGAGCGTCGGAGGCTTTACCAGGCGTAACCGCTGCGACATAGTCCGCAGCGCGACCGCGGACGTCTCCAGTCGAGCGCGAAGGGTCCGCGCGTCGCTTAAAAGCGTCTGCGATAACGGCGCTCCGGCTTCGCTGTCCAGCTTCGACAGCCTTCGCTCCGGCTCCGGTCGCGTAATCTGCTCCGGCCTTCGCTGCGGCGGACGCCGCTTCCGCTGCATTTGTCGACTCAACAAAGGCGCGCGACAGCGGCGCGAGTCCTTTCGCCACTGCAATACGACCGACTCCGGCGGTCGCCTTGAGCGCGACCCCTGGTCCGGCTGGTAAAAGCAGGTCTGGAACCAGACCAGCGAAATATGCTAAATCTGGATCACCAAAGGTCGTCGCGTAGTAATCGCGGACCGCTGGTGTCGATGCGAACTCGTCTCCAATGCTGCGACCGCGAGAGACGTTCTTGACGACCCTCTCCAGGTAGCCCTCTCCAGTGACAGCTCGACCGGACGTAGGGTCGAAGTATGTCGGCTCCGCTTGTCCGCGCTCGCGCCTGGTCGCGAAGCCTGGCAGGGGAATCGTAAGCAGACCGCCGGACGTCGTTATCGGAAGGACTTCCGGAATACCGACCGACTCGCGAAGCCTGGAGACCTGATAAGCAAGGTCGTCCGGATCGACAGGCATTCCTTCCGCGTCGACTTCGTATCCGAGCGCGGAGAAGTAACCCTCTCCGGCAAGGGCGGAGATATATCCAAGCGTCGACCGGAGAGACGCTCCGAGCGGAGATTCAACAATACCGGCACCCTGTTCCGGTCGAGTGAAGACTTCTCCGAGGAGGCTTCCAGGATTCCGCTCGAGAAACGGAACCGACTCTCCAGCGTTTATGCGCCGGTCGACGTCCGCCTGTTGTCTTGCGAGCTCGCGTTCCGCGGTCCGCGCTTGTTCCTCTGACATGACCGGCTGTTGTGCGAAGGCCTCGATAAACTCCTCTCCGAGCGTAGGATCTCGACCCTCTCCAGCCGCACCGCGTCGACCAGGATCGCGGAACGTGCGGAGGACGCCTTCTTCAACAACTTCCGGAGCGTAAGGAGTCGGATAACGTCGCGCGAAGTCCTCCGGAGCCTCGCGTTCTTCCTCTGCGGCTTCCGCAGTCTCGAAGGGAATGTCCGAAGGAGTCGGAGTCCGGACGCGATACGCGACTTCGTCGGAGATAAACGACGGACGGAAGAACGGAAGGACGCCGCTATCCGTTCGTGGTTCGTCCAGTCGACCCACTTCGAGAGCCGCAGCGCGAGGACGGTTCGCCTCTGCGACCAGCTCGCGCTCTCTCTGCTCTGTTCCGATCGGAATGCTCGCGGCCTGGACGCGACCGCGCGCGGACTGTTCCGCTTCTGCGAGCTCGCGCGCTTGGACTCGAATCGCTTCCTCGACCTGTCCAGGAGGCGCGAAGGAGACCGGCTCGACCTGCATTCGCGGCGCTGGTCCTGGAGGCTCAAAGGCTCCGGAAGCCTTCAAAGTCCGATACCGCTCCGCGAGAAAGTCCGCCGCGTCCGCGTCTCCAGCGTCGCGAAGGGCTCCGATTCGGTCGAGGTATTCTCCAGGACTTGCCATGACTATTCTCCGAGGAGGCGTCGTTCGTATTGTTCGTCTGTCTCGCCTTGTCGGCGTCCGAATGAAGCCGCAGTCGGAGGCGTTCCGCGAATCTCGACCTCCGGTAACTCGAAGACCGGAGCCTCCGGAGCCGGAGCCGGAGTACGCGCGAGCGGCTGTCCTCCAGACAGGACGGACTCGATACTCTGGAACGCTCGCGAACCCTTGACCGCGCGACCAGTCCGGACTCCGTCGCGATAGACGATGTAATCTCCGGCGGCTGTCGGCTGATATTCAAACGATTGATTTGAAGGGTCCGCGCGCCTCTCCGGAGCCGGAGGAGAAGTCGGAGCGACTGTCGGAACTGGAGCGGCTGTCGGTTCGATTCGGCGCTGTCCTGTTCTCTCCAGCGGCGCGCCTGTGTAAAGGTCTTGACCGGACGCCTCGAGCGCGACCTGTCCAGATTCCTCGCGCGCTACTTGAGCGGCTTCGTCGCGCGACATGCCTCCGATTCGATTCGCGAGGAAGTCAGACTGGAAAGTCTTCTCCGTTGCTATGCGGAGGCGCTGTTCTTCTTCGCGACGCTCCGAAGCGCGAGCGACGGCGTCGTTTTCCGCGTTGTCGCGCTGGATCTTTTGTGTCTTTTCAATCTTCCGCTGTCGCTCGAGCTGCGAAGGGTCGTCCAGGCTTCGAGCGGTCTGTTCCTTAAAGGCAAGCGCGAAGGCGACCGCGTCGTCCAGTTGTTCGCCCTTCATCGTCTTACCGAGTTGCTTTCGTAGCGTGTCGATATCGTATGGTTTACCAGCGCGTTCAAGCGCGAGGAGAAGGTCTCGCGCGAGTCGCTGGTCCGCGTCGACCGCTGCGAGGGCATTCCCGGTATCAAGGACGCCGCGGACCAGGTCGTCCGCCTTGATCAGTGAATCATAATAAGGCGATTGCTGATACTGAATATATCGGCCTTCGTTGCGTTCGAAGTCGAAGCCTCGCGCCTCGAGCTCGCGCCGGTATACCTCGCGCGCCGGATCGTCATACTGTGCGCCTGGAGACGACTGTCTCCGCTGGTCGAGGTCCGCAAGTCGCTTACGGCTCGATAGGACTTCTTCTTCAAAGTCCGCGCGCTGATCGTTGCGGTACGCCTGTTTTTCTCGCGCTTCCTCGTAAATGTCACGCGCGAACGGGTCCGCGATAGCGGACGGGTCTCCGGTCGCGCGAACCAACTCGAGAGCGGCCTGATACGCTTCGTCGGCTGTCGCGAATTCGCTCGACTCTAGCGCCTCCGCGCGTCCTCGCAGATAGTCCGCGACCGCTACGTCTTCCGCTGCTTCCGCGCGCTGTTTTAAAGCCGTTGCGGTCAAGGTCCGAAGGTCTGCGATCTCACGACCAGCGAAGCCGCCGCGAATCGCCTCCGGAGAGGAGGAGACCAATACCTCCATAGCTGCGGAGACTTCGCGCTGTCGCTCTGTATCGACAGCGCCTCCAGTCCCTCCTCGATATGCTGCGGTCCGCTGCGAGACCTGTTCTCGCAACTGCGAGACCTCCGGAGCGGATAGAGCTCCGGTCGCTGCGATCTGTGCGAGGATCAAGTCTCCGCGCTCTGGAGTTGCGCCGGTTGCGAGCTGCTTCGCTACGTCTGCAACGTCCGCGCGAGAGCCTCGCGATATAACGTCGTTTAGAATTGCGAGCTCGCGTTCCGGAAGCGAGACAGCCGCAGCTCGAGCGGACCGCGCTCCGGCGGCGCTTTGTCTTGCGGCGTCATCGATCGAATACTGTTCGCGGAGAACAGCCTGGACTTGTGACAGGTCAACCGGTCGCGCGCGAAAGGTCTCCGACAGGGCCGCAAGAGTCTGTCTCTCCGCTGTAAGCAGCGAGTCCAAATAGGACAGGCGGTCCTGTTCCAGGCGGACGGTCGAGAGAAGGTCTTCGTATCTACTCGCGGCGCTAATGGCGCGCGCGTAGTTTTCAATGTAAATCGGACGGCGTCCGGCGTATCGCGTTGTAGGCATGATTACTCCGGAATCGCATAAGGAGAAGGAACCAGACCACCGTACGAATAGCCGGTCTCCGGAATGCTGTATTGCTGGAACAGTGTTTCAGTGTCGACTTGCGGAACTTGCGCGGACGCTAAATCGACTTGGAACTGTTGACCAGCGACCGCTCCGGCGGCGTCTGAGATACCAAGCAGACCGCCGGAGACGGCGTTCGCGATACCTTGCGCGCGCGCTGCTTCTGCGGCGTTCTGTTGCTGTCGGAGGAGGTCCGCTCGCGCTGCTTCTGCGGCGGCTTTCGCCGCGTCCGCGTCTGCGACTGCTAAGTTCTCCTGTTGTGTCTGCATTCTCGCGGCGGACTGTTTCGCCTGTTCTCGAAGAAAGACGTCGCGACCGGATACCGCGCCTCCTGCCGCCGCGGCCTGAAGCGCGTCCGCCTGGAGTTGTCTTTCTGTTCCGGCCTGTGCTGCGAGGAAGCGCGCTCGAAGTGCTCCCTCCTCGCGTTCGGAGAGTCCGAGCTGATCCTTACGCTTTCTCTCCTCGAGTAGCGAAAGTTCGCGCCGCTGTTCATCGCTAAATGACTTCTTAGCGGCGCGCGCTTGTCCAACGCCTTTCGCGATTCCAGCGGCGGCAGCGGTTCCGCCTGCAATGATAAGCGCCGTCGTTAGAACCGGCATTCAAGACCCCTATAGATAATAGACTTCGAGCGCGACAGACCAGTTTATCACCGCGACGCGGTCAATCTGTGAATGATAGACCAGCCCATAATCATAGATACCGACTGGCTTAAAATCGGTCAAGGTTCCAGATCGCGAAGCATAGCCGCCGGACATTGGATAAGTCTTCTCTGCTCCGATCGGATAGCTGGTCTTGAATCCGGTTTGATGGTTTTGCGCTGGTTGCAGTCGGCTACGCTCGACCAGAGACGTATTACCAACCAGCGGACCGATCCAGACGAGTCGATCGGTCGCGGTAGCGACCTGGCCTCCTCCGGTCGAGAAATCCGGACCGACTTCCGCT
>Ga0209337_1003908_pt1 | contig 10416 bp, 9 predicted proteins | sample LinPmetageLP53_FD_184044 | JGI IMG/M metagenome (GOLD analysis project Ga0209337, IMG submission 184044) | Marine viral communities from the Pacific Ocean - LP-53 (SPAdes) (version 2) | ecosystem: Environmental > Aquatic > Marine > Oceanic | place: Pacific Ocean | collected 2010-02-08 | reverse complement strand
AAAGATGCAGAGGAGGTTGGATCGCCAAAGAAAGGCAACAGGGATATTCAAATCGGGCGCGGCTTATGTGAATGGGTTAGTAGCAGCCGACTTGGATTCTCAGGATCGTGCTGACAGACTAATAACTCCCCCCGACACCATCTAGGACTACCCACCAATCTAGCCCCTCTTAGCGGGGCTAGCCCACATAATGCCAGCGTTCTTCAGGCTTGTTAGTATTAGCAACCTTAGTCTTAGCACAAACGACTAGGCCACTGTCCTGCAAGTCAGAGAGTATCTCTTTCCTGTGCCGAGCGTTGTTCAGGTAGCGTGTCCGCCGAGTTAGGGTGGTAGATGTAATGCCCGCCTTCCCCACATCACGGATCAGCCGCTCGACTTTTTTACTGACTCTTTCGTTCTGATTATCTGATAGGTTAAGGTGGATAGAGAAAATTGCCTGATCAGTTAAGAACCGCACCAACTCGCAGCCATACTGAGCATATTCTAATTCGATGGTACTTTTGTTGTCACCAACTGCCACGATCAAAGCGATCTTCTTCGCATACTCTGTGACCCTGACCCACATTGCAGATGTGACTGAGCGGGCATCGATCAGCTTGGTGCATTCATCTTCCAAATTCTCAAAGCAGATGAATGCTTCATCAGAATAGTTTAAAGTGACAGGTTCCGGGTGGCCCTGAACCGGGACTACGTTACCATGTTTGTTTGAGATTGGTGTGTCCCTAAAAGTCAAGGCTTTATCTATTAAGTCCTTGGGAAACTTATCGAGAATCGGCGGGCGGTGTCGTTCAGGTCTTTTATCTGGAGTCTGGAATATTAAAAATCGATTCATCGAGCCGTCCCTGATCTTGCCTGAATTCAATCCTTCCCAATAGGTATCGGGAGTAGAGGTAGAAAACACAGATAGACAAGGCTGGTCTATAGAGAATCTTTCATCTTCTTGAGCAGCACGGTCTAATGGATAGTAGTACCCGGTGGATGAGGTAAAGACTTCCATCAGGGTAGATATTATATCCGCTTGGTATCCTGTTGTAGTTGCCATCAGCTGCTTGAGATACATCCCAAATTCATCGATCAGGAACAGGCAACTAGGCCGCCAAGCAATTAGTCTTTCGATAGCGGCTCGGCTTGTGACTTTTTCTGAACCAAACATTCTCAGGTCATGTTCCTGATCAAATTTTTTGATCACATCCCGTGGAAATTGTTTCCCCGATCCAGTGGGACTGAGCAGTGTGATGAATAGGTTTGATCTAGTATTCTCTTCCGTTCTATATTTTCTTCCAATCATTGCCCCAACAAAACAAAGTGAAGATGCAAGAGAAATAATTGGTTGCTTAAATCTTGAATGTGCTGTCTGAAATTCTGCGAACTGACCAACAAACCCCGGAGGGGAAAAATAATCTGAGTGGAGAGTCTCAGATTCCGGGGTAAGTTGGCGCAGAACAGGCGGCTTGTCTAATTTTTTGTGTGTACAGGGGTCTTTTGCGTGGTAGAACAGAGTCTGAAAGGTGATCCGCTCGCCCTTCCAACCTTTATCAAATGAATCCCACTTATATCTAAGTTCAGAGGGCTTGCACTTGGGACTTTGTCCTGACCAGTTAGCAAAAAGTTTGAACCCTTCTTCCCCTAGTCCATCCTTCAGGGCCATTGCACATTCGGCCCAAACCTGATAGTCTTCTGGCGGAATTAACTTTAACGCTTCAGCTGCACGTTCAACGTCTTCTAATCTATAAGTCTCTTCCGACTTAACATCAAACAGGTCTGGCTCTTCAGCCAGAAGTGGAAGTGGGATTGAATTACGTTTGATCTTTGCTTCCGGGTCATAGCTTTGGAAGAATAGACGGGCAATGTCTTTGCAACTAGGGTCTAAAGTAAGGTTGTATTTAGATTTAAAATGTTTCTCAGCCGCGTAAAAAGATTCCTTATGTTTAGTAGCATCAGGGACTACTCTAATCCAAAGTTTAACGCCGTGGCCGGAGGGACTAAGGAAGGAGGCGGCAACGTGAGGGTCTTTGAATAACTCATCTCTCAGAGATTCGACATCCCCGGACAGGTTATCCAGATCGCCCTGCATCAAGCCTGTATACTGCTGCATCGTTTCTACTTTCCGATCCTCAGTTCGGCAGCTTATGGTGTAACATGGCAATGACTTCTTTAGTAGATTGTATTTGTCTTTGTCACCTGAGTCGAGAGCCTTTCGGCAGGACTGAATGATTGACTTGTGCTTGCCATCTTTTATCTCTGCGAACACATCCCCTATGTCCACAAATACTGGGGTCTTATGCGATACCCCGTGGAAATAACTGATTTTCATATCTCTCCATAGATAATTATTTTGCGCCTGTGAATTCTGCTTCCGTCATTGTCCCCATTGCCTGATTGCAAGCGGGGCAGGATAATTTTAAAAAAGTTTCCGACTTGATCTGGTCAAAACTTAAATCTGATCTTGGTATTGTGTGGGCCAAATGGAATGGTTCATCGACTGATATTTCAATGCCGCAAAACGAACAGGGGGCCGTGAAAGGTGGTGTCTCATTCCTAGCTTTCATCCAACAACGTATATATACTGAGCGAGAGTAGCCCCCCTTCCGGGGGACACCCTCTGATATTAATTTTATTGAACGTGCCTTGTCCTTACACCTCCGCCCACAATATTTCTGGGTGGATGGTTGTCTAGAAATATAAATTTCTCGACAGGTCAGGCACGTTTTTGTTTCTTCAGGCATCTAAAACGGGATATCGTCCTTCGGTGTGCCAGAAGAAATCGCTGCAATATTTGCTTGATCATCATGCAGCTTTTGATACGACTTCACATCATTGCTGTCGTCATATCCATTTGTCCCCTTGCGGATTGCCAGCGTTGCTGACACAGGGGTGTTATGCAGTTCAGCGGAGTCTGAAATCTTTACCTTGCCACACGCTCGAACAAGACTCGCCAATTGTCGTTGAGCGATGTCAACGGCGGTGGGATTCTTATTCTCAAGATTGAGATTATCAAAAATCTTCCGGCCTTTGGAAGGGCCATCGACTATCGATAATTCTAAATGTAGATACCGTCCGTCACCCGCTTTTGTATCACGGAATTCGGAGGAGTCTACAATCACCGGGTAATCTCCGGCAGGAATGGGAGCAAACGAATTATCCTGCTCCACGACCGAACTACTATCGAACATTAGTTCCATATTATTCACCTGTTTTTGTTTTTACCTGTTTCTTTTGGGCATTATCGCCCTCTGCCCTCGCTGATGCGACAGCAGCTGTGAAAGCATCCCAATCTAATGGAAGACTTTCCGGCAAAGCCATTCGTGACTTCGCCGCAAACGTAGGCTGCTCTCCGAAATGGATAAGCCTACGGTTAGTTGTGATCGCCTTGTATTCCGGCGTACCAAATTTATCACCCGACTTGGATGTTAAAACCTCACTCGCTACATACCCCAACACATCCACCCACTCGGAGATTAACCCCCGGCTATGGCGATTAATTTTTAACGTGTGACGGTGGAAACTATTGTCAACGATTGGATCGTCAAACTTCTCCACTTGCGAGTGACTGATCAGGACTATGTTCAGTCCTAACTCTCTAAGTTTGTCCATCATGTTGAGAAACTCTGTCCAATATTTCAAGACCATCACATAACCCTTCCCGAATCCGGGTTGCTCTATCGATGCCCATCCATTGTCCGTACAACAAGCGTTAAATATTTTGCGTTCCAGCCAATCTATACTATCGACTACGAGAGTGTCTATTCCCAAGTCCTTGTGGTTCTTATAGACATACCTTCCTGCATCCATAACGTCTGTAAATGGAGCGTCAACTAAGTCAATACTCTGACAATCTATTTCCGCAAGGCCGCCTTCCATGTCGAGGAACAATCCATGTCTGGCCCAAGTGCTTTTCCCTGAACCATCGCTGCCGTATATGCAAACCCGCAATGGCCGTTTCTCTTTTCCTTTCTTTATTACGACTGCCATTTTACTCCTCCTTCTTCAAGTTCCCGTACACCTAAACCATCTGTACGATTAACTGTCCGCTCGGCGGCTGCCTGAAGTTCTTCAAGGTGGGCGGGTGAGAAGGGGATTTTATCCTCCCCATTAGCATTCCCATTCGCCATATCGTGCAGTTTTTCAAACACGATCTTAAATTTTCGATCCTGTTCTGCAAGCTGCACTTCCATCTGCTTTTCCAAAGCAGCTACCTTCACGAACAACCCCTTATTTTCTTTTGACCTTGGGGCTTCTTCCCAAACTTCTAGTCCCGCTGCGACCATTGCTTTGCGGATACTGACTATTGTGCTTGGTGATATTTCAAAGCCAAGTGCAGTCCCACAAACACGGGCGATTCCCTCTGGCTTCTTCTTGTTCAACGTCTCGAGATTTTCCTTGATGAAACTATCAAGGATATATCCCTGCGTTCTGCCGATTCTTATCTTCTTACTCATGTCTCTCCTTATTTCATAATAGGATTAAGTTCAGACTGAGTTACGGCGTAACAATTACCGTAGCCAAAGTCTTTCAGGTTCCCTTCGTGAAGAAGGTCTTCGGCCCAGACTTCCCCCACAACGGAGTAGCTGGGAAACTCGCCAACCACCAGAACGTATTTGTCTGGAGGCTTCTTGATCTTCCTAAGTGTGGCGATCAGGTGTCCATCCCTGTGCTTTGTAGACTTAACATCCACCCTTACTCCAAGGCGTGAGATGCAATCGAATGTTGGCATCTCAGGTGGGTCTGTTTCCATGTCTACATATAAATTCATCAACTTGCAGTAGGCTATCTCAGCGGCCATCCCCTCAAGATCAACAGTCTCGTTAGAGTCTGTACCAACCTTCAAGTCCTTAACATTATTGGCACGGTTAGTTTCGTAGCGGGAATTAGCCAAGAACTTAGCGAGCCGCTGCTCATTATTATTGAGTGTGATTCCAATCATTAAATAACTCTGAATGTGCGTGAGTGAGATTCCTTTGTGTACTGCGCCGTGTCTTCGTACTTGGCGAGAGCAGTCTCCATACTTTTATTGTCCTTAGTCTTCCGGGTCTGATTGCGCCAAGTACAGAGATTGTCACCCGTGGCTGTGATCAGCTGCGTATAGTCCTTCATATGGGACATCAACTCAGTCGCTATCCTATCCCTCTCAGTCTTCTTAGCTTTCATCTCAGCGTCTAACTGTTTTACCGCAGCATGAAGCTGTGCAGTAAAGGGAGTGGCTAACAGCGAGTGATCTTCCTTACCTTCAGGGAATTGGAGCAAAGCCTCCTCAGTATTTTGTGGCGGCGGGGTCTTCCCCTCCACCACATAGTCATACCAAAACTTTTTCTCGGCTGTAATCAACTCCTCAATTCGCTTCTCATCACGGGGTATCTCGTAAATCCGCATCTTATTCCCACCAATCAGGACGGCACAGAATGCTTTCTCGTAGCCAGAACAATAGAGGTAGTGCAGGATTTGATAGTAGTAACTGGGTGGAATCTCATCCGTAAACTCCCGGCCCCAAGCCTTGCCGTTAAACTCGCTGGTAGTTTTTACTTCCAAGAGCCAAGGCTTGCCGACTATCTTTGCGTCCAAGTGGCCGTGTGCGATGGGCCATTCCTTGGAGCGGAAGGTTCGATTCAACATCTGGATTCGGAACCCCATACGTTTAGCAAACTGTTTTGCCACCGTTTCTTCGTGAGCAATCCCCCACGCAACCGACTCCTTCGCTGAGATATCTTCCGCTGGCAACTCCCCCCGCTTTACTCTCACTCTTGTTGTGGCGTTTTCAAACGGGTTCACACCCATGCAAATCCCGGCATCGCTGCCCGTCATGCCGGACTTCCTCAATTCCTGATTCTGTTCCGGCTTCATTTTTCCCCCCCAAAAATCTGTCTGACATAAGAAAAGAAGGCCCGTCTTGCGGCCTTGTTTCTTGCCCGCTTGGATGCTCTGATCGAAGCTAGCAACTCGTAATTCTTTCTTTCTTCAGCAGCCTTGTCTATTGTCATTCCCATATCTTCCCCTTCTCCGTTAGGTTAATATTAATATGTCGCCCCAAATTTTCGGACATTTGCTGCCTAATCTTTATGGCTTCCCTGCCAAGAGCGATCCGTTTACGCCGCGCATCTACCGCGGCGTATTGTTCATCGACAGTGAGCCGATGATTCCCTTCTATTAACATGTCTATATATTCATCCATATATATGTGTGGTGGTAGCTTTTAGATTGCTTAGTTTAGCTTCAGGTTAAAGCTGTTTCGGACAGAGAATCTTAGCTACCACTCTTCAATTGCATTGTTGCCCAGTTTAATCTTGGGTGTTTCACTCCAAAACTTCTTTGCGACTATCTCGCAAATTGTTTTGTCTTCTGGTTTTAAAATATCCCCGATTGATTTTATGCAGTTATCTAAGTCAGGCTTGCTCTTGTGCGGCTGTCCTAACATCTCTTCCTTTTTCTTTTTGCTCCAACTCTTAGGCATAGCAATATGGAATTCCATGTGTGCCGCATCACCCAATTCAAACCCCCTCTCGGCGGCAGCGGCTTTTAGCTTGTCTGAAAATTCCCAGTAGCGTACACAGCATTTACGTTTAGCCCACCGATCACGCACCGTCATACGAGGTTTCGGTACTACGGCTAAGTCGCAAACTAAAAGGGCATGGCTATAGGTCATTCACAATCTCAGATGTTGTGTAGATTTCATCCATGATATCTAACTCATAACCATGCCCCATCGATGTGTCAAATGAAAATGACGGGCGTATAAAATCTTTCATTGTAATGGGTATATTGACGGAGGGTGTACGTCCATCCATCTGTGGTGCAAGCACCGTCACTTCGCCGCCAGATGCTAAGTATGCAGAAATTTCGGATGCGTGTTCCGACTTATCTATTGATTTAGTTGATGTAATTTTTTTTAAAATAACTTGGGGTGACACTTTTGGCGCGAAGGTCTTGTTAGCATCACGCCTACCCCTCTTTTTCTTCGTGGCTTTATTTTTCCTGCGGGATTCCCTGCTTTTAATTTTGGTCTGTTCCCCCCGGCAGATTCGGGAGCAGCATTGTTGGCGAGAAATACGGGGAGTATAATTTTCCCCACAAGTTATGCAGATTCTGTTGGGTATGAGGGGGTTGTGTAAACGATAGTGAATCCGCTCGTTGTCTTTGCGTTGATTAAGATAGCAAGTTCTTGAGCAATATCGTGACTGTAGTCCGGCGAGTAATTTGCCACAGCCACAAAACTTTTTTATTTTTTGGTAGACTCCGTCAACCATTCTTCTAGGCATCGACTCTCCTTGTCTGGTAACTGTTGTTCACTGAATGAGAATGATTATATAATTAATCAATTATAAATGTCAACAGTTATTTTTTAAAAGTCGAAAATAATTTTAATGCTGGCTAGGTTTGTACGTTTCCTCGAACCAATCGATACCCTCGTTCCAAGTTTTTTTCTCACCGGGAGTTAAAGTTTTCGCAAAAGCATCCCACGTTCCTGCGGGGATTCTTGACAAAGGATTTGCGCGATTAACGCTTCTTTCAATATTCTTCAGAGTCTTTGGGGGGATATTCCCATCTTTGTCTACCCCGCCGGAAAGGTTAATGTACTTAACATAATATTTCCAAGCCGCATCCATATCCTGATACTTCATTGCTTGCTTGTAATAATATAACGCGTTTGATTTTGTCGTTGGCTTGTGGCCACCCACATCGTCTTTTCCTAACTTCTCCCTCCAAGCACGAACTTTCTCCCAGTTTTTATAGTACGCAGATTCTCCGGGGTCAGTAGAGGATAATAACAATTTACTCCACTCGCCTAACTTCTTATTGGGTTTGCCCGCCAGTTGTTTGTATATAGTCCCCAAGCTAAATGAATTTGCTATATGTTCAAACCTGTCCCGTATCGGCCTTGGGTTTAAAGGATCAGGCCAATAACTCTGCCCCGACAACTGTTCTGCCGGCCCCTTATATAAAGGTGATATTCCTGCCGCAATTTTTAGGAAGGGAGCCTTCGCCATTTCTGCGATCTGGTCACTCACACTTTTGTTGCCCTTCACCATATCCGCAATATCACTTGGAGCATCATGTAAACTAGCCCAGCTAACAAAATCCGAGAATGCCCCTTGGAACCTCAAGGTCTTCACTTCACCGTCCCAAGTCCCAAGTATAATGTGCAACTGTTGCCGTTCAAATTCAGATAGTTTTTCTTCTTCTTCGGAGAAAAACGCAGCGTTGTATGCAGACACCAATGTTGAGAAGACAGCCATCCTCGCCATGACTCCCACGCCTTTGATTGCTGTTTGTTTGGCTACCACTTTTGCAAGTTGCGATTTAATGTCGTTACCCTCATCTTTTGAATTCTTCATTAGCCGGATGTAACGCGGCGCGTTAATTTCCATCCATGAGTAAAAGGGCATAAGGTGTGCGCGGATTGCTCGTCCAGCATGAGAAATATTTCCGTAGTCTCCAATCAATTCGCGAGCAAGTTTTGCTGCAACTTGGTGGTCTGTTTCGGTCAACCCTTCAGCGTCCCGCACCTCATCTTTAACTTGTGACTTCCTGATCTGGTCTATCTCAGTTTGTTTCGATGCAGCGTAGAATTTTTTGTCTGGGGTTTCCGCAATTTTATTTTTAAAATGTCGCCAAGCTGCAAGGCGCACAATATTCTCGCGGTATGTAGTCCACTCCCTGAAATTCTTAGGAAGATTTTTGCCGACACTTTTTAACTTCTCCAGATTGTTGGATGGTTTAGGATCAAATAATCCTTCATACATTTTACTGAAGTCATCGATTTCGGTGATAACAAAACCAGAATCAATAATCCCCATTTGTCGCGCCCGGTTTAATTCCTCCGAAATTTTGCTGGTTGGATTCTTTTTGTCTTTCAGTAAGTCCTGTGCCGAATCCTTCATTCTTCCCAAAATTTCTGGGGCATAAGCTATTGCAATATCGACATCACCTGACATATTGTTTAGGTTGTATCTCAATACCCGAAAAGGATTAAGTAACGTCCAGACTTTCCACGCCCTGATGCCTTTCCGCGACCATGATATTGGCCACGCTTCCTGTTCATTTTTTACCGGGGTATTCAATGTCTCCGCAAGTTCCTTTGGGATAACCCATTTTTCTGACTGACCTTTTACAAAAGCCTTTCTTACTTTAGTAACTTCCGCACCCCCGTCTTCTAGTATTTGTTGTGCAACCTTATCCGCTATAGTATAAGTCTGATACCAAACACCTTTTGTGTTAGGCTCCCACACTACATACCCATCAAACTCTTTGGATTCTTTCAATGCTTTTTCCAGCGATATTTTTTCTTGACTTTTATTCGTTCTTTTATCGTTTAATGATTTGTGCAATTTCCTTGCAGCTGCACCCTTGTCATTTTCTATTCGTATTTTATTAAGTAGTCGCTTCGCTTCCAGCTGCTGTCGAGCCTGTGACAGAATCTCAAACTCAGCGTCCAGATATTTTGTATTGTAATCCGACATCGTACCGCTTCGAGACTTTTGCCACCCCTCTTTTCTTACACGCATTCCCGGTTTTTCCAGAGACGTTCTAAAACCTGTATCTTCTTGGTTAAGATACTCCAAAACCTGATGATGAAAATACCTATCGTCTCCCAGAAGTTCTTCGCGTAGCAGTTCTTCAGCTACTAACTCCTCGCGCAACTTCTTCATAAAAGCTTCCCGCTTTTCAATGGACGCATTAATGTCTACCGGGGTGCTTGCATCCTCACTAACTAACTTTGCTTGCCTCCGAAAATTCGCTAGGTCTGCCTTAACTTCTTTAACACTCTTGTAATTAAAAGGTAGTCCCACTTTTGGATCAAGCAACTCAGACTCGATGTCCTTCAACATGTCCGGCAAAATCATATTCATAGAGAGTATCATCTGCTGCTCTTCATTCATTTTACCGACAACTGAATACACATCTGAATATGCCTTGTGCTTTGCGTAAGTCCCTGTCTCCTGCATCAAGCGGAGGTAGTCCGTAGTCTTCCCAAACTTCTTTGGATCAAGAAGTTTGTGACTGCGAGTCATCTGCTCCTTTACCATAGTTGCCGCTTCAACGGTGACATTCCAGATTGATTTTAGTGTACCAACTTTATCCTTTGGCTTCTTGCCGTGTGCCGCTTTAATAGATTTAGTAACGTCTGGAGAAATTGATTCGCCTAAAGCTGGGGGTATCTTTGTCCCCGTTTTTCCTGCTACAGAAAATTGAGGTTCTTTTTTAGTAGCGGGTTCAGTCTTACCCTCTGCATAAAAATCAACTGCGGCCCGTGCGAGGGATGTTATATTCTCTGGGGAAAGAAACTCTCCTGATTGTAATTTACTGAATGCGGCTCGGCTTGCAAATTTTCTATACGCAGGAAGATTCTGGAACCATTTACGGATTAGGTTGTATATGCGTGAAACTAAATTACGGGTCTTGCTGCTAACCTCCTCCCCTTTT
>Ga0209337_1003907_pt1 | contig 10416 bp, 1 predicted proteins | sample LinPmetageLP53_FD_184044 | JGI IMG/M metagenome (GOLD analysis project Ga0209337, IMG submission 184044) | Marine viral communities from the Pacific Ocean - LP-53 (SPAdes) (version 2) | ecosystem: Environmental > Aquatic > Marine > Oceanic | place: Pacific Ocean | collected 2010-02-08 | reverse complement strand
CAAGCATTAGCGGAGCCACTAAACTCGTGAATGACATGAAGGGGGCACCAAATGGAGCATTCCTCAGATACCTTACTGAACCTTTTACGTTACTATAATCAAATAACCACTTCTCAGCTTCTAATGCTGCATCATCAAGAGATTGTCTCTCTGGAGTACCTATTTTATACTCAGACAAATCCTTTACTTTTAGCCCTCTTTTCTTTAATTCATTATTTATCATCATCATCTTACCAAGGGAATCAATTCCTCCGTAGAAGTCTGTGGTCTTATCCATAATAGTCATAAGGGCACCTTTTATAGTACCCATAACAGCAAATGGGGAGTCCTTTTTATTCAACCTATTTTGTAACTTCTTAAATTCACTCTCTATTTTTCCCAGTTCAGCTTGACTAAATCCACCAGCAGTTAGTCCTAAGTCCTTTGCTAGTTGATATAATTTACCCTTATTCTTTCCCCCTCCGTGCATATCTTTAATTCCATCTATAAAGAGACCCGGCATATCAGTAACACTCATGCCGCTCATCTGCATAAGTATTAAGTTTGAGGAGAAGTTTCTGACATATGAGGGAGGGTTAGCTGGAACTTTTGACCACTTCCAGAACCTCCCGTACTTTTGCACAAGACTCCCGTCACCAACCCATTTTTCTACTGTCGATATGTCACCTGTAGTTATTTCTATTCCAGCAAATATATCGTCTGCTATTTCTTTTCTTACTGCCATACCACCTAACATTCCATACTTAGGCTGGTCAGGTATTTGTGTATATAACTTTGTATCAATGGTTTCAGCAGTATTTAATGCCACCTTTGATGCTTCAGCCATTTCTTTAGTAAGTTCCCTCAAAAGTTTTCTTTCCCCCTCACTCAAGTTTGGCATTGATTGAACCATCTCGTTTATTCTGCTAGACTCTTTACTTAACCACATACCACTCACGTTTATATCTTTAGTGTTCTTAAGGTCTACTGAGTCTATAATTTCTTGAGACAGATTATTTTCCTTAGCTAACCTAGCCATAGAACCTAACGTATCAAACTTGACCATAGTTTTAGGTACTACCCAATTCTCGTTACCTGCAATCTGGTCTAACCAGTCTAGTATTGCAAGGTCTTTTACAGGAATAGTTGTAGCCTTAGATGCAAGGTAGGCAGGGTCTTCTATCTGCCCCATTATCAACTTACGAACTCCTTCTGGAATATCTTTTCTAGCTATAAGGTATTTAAAGTCAGTACCTACACCACCTCTGGTAACTGCTTTCATGAATTCATCCTTACCTAGTAGATGACTTAGGTATGCTCTTGGTAGGTACTGACCTTCAAAAGATTCTCTGGTTTCCTTCCTCATCAGTCCTCTTTTTTCCAGTTGCTTACCTATTTCATCAATTGCTTCCTTAGCACGTATAGCAGCATTTCTTTCTTTAAGGTCAGTAATTAAGTTTGCATCAGAATTTTTTGTAGTGAAGTACTTAAAGATAACCTCTGCCTGTTTTGTATTTTGGAGTATATCATATAGTGCCCTGCCTTTATCTTCAGCATTTAAAATTAGACCCTTAACAACTCGTCTCAGAGCTTTATACTTAGCAGAGTCAGGTAGTGTACCTTGGGAAACTATGTGCTTAGTGAGCATGTCTGAGTACGGCTGGAATGCAGTAGTCCATTTGTCTGCAAGAGGTTTTAGTGGATTCCAAGACCTAGTTGCTATGGCATGGGCACCTGCACTTCTTTCATATATCTTAGCAGTACGGACTACATCACTATCAACAATGTTGGCATCGGAGCTTACGTGTTTAATACCTTTTATAGACTCTCTTGAGTACAACCCTCCTGCATCCTTCTTATTACCTAGTGTTACTTTATCTTTAGGAATCTTAGTGTCAGGCTTAACCTTAACACCCTTCTTCCTCCATTCTGTTTCCAACTCAGCCGCAGTTTGCTGACTCTTTTTCTTTGAAAACCTAATAGAAGGAACATAGGTGGATTGGCCTATTACTTCTTTTGTGAATTTTAATGTGGTGGGGTTGAATAGGGCCGCTATCTGAGCAGATATATTAAAATAACCAGCGTAACCCGCTTCTTTAATACTATTTTCGTATTTAACTAATGCAAAATCAGTAGCAGGTTGAGTTGTGGGAATTCCCAGTTCTTCTTTAATTTTTATTATGAAACCGTCAGGGTCTCTATTACCATCATATATAGTATTAGGGTCAAGCTGTATTTCGTACATATTTTTACCAAGTCCTCCTTCTTTATTATAGCCGGGAAGACCTATGTATGTACGAGGTGTAAATTCGTCTGGGAATTTCTTTTTATTTTTTAATTCTTTTCCTGCGATACCTGTCCCGTGGTAGGAAGGGTCAGTTTCTACAAGGTCTGAGGCGTTTGACCAATGGACAAAGTGGGATTGTCCATCTGATTCTACATCAAGCCGTCCTTCATACGTTCCTTGGCTTGTTGTGCCATTCTGTCCATTAACTGTTTTCTTAGAGAATCTAACTCCGAAGTTGTCGAACTGCTTTTGGACGGTGTTTTCGACTGTTGTGGCATCACTATCTTGAATCCTTCTCGATACCTTGGGTCTGAAGTTTTGATTGATCCGTTGTATGTAGCCATTTTCAGGGTTTTTCCAATTATTATAGGTTTCAAACATTTTAGCTTGGAATGATTCATATATTACCTCTAAACCAAGTGTTTTTTCAAGCTCATTAATGGTAGAACTTAATTCTTTAGCACGTTGTTTTTGTAGTTTTTTATTATTCCTTTGAACATCGGCAACTCTCTTCCCTTTAGCAATAGTATTTTCAAGTATTATTCTTAACGCAGGGTTCCCCTTAACTGTTGTTTGCGAAGCACCACGAATAACACCACCATCCTCCCAAGAAGATGCTTTTAGTAACCCTCTGTAGAATTTATCCAGTACTTCTGGGTCTGCAAACTTACCAGACTTATCGTAAATATCTATACCAACGCCCGGAGCATTATTTTTAGGCCCAAAGGCAACAACAGCGTCTTGTTGTGCTAGTAACCCTATTGTGTCCATAAGGTTTTGTATACCTTGATCTGTAGCACTTATGTTAAGTATCATGTTTGGAGACATTGGGTTGTCTTCCCAAAAGCCCCAACCTTTGATACGGCCCTTTTCTGTAACGCCAGTTCTCTTAAGTGCTATGTCAGCTATCTTATCAGCAACATTGTACGAAAATTCGGCCTTCTGTTCTTGTGTTAATTGATTGTATGCTTTTTCATATTTATTTCTCATAGGAGAATCTTCGCCCCAGAATGATTCAAAGGCAACAGACCTTCCTGTTTCAGCTAACACACTCTCTGAAGTTCCTGCTGGTATATCTAACATTTCTGTCACTCCAACCCAACCAACTGCTTGCACCTGATCTGCCGTCCAGTTTGATCTACCCATCCATTTTTCATTGTTAAGTTCCTCAGTTATTCCTCTTAACCATGTAGCTGTTTCCTCATACTCAGTAGGAGTTACAATTGGGGTAGGTTTGTCTGCCTTAAGGTTACTAGCGGCTGTGTCGTTTGGTAATTTCTTTTGGATATGATTTACAAGAGTGCTGTCTACCCAACCTCTATCTCTCCATGTATGCCTATCTACAACAGCAGGTGCTCCCATGTCAGGATCAAAACCCGTCCAGTTACGTGTTTTCGTACCAAGCATTGCATCTACAAAGTCATACAGTTTTACACCTGAACCGGATGTAGCCTCAATGTCCTGTAAAATATTTGTAATTACCTCGTCATTCAATCCACCTTTTTTACGCATGTCAGGATGTATTGAGTTTGCTAAGTTCTCTCTAGCCCTAAGTACATTTTTCATAGCTCCTAGTGGACTTTCTGCTTTATTTGCTAAAGCCCAAGCTAACATCATATTAGGAGCATCTGCTATCCCAAACTCCTGAATGAAGGCATTCTTTACACGAGGGTACCATTGTTTAGCTTCAAGTATTTGAGCTTTAGATAAGACAGAACCCACCTGTTCTTTCCAGTTAGCAGTAGTTTTACCACCGCCAAGGAATACTATAGGAGACTTTCCATTTGCCTTTTTAGGTAAAACAAATTTACGAAGTTTTGCTGTAGGTTTTTTCTGTTTTTCCAAAGGTCTATTTTTAGCAGTTTTGGTATAGGCTTTTGCTTTATCTGTTTGTTTGAGAAGGCTATATACCTTTTTTTGCATTGGAGATAGTTTCTTAGCAAACCTAATCTGATCTAACCCTAATGAATCTTTAAAACCCCTCGTATCTAAAAATTCCGTTGGGCTAATACTTATGCCTAATCCTCCTGTGTATCTTAATGCTTCATCCTGTTGCTTGTTATAAAATCTTAGCTTTTTCTCTTTCCTTGTATACAATTTCTTGGATTTTTGTTTACCAAACCTAACCTCTGTACCCTCTGCTGAAGTAAACTCTGGAACTGCCTTGGTGGTGGGGTTCTTTGCGATGGCAAACATACCAACCTGTAACACCTCCTGTGCCGTATCAAGTGGAGTGCCTGCTTCAATTGTCTTACCATTAATTTCCTTGGTCTCTCTAGCATAGAAGGAAGACTGTCTCTTAGGCTCCATACCTACCTGAATCCAGTTAGGCTTGTTTATTAGTTTCTGAGCTAGTTTCTTAATCTGTGGTGCAGACGAGTCCTTCCATTCACCCTTGAAGTAGGCCATAGGGAACTTTCCCTCACCTGCGGCTATCCCTAGGACTTTCTTCTTATTCTTTGTAACCATCTTTACAGGGGTTCCGTCTTTCTTGGCAACTAGGTGTGCGGCTTTTCCGTAGTGTGAACCTTTAGCCTGCGGAGATACAGCAGTAACTACACCTACGTTGTACTTCTCCATTGAATTAACATCAAATCTAACGAGAGCATCCATACCCCCTGCAAGGTCTGAGTCTTCTCCTATCAGTTTACCCTTGTCGTACTGTGCTTGATTAATTGCTCCAGCAATCTGTGTACCTGACGACAGGTTTGGAACCTTGTTGAAGGTCTTTATAGGGAACTTCTTTTCGTACTCACTCCTGTATTCTTCAAATTCAATTTCTCCCTTCTCTAACTTCTTAGCAAGTGCAGTTAGTTCTATGTCTCTTCTTTTTATCTCAGGTACAGGATTAGCCTTGTTTAGTTTTTGCCATACCTTCCTTTTCTCTGGAGTAGATATTCTCTTAGCAAACCTTACCCTTTTAGCTTCTACTTCAGGACTATTTACAGTCCAAGGGAATTCTTCTGCGACTCTTTTATCTAATTTATTTACTTCTTCTTGTGTCAGTTTTTTCGTATTCAGTTTTTTCTTATAATAACGAGGCTTTAAGGAAACTCTGTCAATAGATACTGGTTGACCACCACGACCTACCTTTGTAATCTTCTCTAGTTCTTCCTTCTTTTCTTCTGTGGTATCCTTCTTAGGCTTAAGCCAGTTGGACTGGTCAAAGAAGTCACCTGTAACAATGTTACGCTTACCGCCTAAGTACTGTCTCTGCACCTCTGCAAGTATTTCCTGTGCCTGAGTAAGTGTAACTCTTTCCCTACCAAACACGCTGAGTGTACCCCTAGTTAATGAGTCTGCCAGTTTTGCTACTATGTTGGGGTCTCTAACACCAAACTCAACAAAGTTATTGGCAAGGTACTCCTCTGCAAGCTCTCGCTTCTTTGAGTCTGGAATGTTTGTTAAGTCCTGCCCCTCATCTAGGTATGCAGGAACACCTGCCCATTTGCTTATATCTTTCTCATTTGTCTTGTAGAAGTCATCTAGGAACTTATTAACTTTTTTCTCACCCTTAGCTTTTGTAAGTCCCTTGGATAAGTACCCCTTAAGACCAAGGTGTGCAATTGGTTCATGAAACATTCCTAACTGTACAACTTGCTGATATATTTCCTTATTTGTCTTACCTGTTATACCGTCTGCATTCATGAATATTTTACCTCCAAACGTCCAAGCCCTACCAGTCTTTAAAGCATTATCTGCAAAGGCTAGGTTTTCTTCAGGAGTTGCTTTTACTACGCTACCTTTCTTTTTACCTTCAACTTTTCTTTTCCCATCAGTAAACATTTGTGCAATGGACTTTGCATCTGTATTATCTACTACAATATACTTGCCCTTGAGTTTCTTAAACCTACCACTTATGTCATCCAGAACCTCAGTCATCACCCTCTTTGAAATCTTGACCTTACCTTCTTGTTCCTTCTTACCAGTAAGAGGTAGCATTTGTTTAATCTTTTGCAATATAGTAGCCTCTTGCTCAAAGTCTTTTGCAAAATTAAACCTAGAGCCATACTTTTTAGTCTCTTCTTTTTTAACTTTCTTTTCTAATCTTTCATTTTTTTTATTAGTTTCTTCTTGAGTTAATATTTTTTTGTCTGGAACTCCTAATAACTGACTTTCAGGTTTTCCTTGTAGACCATATTTTCTGATGTGAGAATTAAGATCAACCAAATCATCTGCGCTTCTTTCATTACCCGGCTTATCAAGTATCTCCTTTATTTTTATAATCTCAGGATTCCTACTTAGACTAGCCACACTTGCATATTTAGGATTTTCCTCAACCTCTCTTTTTGCATTAGCATCTATTTCTGCTTTTCTTATTTTTTCTGCTCTCTCCTGTTCCGATCTCAGTTCTCTTGCTAACCTTACTTCTTCCTTTGATCGGTCTTCCTCTATTTTCTCTAACTTTCTTTCTTCTTGCTTTGTCTTAACAAAGTCAGCATTTGCCTGATTAGCCACCTCTCTATTACCCTCGGCTCTTGCTTTTGCAGCGGCAGCACCAACTTCAGTTCCATCAGGGCCAACAATACCTGCGTTAAAGGCATCCATATCATCTTTAGCTTCCTTAAGGCGTGCCTCTTCTCCTGTCTTTTCAGCTTCTGCTACACGCTCCAGTTGAAACTTGGTAGATGTTGCAAGGCTATTTACCCTGTGGTCAGTTATTACTGTCTCCGCACCAGTAAATACACCACCAGTTGCGGCTTCTTGGACTAATGCAGGCCAGAAGGTTTCCCATAGACCCGGCCCTGCATCCAGTATCTTCTTCTGGAACGCCATAGCCTTATCTTTAGGCATACCGTATTCAACTAGGGTGTTAGTTGCATCCTCAGTAAACAGAGACCTGTCCCACACCTCAGATGCAGTACCTAGTCCTGTGTCAGCAATATACCTAGCTAGGACACCACCGTATGGTATATAGGAAATCATCTCAACGGCACCAGAGGTGTATACCCTGTGACCAAATGCATTCTGTGATAAGTCTGTAGCAAACCTGTCCATTGTTTGCTGATCTTCAGGGGAGAGGTCTTTGAAGTCCTTGTCGGGGTCTACACCTAGTTCTGCTCTTATAAGGGGATCGTTCTTAGCTCTTTCGTAGGATTCACCTGCAACTTGTAGAGAGGAGGCTGTATTACCAACTAACATACCAGTACCACCAGCAACAGCGGCTACTCCCAATCCTGCCAGTCCTGCTGTACTTGCTAAAGCACCAGCCCCTAAAGCAGCAGGGAGTGCTACAGCAGCAGCACCAAGGCTTGTTGGGGTAGATCTAACTATTTCATGTCCGGTTGGGGTGTCTTCAGGAGTATATTTATACCAAGAGTCTGGGTCTTCTGCGAGGATTTCGTCACGGGATTTAGGTCTTGCAACCAGAGCGGATTCTGCTAGGTTACGGTCTCTAACATCTTCACCATAAGACTTAACAGTATCTCCTAAGTCTTCTGATACATAGTCACTAAGGAAGCCAGATACTGGGCCAGCTACAGCACTACCTACACTAGCCTCTAAATCGTCCCAACCTGCACCAAGTTGGTCTAATGTGTCAGGGTCAGCGTTATACTCTTCGTCTACAAGCTCTGGTTCAGGGTCTGAGGTGAACTCTACAGGCTTAAGATCACCATACAAGTAGTCGTATCTTGCCCTTGCATCTTCATAAGTCTCATAGGGAACTGCATTTGAACTGAGCCACGCTTCAAAATTTCCATACATATCTATTTTTATTTTTTAGTAAGTTTTTTCGCAAAAGTCCCAGTTTTTGTATGTTTTGCTTGATACTGCATCATCTTAAGATATATACCCGGCTGGTATAAGGTAGACATTCCCTCAAAAATAAGCGTGTCCATAAGATACCTCTCATAGGCTGTTTTATCAGCAACAAACTTGGAGGAATCAAAATTCCCATCTGATCCTGCATACTGTGGATCGGACATAAATGTCCGTGCCATAGGAGCTTTTGAAAGTAATTTATTTAGCTTGTCCCGACTCATTGCTAATGCATCTTCTTGCTCATGCAAACCATAACTCCTGAAGTAACCTCTTCTGTCTGTAAATTTTGAGGGTTTCCCACCTAAGCCACCTAGATCAAACTCTTCATTTTCCTTACCCATTACTACAGCAGATGCCCTCTTTTGCCAATCAGACTTATTAGAAATAACTGTAGAGTACTCAACATTAAAAGTTGATTTAAACTCCTTACCCTTACCCTTTAATTTAGCTAGTTCTTGAGCCTTACTCATTTCTCTAGATTTTTTCAAGTCAGACTCCTTAAATCCTAGCTTTTTACCAAGTATTTCCTGCATAACGTAGTTGTCGTTTGTTACAGCATTCTTGTACAGGTCTATCCAGTTCTTTTCTTGTGGATTCCTTTTAGCTTTTGCTTCTAAGGCGGCAACTTTTAATAGAGACTCTTTTGTTCTCACCTTGGTAAGTAGAGCATCGGCCTCTTCTTTCTCAGTAGGTTTAATCATCCTCTCATAGTCTGGCTTATCTATCAGACCTTTACCGTACAGATATGCAGCCCTGTCTGCTGCTGGAAACAATGAGGCCATTTCCATTTCATCTTTTCTATTTATCCTTCTACTTATTTTACTCATATTCAAAGCAAACCCTGTATCTGGATCAATGTAGTACTTGTCTGGCTCTGCGAATTCTTTAATTGCGGCTCTTTCGTCCCTGTCTATAGGCAGTACTTCGTCCTTATCTTTTTCTGTCTTTGCCGCCTTATACTTTGATATTTGTGGTATAAGAGTTTCTGGATCATACGCCTTTACATCAGTAGCCTTTTTCTCCTCAATCTTTTTCTTAACTTTAGGCTTAACTTTAGGAGATGGTGGCATAAATGGAGCCAAGTCTTCACCTTCCGTTGACGTAGATGAAGGGTCTGACATTTCAAGGTCTTCACCTGAAGTTTCGGGTCTGGCTCCTCTATTAAGGGCACGATTAATCCATGATCTTTTATCACCTTCTTCAGGATCAAAAACTCTTCCTGCGGCACCTTTTACTCCCTCTACTACTGCTTTATCAAGTTTAGGTAGCATTTGGTATTTGGATTTTTCCCAACCAATGGGAGATGCGGCAGAAGCTATTTTACTAGCTTCCTCTACGTAAGGTTCTGATTCTGCTATAAGTCTTTGTACATCTTCTACAGTATTTTCATCAATAGGCATTCCCTTTGATTTAAGGAATGCTATTAAATTTCTGGTATTAAATAATTGTCCTATTTTTCTAGGATCAAGAGTTTCATTTATATAGTCATAAATTCCCTTAGCCCCCTCTCCAATATCATCTAAAAGTGAGCTTTCTTCTTCTTCAGGACGTAATCCTCTTGTCTGAGACTCTAAAGCGTTAGCCTCAGCATTAGCTCTATCTATGTCATCTATGGCAGTAGTTGTTCCACCTTCACCAATAGAAAGGGATTCACCATCTAGTTCAAATGACCCCCCTGTTTCTTCTACTATTGGCTCGCCTTCCTTACCTTTTACCCTATCATCCTTTAATCCTTTTTTAGAAACAAGATCAGGTCTAGTATTACTAATAGCAGATACTACTTTAGTTCCTGACCCTCCTGCTGGGGCTTGTGCTTGTTTTTCCGCATTTTTTAGTAACGCTAATTGAGTTGGATGGATTGCCGTATTCATCAATCCTTGTGGTTTATCTGCTAGAAGTCCACTTGCTATTGCTTCAGGATCTTCTGCATATTTAGAATCTGGCCCATATGATTCTTCAATAACATTAGTTTGATTGCCTTTTATAGTATCAATAAGATTAGTATGATCTGTTTGCCTTGCTAGTCTATTACGTTCCCCTTCACTTGCTCTCCTCGCTACCTCTTCTGCTGCAATCCTATCTTTTTGTTCAGCTTCTAGCTCAAGCCTCATCTCTTTACGTTCTTGAGGACTCATACTATACCACTCAGCTTTTTCTTCCTCAGATAGTTGACTGATAAACCCTTCCATTTCTTGTGCCATAAATATCCTTTATTGTGCTGTGGAGCCAGCGAGAACACCGCCCTTCTGGATTGCTACTTCATTGGCTCTTTGTCGCCTTGCTTCCATCCTTTTTCTAAGTGCACTCTTTATTGGTGCATACATACTACCTTCCCTCATAGCATTACCATCTGGCCCACCTGTCCTTGCGTGTTCTTCTTTTAATGC
>Ga0209337_1003904_pt1 | contig 10419 bp, 16 predicted proteins | sample LinPmetageLP53_FD_184044 | JGI IMG/M metagenome (GOLD analysis project Ga0209337, IMG submission 184044) | Marine viral communities from the Pacific Ocean - LP-53 (SPAdes) (version 2) | ecosystem: Environmental > Aquatic > Marine > Oceanic | place: Pacific Ocean | collected 2010-02-08 | reverse complement strand
TAGACATGCAGATTGTGATTGAGAAAAACAACGGCTATGCCAAGGTAAACCAATAATGAAAATCACAAAAGACAAACTAAAACAGATTATTAAAGAGGAGCTTGGTGCAGTTATTCAAGAAATGGATGCCGATCCTATGATTCGTGTAGCACAGAAGATGGGCGTGTCCGTAGAAGAATTGGAAGCAATTCTTTCTGCCGAAGGGCTATCTATCGTTTCCGACGCTGCCGCATCAATGTCAGATGATGAGAGAGATGATTATCTGTCAGCACACGGCGCTCACAAATCACGACGCACCAGCACCGGACCAGTTATTGATGGTCGCACAGGCTCTCTAGCCCAAAAAGAATAGGATAAACAATGAGTAACGACGACGAGTTTGGTTTCTTGCCTCCAGCAGAAGCGCCCCCATCATTCAACCAAGAAAAAGACCACTTCCACGAAGAAGTAGAAGCGGAAGACTTTGGTATGGTTGAGGACTTTGGGTTACAGATGGAGTATTCCGATGAGGACATGCTACCTGAAAACACGGCGCCATCATCTATAAACATAGGTTTTGTTGGCGTTGGCGGCGGTGGCAATAAGATGGCGAACGCCATGATTGAGTTGGGCTTCAACAAGACCCTACTCGTCAACAGCACAGGCAAAGACATTCCTAAGAACGTCGAAGAGCACGTTGTGCTCATCCCTGATAGCGACGGCATCGGAAAGAACATCACCTATGGCAAAGAAGTGTTGTCACAGAACGGCGCCGTCGTAGAAGATGCTCTCCGAATTAAGTTTGGCAAGGTTGACTGGCTGTTTGTTTTTGCAGGCGGTGGCGGTGGCACAGGCTCTTCTGTTGTTGCTCTCCAGCCTGTCTTTGAACGCTACCTACAATCTGTTCAGGCAAGCGGCAAGGTCGTTTACATTGTCTCTTGGCCAACAGCACAAGAAAATTTAAACCCAACGATAGCCCGCAATGCCCTATCACTTGCTAATGATGTCACGCCTTATCCACACATCATTCTAGATAACGAGAGAGCCACGCGCCTGCTGCGCGGTCGCATAGGAATGCTAGGAATGTATCCAGTTGCAAACACACAGTTTGCCAAGTCATTCGCACAAATCCTAAAGCTATCTACCGAAGACTCCCCGATTCAGTCATTTGATTCTAAAGACTTGGAGACCTGCTTCAGCAAGGATGGTCGCGCCTTTATCGGCTCTACAATGATCAAAGACCCCAACACTGGCAAGCTCGGCACAACTATCATGCATAACTGCATGAACCGCTCTGCTTGTCCTCCACCCAAGGGCAAGGCGGCAGCAGGATCACTTATCCTCGTAGCAAGCGAAGAGATGGTTGCTGACCCCCGCGTGTCTAAGCACCTTGAGTCCGCTATTGCTTATGTTGGTGGTCGCTGCGAAACACTTTTCTCTGGCGTTTATGTCAGAAAGAACGTCCCCGGATTGATTGCAATACTATCTATGAATGGGATCGAAAAAGGAAAATAAAATGAAACAACTATTTGAAAATTTTAGAGAAGCAATGCACGAAGAAGCAGATCGAGAAGTTCAAGTGCCCGGCTACGGCAGAATGATGCTCAGTCAGATCAAGAGAAAACTAGCCGAAATGCTAAGAGAAGCCGCCGAGGACGCCGCCACAGATCCTCCGTCCTACTCGCATCTTAATAACGGAGTCATTCAGGCTCTACATCAAGCAATAAAGGACAATCAATAAATGAATTTACTACAAACACTATGGGGCTGGTTAGCCAGCCTATTTGGAAAAAACCCAGCCGCTGCATTGCCGCCCACAGAATCAGAGGGTGAGTGCTGCGACGAAGAATGTGAGCCAGAAGAAGATTGTTGCGATCATGGAGAATGTGAATAAATGAAGATAACCAAAGCCAAACTAAAGCAAATCATCAAAGAAGAGCTTGAAGTAGTCCTCACGAATGAAGAGGTTGAGGAGATGTTTGGCGAAGATGTCCGCGCCCAAGTAGAAGAATCGGAACAGTTCAGAGACCAGCAGAAGATGGACAGAGCCCAGTCAGTCGCAGGGCAGCAGATGTCTTTTGAGCAATGGGTGTCTGTTGTATTCAAAATGGGCTACGAGATTGACGATAATTCTCCCAATCCTTACGATGCTTGGATGAGTGGTCAAACACCCGAAGAATACGCCAGCATGCAAGAGAAAAAACTCACAAAGCCCGAGAAAAAAGAAAAAGAGAAAGTAGTTAAAGGCATGAAGAAATCAAAGAGTGATTTTGAAAAACGCTATGGCGATGACGCCGAAAGCGTAATGTACGCAACGGCGACAAAGATCGCAAAGGAAAAAAAATGAAAATCAAAAAATCAGAGCTATTAGCTCTAATCAAAGAAGAGATTATGGCTGAGGCAGAGATGTTCCAAATGTCCGACGACGACGTAAAAGACTTTAGTATCCCAGATCCACCAGAATACAAAGCCTCAGAAGAGGTCTTTAACATGGTTATGATAGATCTCGAAAAGATGATCGAAGATGACCTGCTAGACATAATCAAAGAAATCATTATGGAACGTCCTGAGAGCAAGCCCCAAGACATGGCAGCAAAAGCTATGAACGCTTTGATGCAAAAGCTTAGAGCAAATCCTATGATGGAAGAGGCAGAGCTACAAGAAGGTATGGACGCTGAATCTATGCAGATTGTTGCCGATGCTGTCCAGAAGATGGCACCGCTAATCGCCGTCATGTCTCTACCAGTTCTCGTTGGTCTTATCTACGAGCAGCTAAAGAACATGGGTGCCAAATGATGAGTAAAGAGCAGAAACAAGCACTACTCGACAGCGGCATACAAAAGCTTACATCCCGCAAACTACTCGTGTGGCTCACTGCCACAGGTCTTATGGCTTGGGGCGGACTAGAATCAGCAGACTGGGTTATTATCTCTGGTCTTTATCTCGGTGGTCAATCTGTGATTGACGCTATTGTAAAGCTTAAGGGACTTGAGTGAAGCAAAAGATTCTAGCATTCTGCTTAAGACACTGGAAGGAGATCGGGCTTGTCCTGCTCCTTCTTGTTGTGTTTGGTAAAAGCCGCTATGATGTGCGCAACATTATCAAGGCACACGAAATTTCACAGCAATCACTAAAGACACAGATAGAAGAACTACAGGGCATCCACGCCGAAGAATTACAGCAGCGTGATGAAGCCCTTGAAGAATACAGAATAAGAAATGAAAAGCTTGAGATGCGCTATCAAGATGCCCTGATTGATTTGTCAAATGAGATTGACAAAAAGAAGGAGCGTGTTATAAGAAACTACAGGGAAGATAAAGAAGCCCTTATAGTTCAGATAGAAGATATCTACGGATTCACCTATGTTCCTTAATTTATTATTTATGATCTCGACTGCTGGCGCAAGCCCAGAGTTTTCTATTGTTGATGAAGGAGCCCCGTCTCCCATAGAGGGCGTTGTCTTCAACCCCGAGGCTTTGTCCGAGGTTCTTACAGCACCACAGCGCGTGAAAGAAGAGTGCGAGATCGAATGGACAAGAACACTTGAAATAAAACAAAATGATTTTACTCTTGAGTTGGAGCAACAAGTGATAAGATATAACTCCCTCAATAGAAAACACAACTTGATGATAATAGAAAAAGACACCGAGATTGTAGAACTACAGAAGATCGTGAAGAAGCAAGCACCAGCTTATAAATGGATGTGGCTTGTAGGCGGCGTAGCTCTCGGTGGCGCAACTTACTATGGAATCCAACAGGCGGTTAAATGAGTAATGACCCAGACTACATTGTTAAAGTAGAGCAGGCTATCGCCAAGAAGTATGGCGAAGAAGCCATTCAAAATCCCAAAGCCGACTGGGACGAAGATAAAGAAAAAGTCTATCTTGAACAGATGCGAGATCTCTACAAGAAACAAAAGAAAAATGATGAAGCCAACGACAAAGTAGAACTAAATGGAATAAAGGTTTCAAGAAAACTACTTAATAGAGAATCCAAAACAGGATGCCCTGTTTGTGGTGCCTTCTCACAATCTACCCGCGATGATGTGTCCCTTGTAAAGTTTAATTGCTGTTACAAGTGTTACATCAAATGGGTAGAAGGAAGAGAAGAACGTTGGCAAAAAGGATGGCGACCAAATGAAAGCTGAAGAACTACGGGCTTTAATCAGAGAAGTTCTTGCGGAGCAAGACGATAAGATGAAGTTAACCGGCTCGAAAACACCCCAAGCCCTTAAGGCAGAAATTCTTGACACGATCAAGAACATTGATTTAAATGTAATAAAATCACAAGAGTTGATGTTTCTTAATCAAATGATTGACAAGATGTTTCAGATGGCTGCGGAGCGCGATCTTGTCAGAGGCAAGACTGTCATTCAAAGAGGGTTTGAGCTTATGAACAAGGGTATACCGAAAGAAGAGCCAGAGCAAACCAATGAAGGTCACCAAATGATAGGCGGCATAGAAGATGATGGTCACGAAGTGGAGATGGCTCTTTCTGATTTACACAAACTGGAGAAATACGCCCCACAGGTCTCCCAACTTGCTTCACAATATTCTGACCTCCCTGGCTGGGTTCAATCAAAGATTACTCTCGCTGCTGACTATTTAGGGAAAGTCTACCACTATTTAGATGGCAAGCACAATAAAGGAATGGAATAATGGCTACAGTTTACGAAATCGTTCAGGGCTTATCACAAGCCGCAGCAAACGCCTACGACGGCGCAATGACTGAAGATGGCGAGCCCATCAAAGCAGGACTAAAGAGAGAAGAGGGCGACCCGCTAATCGATAAGCGAGTGATGGATGGCTTCAATGTTAAGTTCCATGGCAACATAATGCGTCTTTCTTACATGTCAGAGGTAACTCTTAAAGAGGTTTACGCTAACGGTTTCGAGTCTGATGTTGAATCACAGATGGCTGAGATTGTCAAGTTTCTTAAGAAGGAAGCCCGCAAGATTACTGGCTCTACTGTCAAGCTTACCAAAGAAGGCGAAATCGACATTCGCGTTGAGAACTCTTCAAGAGTTCGCTCCTGGGTTACAGCCGTTATGGAGTACAAAGTTGGCGGCATGGAAGAGGTTTCCGTTGTCGGCGAAGCAACCGAAGACAAGCTCGCCGCCGGGTGGCAAAAGTTTATGTCCCAGGGCGGTCTTGGAACACGCCCCTCTAACGATAAGAGACCGGCAAACTCAGGAGACAAAAAATGAAACTAACAAAAGCAAAATTAAAGCAGATTATCAAAGAAGAGATAGGTAACCTTTCCCATGAGGATGAACTGGGCGGAACAGAGCCGCGCTTTGACACTGGAACGCGCAGCCCAGAGCAGAAATTGATTGACGCTCTTGCTGCTCGCGCTCACATAGACCAAATGTCCCCAGAAGAGCTAGAAGCCTTGGCTGGCGGTGATGAAGAGGTTATGAAACTTATTCGTTTTATTAAGGACAATCAGATGTATGACGATCCAGAGAGGTCCGCTTCAATCTCTATGAGAGGTCGTCGCCTACCTTTAGGGGGCGTTAAGCTTCGCGGTCTTAAAATAGATTAAGATGAATGCCGAGACTAACAAAAAAGCAGATACTCAAAGAAGTCGTTAAGTGCGGCAAAGATCCCTCTTATTTTCTTAAAAACTATGCCCGCATCTCCCACCCGATGCATGGGCTTATGTTGTTTAAGACCTACGATTATCAGGATGTCTTACTAAACGAATTTAACGACTATCGCTTTAACATTATCAACAAAGGTCGCCAGCTAGGAATCTCAACGATTACGGCTGGCTACATTGTTTGGATGATGTTGTTTCACAGAGACAAAGCCATCCTTGTTATGGCTACCAAGTTTGAAACAGCAGGCAACTTGGTTCGCAAAGTCAAAAACATAATGAAGAACCTTCCTGACTGGATCAGGATTGCTAGCATCACCACCGACAACCGCACATCTTTTGAGTTGTCCAATGGTTCTTCAATCAAAGCTGCCTCAACATCGGGCGACGCTGGTCGCTCTGAGGCTCTGTCCCTGCTTGTTCTTGATGAGGCAGCACACATTGAGGGTCTAGAAGATCTCTGGACTGGTCTCTACCCAACGCTATCTACTGGTGGTCGCTGCATTGCAATCTCAACACCAAATGGTGTTGGCAACTGGTTCCACAAAACTTGCGTAGGTGCCGAGAGCAATGATAATAATTTCAAACTCACGACACTTATGTGGGACGTTCACCCGGAAAGAGATGAAGAATGGTTCAAGAAAGAAACCAAGAACATGTCCAGAAGACAAATTGCACAGGAGCTAGAGTGTAACTTCAATACGTCAGGCGAGACAGTTGTCGATCCATCAGCGATTGAATGGATGATGTCCATGGTAAAAGAACCAAAGCATAGAACTGGCTTTGATAGAAACTTTTGGATTTGGGAAGAGCACGATCCAAGCTGCAATTATCTTATCGCTGCTGACGTTGCAAGAGGTGACGGTGCTGATAGCTCCACATTTCACATTTTAAAATTAGAAACGATGGAGATCATTGGAGAGTATCAGGGCAAACCTACACCCGATCTTTATGCCAACATGCTCAATCAGGTTGGACGAGAGTTCGGCAATGCCATGATGGTAGTCGAGAATAATTCAATCGGTTACACCGTCATAGACAAGCTTATAGAGTATGCTTATCCTAATCTTTATTATTCCATTAAGTCTACACATGAATACATCGACCAGCACCTAGGGGAACACCGCACCGGAACTATCGCGGGCTTCTCTACAACAAGCAAGACTAGACCCCTCATTGTTGCTAAGTTAGAAGAGTTTATAAGAAACAAACTAATTAAAACGTATTCTTCACGTTTAACGAATGAATTTAGAACATTCATTTGGAACAACGGGAAGCCACAAGCAATGCGAGGGTATAATGATGACTTGGTAATGGCTCTTGCGATTTGTTGCTGGGTCAGAGACACAGCAATCCAGTCGAATTCCAGAGACCTTAATTACCAAAAAGCTTTTGTTGACGCTATTATGACTTCCAAAACCACCTTGAACACCCAGATAAGGGGACAAATTGGCTACACAGGAGAAGATCAAACTAGTAAAATGAACGAAGCAAAAAATCTATATTCCCAATATATGTGGATAATAAAGTGAGAAACTAAATGGCACAAAGAAATCCAAAGCAAGGCAAGAATCCAGCAAACAGAGGCTCCCAATTATTTCAGTCTCTTACACGGCTATTTTCGGGACCTATCATTAGCTATCGATCAGAGTCTGGTCGCAAAATTCGTAGACAACATCTTGATAAGTATTCTACAAAATTTAAATCTGCTTCCGGGCAGCAGTTCAAAAAACAAAGTTATAACCCACTGGACACAATTGCAGCAAATGCCATTGCAAACCAAAGGCGTTCAGAGCGCTACATCGACTTTGATCAAATGGAATACACCCCAGAGTTAGCCTCCGCTCTTGACATTTATGCAGACGAGATGACTACATTCTCTGCTCTATCTCCGATGTTAAATATCAAATGTCGCAATGAAGAAATCAAAGCAGTTCTGAATATTTTGTACCATAATGTGATGAGCATCGAGCACAATCTTTTTGGCTGGTGTCGTACGATGTGCAAGTATGGCGATTTCATTTTATATCTTGACATTGACGATAAAATTGGAATCCAATCAACAATTGCTATTCCTCTGCAAGAAATTGAAAGACTTGAGGGTCTAGATGCCACAAATCCGAATTATGTACAATATCAGTGGAACTCTGCTGGAATGACTTTCGAGAACTGGCAGATTGCTCACTTCCGCATTCTTGGCAACGATAAATACTCCCCTTATGGAACCTCTGTTCTTGAGCCAGCCCGACGCATTTGGCGTCAACTAACGCTCATGGAAGACGCGATGATGGCTTACCGCATTGTTCGCTCTTCTGAGCGAAAGGTTTTCAAGATTGATGTGGGCGCTGTCCCACCGCAGGAAGTGGAACAATTTATGCAGAACATTGTAACTAAGCTTAAGCGCCACACGATCGTTGATAAAGACACCGGACGCATCGACCTACGTTACAATCCGATGTCTATCGAAGAAGACTATTACATCCCAGTTCGTGCTGGGTCTGTGACCGACATTCAAAGCCTTGCAGGTGGGCAAAACACAACTGCAATTGACGATGTCAAGTATCTTCGTGACAAGCTCTTTTCAGCGATAAAGATTCCACAGGCTTATCTAACGATGGGCGAAGGAGCGCAGGAAGACAAGACCACGCTTGCGACCAAAGACATTCGTTTCGCTCGCACCATTCAAAGATTACAACGCTCTGTGCTTCATGAACTAGAGAAGATTGGAATTGTCCATCTCTACACTCTTGGCTACAGAGGCGAGGACCTTATAAACTTCAAACTTGCTCTTAACAACCCAAGCAAGATTGCAGAGCTACAAGAACTCGAACACTGGAAGACCAAGTTTGATATTGCTGCGTCCGCAACAGAAGGCTTCTTTTCTCGTCGCTGGGTTGCCGATAACATCTTTGGCATGTCCCACGAAGAGTTCCTTCGTAACCAGCGCGAAATGTTCTATGATCGTAAACACGACACAGCACTTGAAAGTGTTGCCGAAGCAGCCGCAGGCGGCGGCGAAGGTGGTGGTGACGCCGGAGGTCTTGACCTTGGCGGTGGCGGCGAAGGCGGCTTAGATCTTGGTGGCGATGAAGGAGGCGGTGATCTAGACCTCGGTGGAGATGACGCCGCTGCTCCCGAAGCAGACGCAGCCGGTGACGAAAGCGCACTTCTAGCACAGCCTCCGGGTTCTCGCAACTCTCCGCGCCTAGCCAAGTCACTTGGCAAGCGCGCAAGAACAGGAGACAAATACACAACCAAGGGCGCAAAGGGTAAAGTTTACCAAAAGGTGGCAACTGACAAAAGACCACAAGGTGCTAGAACTCGCAATTATGCAGGCGTCCCCACCCCCGAAATGAACACCTATCGAACGAACAATCTTGGCGCTTCAGAGTTAAGATCACTATCAAGAGGCATTTATGAAGAGCAAGACCCTAATTACTTGCGAGACCAAGAGGAAGAGATGGCTCTTCTAGAGGTCGATAGTTCAGTTAAAATGCTTATCGAAGGTCTAGAAATAAAGACAACGGAGAACGATAATGAAGAATAAACACAACAAGAAGCGCAACACAGCCTTTGTTTTCGAGGCTTTGGCTCGCGAAGCCACTGTTGCTATCATAAAGGGAGACAACGAAAGAAAAGAAAAAGTTGTCTCTATTGTGCGCAAGCACTTCACTAACGACTCGTTGTTGAAGAAAGATCTTGAATGCTACCGCTCACTCTATGAAAACCAAAATCTAGATGAGCCAACTAGCAAGAAAATCATGGAAGCCGCGTTGGCAGCTAAGCGCCTTATTGATCCAGATGGATTGTTCAAACAACAGACTGAAATCATAAATGACATCAATAAAGAGCTAGAGCCAAAGACTTTCAATAACTTTGTTCCAAACTATAAGTCACTGGCAACAATAGCTAAGATGTTTAACACAAATTCCCCCAAGCAATCAGTAATGCTTGAATCAAAAATTGTTAAAGGAATGACTGAAACGATTGAGGCTCAAGCCCTTGAGACAATCGATTCACTTACTTTTACTACTTTTACGAAGAAGTTCAACGAAAAGTACGGAAACTCCTTATTAGAAGAGCAAAAGAATCTTCTAAACAATTACATTTCATCATTCTCCCACGATGATCTTGAGACCAAAATCTACCTCAACAGAGAACTTGGTAGATTAAAGCAGTCACTATCTGAGGCAGTCAGCGCAGAAGAAATTGCAAATGACCCTGAGATGATTCGCAAGACAAATGCCGTGAGAGAAAAGCTTGACAACTTATCGAAAGAAACAAGCTTAAACGAATCTACCCTGTTGACTATCTTAAAGACGCAGGAGTTAGTAAAGGAAATCTACGACGATGCCAGTAACAGTTAGAATTGTCCCAATCCCAGAACCAGTTAAGGTTACAATAAAGCCGAAATCACCCCCTCCTACTGTAACACTTGAGCTTGACATCCGTAAGTCGCTCAGTGGTGATCTCATGATCTTTGATCATAACGACCTAGACATTGTTCTTTCTGGCAAAGACAAAAAAATTACTGCATTTCCAAAGCAGACAATGACCGACTTCACCTACGGAGCACAGAATAGATTATTTGCACACCTAGCTCGTAAAGGCATTGTTATGCCAGAGTCAATCCAGGGTGGCTCTTATTATGGTGCCATGGAAGCACAGCTACAAGAAGTCGCAGATGGTAAGTTAAACGCTGCCAAATTTGCCCTTGTAAGCATCGAAAGGTTTATCAAAGAAGAGAAACCTTACTATGATAATGTTGAGACAATTGTAGCCGGCGTTGAAGATGAATACACTGACCCTGATAAGACCGACTCAACAGAACTCGGCGAAGTC
>Ga0209337_1003902_pt1 | contig 10426 bp, 20 predicted proteins | sample LinPmetageLP53_FD_184044 | JGI IMG/M metagenome (GOLD analysis project Ga0209337, IMG submission 184044) | Marine viral communities from the Pacific Ocean - LP-53 (SPAdes) (version 2) | ecosystem: Environmental > Aquatic > Marine > Oceanic | place: Pacific Ocean | collected 2010-02-08 | reverse complement strand
TGCTATATAGTTCTGTTAATAGTGCTGTTTTTGTTGCTAATTGGTCTTTTAATTTTACTTCCAATAACTCCAATTTTATTCTTTTGTCGTTTACTTTCTTATATGAAGAATAGTTAACAGTTCTTTTTTTAGTTTTCATTTTCTATTTTATGTTTTATTTCGCTAAATCCTTTAAAAATATGGTCTATATCGGCTCTTCGGTTAGACCAAAGACCTTTTGTAAAACCTTTTTTAACAAAATTTATTGTTAGATCTAAATATTTAATTTCTTCTTGTTTCTTCTTCATGGATAAAATTTTGAAGGTTTATTAACTGTTCATAAATTTCGGTTAATTCTTGCTCATAATTAAGCCTATTATTATAAACAGAATTGTTTTGCATTGTTAATAACTCTTGTTCTCTCATTATTATTAAGAGACTAATTAATTTTTGCAATATTTCTTTTGTGTAAAAGTTGTTCATAAGTGTATATTATTTTTTAAGGCAAAAAAAAGCCACTTATAAAAAGTAGCTTTATGAAAAGTAATAAAATTTAATTTAAATCCCTAGATATTTTCGGTCTGTGTCGTTTGGAATTCCGTTATAAACTTCTAGTTCTTTAATCCTCATGTCTAATAAGTCCATTTGTATGTTTATAGCACTTTTAAGGGACTTATGTTGTAACCTATAGGAAGTCTGATAAATTTCAAGTTCTTTCTCTAGTTCTATTATTCTGATTGCCTGTCTTTGTACTGTTTCTAATTGGTTTAATAATGTCATTTTTTCGCTTTTTGTTGTTTCTAAATCTGATTTCTTTTATAGTAGGTAAGGACCACCATAATAAAATCAAGAAAGCAGATATATATAACAACATATTAATAATAATCTCCTATTTTAATCTTACTTATTTGGTCCTCTACTTCAAAAATAAGTTCTATTAATTCATTTAGAGCTTCGGTTTTCAATTCGTAGTCAATACCTTTGTCGCTTTCCTGATAAGTTTCTGATTTATCATTAAATACTTCTTCCCTTGTATAGACTTCATCTCTTAATTTCTCCTGATGAGTAGATAAGAAAGTTGCTATTTTAGTTAATTCTGCCATAATTTTGTTTTGTTCGTTTATAAAATACCACTCATTAATGGTCATTATCTATTTAATTTAACTGCTGTTATTTCTATGCCTCCAAAAAAATCGTCCATATCCCAAAAACAGGAAGAAGAATCATTTAATGGATTATCTTCATTATCATATATTATATTTTCTTTAAATTCTTCGTCTCCTTGTGTAATTTCTTTAATATAAGAATGAAAATACTTTTTAGCCTTTTCCATTGTTGTAAAAACTCCATGGCATTGGCTATCCATAGGACAGCCACCAACATACTCATTCACAACATAAACAAATTTAGAATTAAGCATTTTTACCTCCTCTTCTATCATAGTTTATAGCTTTTACTATTTTGTTCGTTGCCTCTTCTTCATCTTCCAAAACTTGGTTTACAATACTTTCCAAATCTATTTCATAACCAGTCCAATAAACTACATGATTAACTAGAGTTTCCTCATTGTTATAATCTGTGTGAGACTCTCCAAAATGGTCATTTTCGTTACTTTTACAATAATCTATAGCATGAAAAACATCTACTTTATGGCTTTTAAGCCATTCTTTAGCCTGATAATAGCCAATAATATAATAGTCTTCATTAAATAGTTTGTGGTGAAGTTCTCCATCTTCTAACAGTTGTAAAAGGTTTTCACTGTTATAAACGTGTAGTTCTTGTATTTGGTCGTATGCGTGAGCCTGTAATTCGGCTATAATTGAATTTGTCATTTTTGTTAGTTTAGTTAATAAATTTTAAATCGCACTACAATAGTAAAACGAATTTTTGACATATCCAAATAATAGCTAAAAAAAATTAGTTTAGTAATTAGACTTATGAAATAAGGCTTTATAGTATATTAAGTATATTAAAGTAATAATTTACTAAAATTTTAGTAAACTGTTGAATTTAGACAATACAGTTTTAACCATTTCAAAGGGTTAATTTTTTGAAATGAACATTTAAATGTCTATTTTTTTATAATTATAAGAATCTTATATATTGGTTTTAATCGCTTTTGTATTTAATTAAACACTAATATAATTAAATATTGGTAAATAACAACGATAAAACCAATTAAATTAAGTATCTTTATATCTCTTAACAGTCAGTTAGTTGGGCTTTTAGGTTTTATTTCGCTTTAAATACCCTTGATTTTCTATATTTCAGGGGTATTTTTTTGGCAAAATTTAAGCAAAAAAGCATATTATATAAGCAAATATTGGCAAAAAAGGTGCATATATCTAAAAAAAGTTCCCCATGGGGGATTTAGTGGGGAAAAATCTTAAATTTATTGTTATGAAAGGATTATATAAAGGAAAAAATGTAACATTAATGAATCCTTCCAGGATAAGACCAGGGCAACCCACCTATGGAAGAAAAAAATTTCAAGTTTATGTTATGGATAATAATAGAATTAAACGTGTTACGTTTGGAAGTCCTAACATGTCAATAAAAAAACATATTAAAAAAAATAGAGATAGTTTTTTAGCTAGACATAGATGTAGTACAGCTAATGACATAACAACACCTAGATATTGGAGTTGTCAAAAATGGTTATGACCTTCTTGACATTAAAAAAATAAAAATTGGGATAGCTATTGCAAATCCTTTTATAATATAGTTATAGTTAATATTATATAAACTTTCTTTTGCAGGATCTATAGGAATACCATTTTTTTGAATACTAAAATGTAAATGTGGTCCTGTTGTTAATCCTGTGTTGCCACTTAATGCAATTAATTGCCCCTGTTCAACTTTTTCGTTAAGTTTTACAAAAATTTTTGATAAATGTAAATATTTTGATGTTAAATTATTTCCATGGTCTATTATAATATATAAACCACTTACAGAATCAAAATTTGTTTTTATTACAGTTCCCTCTTCTATAGAAAAAATTTCAGTTCCTATAGGCATAGATAAGTCTATACCATTATGAGGTTTTAATTTTCCTGTTACAGGATTAATTCTTCCACCTGGTTTGAATCCACTTGTAATTTTCCAAAATTCATCTGCAACAGGTTTTAATAAAGCCATTAATTTGTATTATCTGCACCAACTTGTGTCAATCTTTGTTCTAATAAAAATATAGCTTTTGAATAAGGCAACTGAGATGCATTGTTTAAATATGCTTGAGAACTTTTTAAAGTTTCTAAAAAACTCATTTTACTGCCTGTTAATGCTAATGTAGAATTAAAAAATGCTTTTACTTCTGAATCTGTAAATTTTAATGCTACAGATAAAACTAAATTCATGAATTCACAAATAACAGCATTCGAAGTGCTGTCTGCATCAAAATCAAAAGTATCATTAAAAAAAGGTAACAATGATCCTGCAAAATTAGTTATTGTTTTTGCTTTACCAGGAACAGGACTATTACTTGATATTGGTGGAATATCTGAGTAAAAATTACTAGTTCCTCTTATATAAAAATATTTATCATCATCAAAAGGAATTAATGGTTTTTCCTGCCAAACTCCATTGTTAGGATCATAAAAAATAAAAAAATTCGCTACTGAATCTCCTGCTAGTGGTGTGTCTAATGGATCAACTCTTCCAGGATCATCACCATCGAATAAATTTCCTAGTTCAGATATTATCTTATTTACGCCCCAAATTGCTACACCAACTCCAACAAGTTTGAACAAAGGAGCTTCGTTTAGAAACGTGGCTGTCTTTGATCTTCGTGTTGTTTTTCTTTGTGGCTTTTTTTTGAATAACTGAAACTTTTTTGGCTTTCGTACTGCTACTGCTTTTGCTCTTGCCATTTTTTTCAATCATTACATTTTTTTGATTTTCTCCATTAAATCAAATTTTTCTTTTCCTGCTTTTGCGAATGCTTTCATCTCTCTTTCATAATCTGCGTATTTAGAAAGATAATTTCTCATTTGTGTTACAGTTTTGCTTTTAGGCTTTTTTGGTGGACGTTTTTTAAATCCTCCAACTCTTGCCATTTTTAATTGTAATGTAGTGTTATATGTTTTTGCCATAACTCTCTTTTTTTATTTATTTGTTAATTTAAGAAATTTATAATTATTGGCTTAACTGCCATAGCTGATCCATCTTCAATTTTATTCGCAAATTTTTTAATATTTTCTTGACCTAAATATTTTACAATAGTTGCCAAATTTTCTTCTAGTTCATTAGTGTTCATTTCTGTTGTTATTTCTTGATTATTTGGGTCAAAACCTTGCATTGTTGTTGCTTGGCTATTATCCATTAATTTAGTAATAAATCCCTGTAAAAAATAACTTACTTTGCCACCCATTGTGTCAAGTTCTTTTAATTTATCTTTTAACTCCTGGACCTCTTTTTCTTTTTCAATGTCTGCTAATTTTTTATTAACTAATTCGTCAACTCTTTTATTAATGTTTGAAGAACTTTCAATAAAATCAACTCCATTTAAATTAACTGGCTCAGTTTCTAAAACAGTTTGGTAAAATTCTGTTTTAATTTCTGTCATATTCCTTTTTTGTTCTCCTGCTGTTCCCTTACCTAAAAGTAATGTAAATTTTCCTGAAATAATATTTTCTAATTCTTTTAATCTATTTATTAAATCACTAGAACTATTTTTTTTAACTACTTCAAAAGGTCGTGTATTATCTATAATATCATTTTCATAAACAACAGCAGTTTTATAATTATTGTCTTCAATTAATCTATATACGTTATTTAAACTAATTATCATCTGTCTCTATATTTTAATCTATAATAAATAATTGAAATAGTAATTCCTACTCTTAATTGATTGTCAAAAGAAAGAGCATCTTTAATTTCAACATAAGGAAATGATGGACTATTGTAAACAGGTAAATTTTGAATATTTGCATCGTCTTTATATGGAAATCGTACAGGACTACCATTAAAAATTATAATAAGAAAAGGATCAGCAGTTGCAGTAATTGGTTCTGGATCAACTACAATACTATAACCAATGCAACCATTTGGGGTAACAAATTCCTCAGAAACTTGATTAGTAGGTAAATCAATTTGCTGTGCTGTCGTATAAACTTGTTTATTAGAAAACCATTTAATAAACTGATCTTGACTGCCTTTAGCACCTTGTGTAAATATTATTTCATTTGGCTCTACGTGGTCCATATTTAATTATCAAAAAATAATGTTAAATATACTTGAAAAGGAGTTGTAGTTGCTAAAGCTGTATTTGTTTGAATTGTAAATGTTGCACCTGGATCAATTGAAATTGGCTGTATAAATTCGTCTCTGCCTGTAGATGCTTGGTAATAAGTAGACGAAACATCTTTTATTATTTCAATACCATCTGCAATTATTGTTACTAAAGTTCTATGTTGTTGGTCATTAGCATAATTAACAGCATCTACTAAAGGCACAACAGTTGTAACAGCAACAGCACTAATTGGACCGTTATTTCTGGGTGCAGTAAATGTACTTTGACTTATATTGTTAGTTGTTGCAACATTTGGCACAACATGGTAATATTGTCTTCTTTTTAAACCTTGACCAAACTTTAATCTAAAATTATTTAGATATGTTTGATGTTCTCTAGTACAATAATATACAACAGCTTGTGCAGTTTGTTCAACTGCTGAATTCGGTGTATTTGTACCATTTATATCTAATGTACCTGTTTGACCATCTGAAAATTCAGCACGTATTCTAAATTTGTGGTCTCTTCCATATTGATAAGTAGAAGTCCAATAAGGCAAATTTGTGTCCTGGACCAAATTTTGTCCACCAACATTTAAAGTAGCTTGGCAATTATCTTGTAAACCTGCTGTTGTGTTGTTAATAGAATAAATGTCAAAATATTTTGAATATCCTCTGTCTGTAGTTAATCTAAAATTTGAGGTTGCAGATCCACCACCTGCGGCTGTTACAAGTGGATAACCTTGTTGTAATAATACGGGAACACCTTTCATAAATCTAAATTTTTAAGATTTTTAATAAAATTTTACTATTGATTAAATTAATCCAATACCAATTAATTCAAACCAAACACCACCATCATTCGAATCATCTCCCACAGGAATTATTCCACCTGTTCCAGTTTTTGCAGTTAATCTTAGACTTATGTCAGATTGTGCAGGAATTAAAATAGGTTGTGATAATTCAAATCTTCCTCTATTTTGTGTAACTAAAGTATTATCAAATTCAGATAATGGAATACCTTTTTGTAAAACAATTCCGTTTACAACTAAATCATAAATAGCTTTCATTACAGAGGCAGAACTATTGCCTCCTACTCCTTGACTATTTTGTGCCATCCAACCTTTGTTGTATTTTGTAATTGTATTTGTTGCACCACTAAATTGAACATAGCCACTTTGAATTGCAGTTACCAAAAAATGTTGTGATTGTGGTAAAACAAAAGAATTTCCAGGAAAATTAGTTAAAGTTGCATCATAAGTTCCAGTAAAAAAAGTTGCAGACAAATCTCCTTGTCCTGAGGCAGCATCTTCTACTTTTAAAATATGATATAAAGATTGATAAGCAATTGTTTTACTGTTGCTTATTGGTAAATTTGCATCTGTTAAATATTTAACAAAATTTGCCTGTTCTACACCAGGCATTGCAATATTTCGTTCTATTGATAAAGGTAAAGCCATTTTTTTTTATTTTTTTTTATTAAATTAATCCTACACCCAATAATTCAGCTCTAATTGCGTAATTAGCAGGATATACAGCGTCTTGAGCAGTATTAAAAGTCAATTCTAATGAAGTTTGACCAGGCCAAACAATTGGATTGTTTAAATATAGTGTTCCTCTTGACATTGTAGCCAAATCTGAATCCATATCCATTCCCCAAACATCATTTAAGTATTGAACACCATTACAAATCAATGATACTTCAATACCAGGAGCAGGAATTTCAGAATTCGTGTCTCCTGTTGAAATTGGGTTATTTCCTGTAGTAAATCCTTTTTGCCATACTGATCCTTCGGCTAAAAAACTTGCTTCACTAGTACCATTGTCTGTAAATACTCTTATTCCATATATTATAACGTGTTCAGAGGCAGGTCTAACATAACTGCCTTCTAAATTGGTTACTCCTTGAACGTAAGTTCCTGAGAACAATGTAGCAGTTGTATTTCCTGTTACAAATTTAGCATCGTAAATTGTTCTGTCTGCTATTGTTTTAGATTGTTGAACAACATTATTTGATGCTCTAAAATAATTTCTTATCTGTTCTTCGAATAAACCTGGATTGGCTAATCTTGAACTTGTTTGTGGGGTTAAAAAACTCATAATCTTTTTTTTCTATTTTTTTACATTAATATTTCGTCAGTCATCATGTCATTAAGAGTAACTGATCCTTGCATTGTGTCAACAGGCATAACAGGAGCTTGACCACTTGTACTAACTACATTTGGATCGTTACCAGGCTCTAAATAATTAACTCTTGAAAAACCTTGAAACATCTTATCTGCTAAATCGTCTCCAACGTCTAATCCTGTAGCACCTAACATTCCATATCCTAAAGGCTTATAAGAATCGTCCATGCTATAAATAATTAAACTTCCTAACAAAGCAGGAATAAATGGAACTGCTTTTTGTCCGTTTCCACTTTGAAAAAATTTTACTTTATCCTCTAGTTGATCTACAAGTATTCCACCTGCAACTCCACCTGCAACAGCTTGTAAAACTGCTGTTACATCAAATTGTTTACTATACTTACTTTTTGGCATTGTGTTTTTTTTAATTGTTATCTTTTTTTCTTTTTTGGCATTACTAATTCAGTAACTTTTCCACCTGTGGCTATATCTAAAACTAATAGACTTCCAAATGCAACTGCTATATAACTCATAGGAGCATTTTTTCTAAACCATCTTTTTAATTTACGATTACCATTTAACTCAACACCATTCATTTGATAATCAAGTCTTGAAAATCCATCCATTTCTTGAGCAGGTGTAACAACTCTTGAAAATCCTATTTGACTGCTTCTTGGGTTCATATAAATATTTTTTTACTAATATATAAAATTATTTTTTCTTTTTACCTTTTTTCTTACGTGTAAGTAAATAACCACCAACAACAGCACCACCAATTAATAAAGGTAACATTGCCTTGTTCTCAGTTTCTTCGGACCTTTCTTCTAAAAATTCTTCTCCATCGGGTGCAATGTCAATGCCTGTTTGATCTTCAACAAAATCTGCAAGTCCACCACCTATGTCAGAATCAAAAAATCCACCACCTGAATCTCCTTCTCTTCCCCCTCTAGTTTCAGAAAAACCATCATCTCCACCACCAAATTTTTCGCTTAAAACATCTGCTCCTTTGTCAACTAAATTACTTAGAAAACCTCCATCTCCTCTATTTTCTTGTCTTTGTGCCTGTCTGTCTGCTCTTGCTTGTTGTCTTTGTGCCTGTCTTTCTGATCTTGCTAACTGTCTTCTTTCTTTGTTTCCCTCTCTTTCTATTCTTCTTTGTTCTTTTCGATCTGCTCTGTTTTGAACTCTTGTTGCTTTTCTTGTGTCTCTTCTTTCTTGCCTTCTTTCTTTACCTGTCTGAGATTTTTTTCTTGCTTTTCTTTCTAATTTACCTTTTTGTTTTTCTGCTCTTAAACCTTTTGCAGTAGCTCTTTTTTGTTCTCTTTGCAATTTTCTTTCAGCTTTTTTTCTTGCTCTTTCTTTTTTTCTTGCTTCTCTTTCTTTTTTTCCTTGTAAAGACAAATCTATCATTTCATCAACTGTAGCAGAACTATTCCCAAATCCATTGTTAATTGATCCATTTAAACCAAATTTTGAAATTCTTTTGGCTATTCTTTTTTTACTTCTTTCTGCTCTTAAATTTTCTAATGGATTCATGTTAAAACCTACGTTTTTACTTGCAGATGCTTTTTCACTTCTCGACTGTCTTTCCTCTTTTCGTTTTGCTTTTTTTAACTTTTTTTTAATTTTTCTTTTAATCATTCCAACAGGAATTGCATTCATATCTTGCATACCTTCTAATTGCGTGACATTTTTAGTGTCTTGTGGGTTAACTCTAGAAAAACCATTTAATGCTGATAATTTCATAAAACTTTTAATTTTGATTGTGTGTAATAGGGTACTTGTTTGAATAAATACATTGTTCTTTTATCTTTAAAACTTTCATTACCTTGTTGATCTTGACCAATTACTAAATCAATAGGCAAATTATAATTGTCTAACATTACAAATATATGGTTAAAACTTTTAGGATCGTTTTTTTCAGTTGCAACCATTTTAAAAGAATGTTTGACACCTAAATTAAGTAAAAATTGTGATAAAAGAACACTATAATCTACACAATTACCAAAACCATCTCTTAATGCTCTAGTACCATATCTTATAATTTGATTATTACTTTTATCTTTTTCAAAATAAACATGATTAAAAATAAACTTAGATATTTTTTTAATGCTTTCTAAATTGTTTTTTAAATTATGTCTTGCAATATATCTAGAAAAAAAAGGATTTTTTGCTCCAATTATTGCATATTTTTTCATGTTTTCAATAGTGTCAAATTGGTCTGCCTGTCGTTTTATAAGAGTTTTCAATTTTATTCCAATTATTTATATTAATAAACTTTTTTCGGTCCACTATTTCCCCCCTTTTTAGGTCTTTTGGATTGGCTTTCCAATGCAATATATTAATTTTTTCTCCTTTATACCTTTGCTTTTCTACGTTTTTGACATTCATATAAACACAATAATTGTAATTAGCCTCTAAAAAATTTGGATTGTCTTTAATATTCATCATTATATAAGCTGTATTAAACTTATCGTAATTAGTATGTGTTATATAATAGACTAATTTTTTATATGAAGTATGTTCATCAATATAATATTCATCATTTTTACCTTTATTTAAATCAAATCCAGGAATCCAAACTGCATTATTTGGTCTATTTTTCCAATAAACAATTAATTTAAATCTTGAAATATTTTTAGGAGGATTTTTTAAACCTTGTTTTCCATTTTTATATTCTCTTTTAGGTTTTTCAGCCTGTAAATTTGCCTCTCTGTGGTCGTTTTTATATTCTTTGTATAAAGTTTGCAGGTCAACATTATTTCCATTAATATTCATATCTCAATTTTAGTTAGTTTATATGTTCCGTTTTCGTTTTCGCTTATTTCAATGTTATAAAAAGGATTATAATAATTATTTTTATAATCCTGAGCTTGTTTTAGTTCCTTTATTGTCCCAATTATATAAGTTTTTTTTGGTGTGCTATACTCTAATGAAGTTATTTTTGATTGCAATATATTCACTTTGCTATATAGTTCTGTTAATAGTGCTGTTTTTGTTGCTAATTGGTCTTTTAATTTTACTTCCAATAACTCCAATTTTATTCTTTTGTCGTTTACTTTCTTATATGAAGAATAGTTAACAGTTCTTTT
>Ga0209337_1003901_pt1 | contig 10428 bp, 27 predicted proteins | sample LinPmetageLP53_FD_184044 | JGI IMG/M metagenome (GOLD analysis project Ga0209337, IMG submission 184044) | Marine viral communities from the Pacific Ocean - LP-53 (SPAdes) (version 2) | ecosystem: Environmental > Aquatic > Marine > Oceanic | place: Pacific Ocean | collected 2010-02-08 | reverse complement strand
TAATAAATATTGGTGGGCATCTGCAACAATAACTGTGTCATTAGGAAATCGCTCTTGATATAATTTAGCAAGTTCTTCATCCCACTCGACAGCAGTTACTTCGACATCTGCTACTTCATCCCACTTATATCTATTACCACCTAAGCAGGCGTATAGATTTAATATTTTCATTTCTTTTTCTTCAACATATTGTATTCATTTAAATATAATTCTAATGTAGGTCTAAATAATGGAATCGATGAAGCTGAAGGATGGTTTGATTTAACCATTTTTTCATACTTATTAAAAAGAAAATCAATTGCTTTAATATCTTTATTTGCTTTATTCCAAGCCACAGCAATAAATTCTCTAACGCAATATGCGACTATTTTTTTATATCCGTACATTTCATTTAAATTAGAAATCTTATTTAATAGATAATTAGAAAATTCTAAGTCTGCAACTTTAGCTGATCCTTTTTTATAATTTTTATTATTAGGAGTAAAAAATAAATGAATGATATTTCCTACTGTTATATTATTTGAGTTTGCTTTATATATATTATAAACTGTATTATAATCTACATAATGATTAGCAAAGGACTTTAAATAATCTAACATATTCCAGTTAAGATTACCATTGTTTAGACTAATTATACAATTTAAATGTTCTTGTGCTTTAGATGTATCAATCCAATCAACAATGTATGCTGGGATTGTTTTTTGTTTTAATAAAAAAGCACTTTGGATTCTGTGATGACCTTCAATTACATCACCAGTTTTAGATATTATAATCGGAACTAACCAACCATAATCTACCAGCTTTGCCTTAAAATTGATGGAATGAACTTCTCTGAAATCTCTGTTGTCGATAGCAAATTTTAATTTTGCAATTGGATAGTTAGCTTCATAGCTACCTCTTTTTAATTGTTTTGTCATTTTTATTGTTTTAGATTGTTATTAATTTTAGCAACGTATAGCATTCAGAATACTTTTGTCTTGCCTTCCCTTTGTATTCTTTTTTAAATAATTCATATAGTTTTCTAGTGTATTGATATTTAGTCTGGCATTCAGAAAAATACTTTTGAGCAAATCTTTTACCTTTGCCTTTAAAATAGTTCACATTGTCTGCTGTGTCTCCTTCAATCATTTGAGCGTAAAAGTTATAAAGTGCTTCATCTTCTGAAATGTCCAGGATTTCTTTGTGCTTATAATGATAGTTGTATATTAAACAAGGAAACTGCTTATAATCTTTATCTATTGAAACAATCATTACTTCGTTTCTTCCAAACTCTTCACTTAATTTATACCAATATCTAGCAACCATATCGTCAGTCTCTACTCCAAAGCCATAAATACTGTCGTATTGTAATTTAACGTAATTGTGCATCTCGTGTAATAGTGGAGGTAATTCTTGTTTTTTTCTGTTTGCTTTATATTTTTTTGTAATCAATTTTCTAAAGTTTCCTTTAGATCCATTGAATGTTATGACTTTATCAATAGTATATTTATCTTCTAAATGATTTACTATTTCCATAAATTGAGAATCAAATTTATTTCTTGCGTCTGCAATATCCCTATAATATTTATCGTCTTCAGGAGTTTCTCTTTTTTTATAACAACTAGCAAAGACTAAGCTGTCGGCATCTATTAGTAATATCATTCTTTTAATTTATTAATCCATTTTCCTTCTAAATCAATTACTGTATAATTATGTTCTTTTAACAGTTCTATTGCCTCATTGATTTCTATTGCTTTTTTACGATAGTGGTCAAATATCTCATTTTCAAATGCGTTCACTTTATTCATAATTCTTTTAATTCTTTTTTTATTTCTTCTAAATACATATTTTGCATTTTTTTATTTTCTTTCACAACTTGATTAATTATAAATGGAAGGTCTTTGAATAATTGGTCTGTATTATATACAAGCCATTTTGAATCGTCTGAGTCTCCATATCCAAAGTGCATCTCTCCATCTTGACAATATAAGTGATGTGTTTCGTGAATGTATGTATTTTTTTTTAATCCAATTAAAGTGTCAATTTGAGCTTCTAACTCTTTTATTTTATTTTCTAAATCCATCTTGTAATTATTATTGTTAAAATTAATCCAATAAAAGCTAAAAATAATACTTTTAAACTAGCCTTGTATTGATTGTCTGACCTACCTTGTCTTGAGCGATATTGTCTTACTTTTTTATCTTTCATTATTGTAATTTTATATTAAATCTGGCATAATTTTTTACAGATTCACTTATTTTTATTTGATAATTAATTGATATATCTGTAATGTTAGAATCAAGTTCTAAAGTTTTTTCAATATCTTTTTTTAATTCTTGCCAAACTGCGTTACTTAATTTCATAATGATTCTGCTTCACATTCTACTAGCTCAAAGATTCCATTATCACCAGAAAATGTTATGTATTTTTCTGATGAATCTAATTCTAGTCTAATGTCTCCACCTTCGTGCATTTCAATGTCCCAGTATATTTCACTATGCTTAGTCTTTAGCCATTGCCAAAGGACTTCTTTTAAAAATGATTGATTTAAATCTATGTTAATTAAAAATCCTTCTCTGTTTTGTGATTGAAATAATGTTTTCATAATTAAGATGTTTGAAAAGTTTGAGGTAATTTTTTTACCATAGATTTTGCAATAGGTAAATTTTGATTCGCTCCTTCGCAAATTAATTTTGCAAGTTTCTCTTGCATTTCAAATAACTCATCTTGGTAAATTCTATCAGATAAAAAGAATTCGTCTCCTAAAATTTCTGCGATTGCTTGGGTAAATTTTGTGTTTGTCATTGTATTGGGTTTTATTATTAATTATACAGCTAATGTATAAAGAATAATCTTATTAACAAAACATTTAATAACTTTTCTTAAATATTATTTAAATTAATTCGACTTGCTTGGTTTTCCTTGAGAAGATAAACATCTTTAAGCAATCGTTTTTTAGTCCACATTGTAGTATCTGGACAATATTTTTTTATTGGAGCTGGCATTTTTAGAGTATTTAACCAATACATAAAGTTTCCTTTAGGATCATTTACAAAATACAATTTAATTATCTTTTCATCTAATGACATTAAGGCATCGTATTTGTATTTTTCAAGCATCTTTTCTTCATAATACTTATTACGGAACTTCATTTCAATAACGCAATTATATCCTTTAGGAGTTTTTCCTGCTGCATCATAATGTGCAAAACCTTCTCCAGTCCATTTTAAATCCCAACCGTCATTATTAAGTAGTAATACGACAGCTTGTTCCCATTTATTTATTTTCGATATTCCCATTATCCCAAATAATGTTTAAATCTTTAATCCATCTATTTACTGTTTTAGGATCACAAGTGCAGGGTTTATAAAAACTATGTTTGTAGTATTTGCTGTGGAGCTGGCAAACCAAGTCAAACTCGGTGGAGCTGATAACGTCCTTTGTGCCTTGTCGAAATATTGACCAATCTTCATAATCTATTTTTTTAAATTTTACCATCTTTTAATTTTTAAGTTGTTGAGGCTTTTTCTTCTTTTATCACAATTGCATTTAGTTCCTTTAAATGCGTGAAAAGATTCAACTAAATATTTAATACCTGTATATTTTGTAATATAATAAATCAAGTCTCCTAATTTCATTTTTTATATTTTTTATAAGCTAAATATCCAATAACGGTAATTCCGATACAAATTGGACAAGGATGTAAAAGTGCTATATTCATAATATTGATTTTATAATTTCTTTACATAATAGTTCAGGAATCTTGCTGCGATTGTAATTTCCTTTCATTCCTTGAGTTCCAGATTGACTACCACGTGGTGATGGTTCGTGATGACAATTTTTATTTCCGTTATGACATTCAGCTCTTGGATGCCAACCTTCAGGATTTAATAATGATCTTAAATTATTAGTCCAAATATCTGTCGGCTTTGCTCTTTTATCACCATATTTACAATACCATACTGTGGTCCTGGGAATCCCTTTCATTAAATCTAATTTTCTAAGTTTACCTCTTGGATTTTCAATAAAATAATACTTTGGTTGACACATATCAATTATGTCTAAAGTTTTCTGAATAATCTGCATTCCTAATTTAGCGTTTTCTGACTTTGGACTATGGTCTTTATTCCAATGTTTGCCAATACTTGCAACACTAAAAAAAGTACAAGGGGGAGATGCCCAAATAAAATCTGGTTTAAAAGGTATTTTATTTATATCAAAATCTAATATGTCCACAACATAATTAATACCTTCAAAATTATTAATGTCAGAGCTGTAAACTTCATACCCTAATGAATCAGCAACTTTTCCAATGCTTCGGCTTCCAGCAAATAGTTCCAAAACTTTCATAAGAGCTTTTTTAATTGATCCTTAACTTTTTTATATGTAAAATATAAAGCGTAATATTTAATTTTTGAATTCCTGGAGAAATCTGCAATTGATTCTCCACTGTTGATTATTTCAAATACTTTTCTGTCATACCAATACATTTTACTTAATTCTTCATTTATAGTTTGATAAGCATCTTCATAATTAACTTCATTATATGCGTAATACGTATCACCAAAATTTTCTATGTGCTCATCTAAATCAATTATTTTAATATTCTTGGACTTTCTTTTTAAATCAATAAATAAAGTCTTTAATGTTTTAAAAATGTAATAATAGTTTATTTCATCTTTGTACATTATATCTAAATTACTTTTTTCTAATGATAATTGAATTTTAATATACATTTCCTGGACTAAATCTTCAGCAATTCTTTTAGTGCATCCAAAGGTGCAAACAATTTCAACCCAAGTTGTATGTTTTTTTGCTAAAAGTATCATTTGTTTTTCAATCATTTTGTTTTAATGGATCATATAAATTGTCAACTATAGTTGGAATACCCAGTTCATTAACTTCAAAGCTGAATGTTTCAAAAGCATAACCTCTGCTTCTTTTACATTTAACTGTTACCCAATCTTTATTGACAGTATTGGCTTCTAACTCAATATGAGTCTCACATTTTTTTTCTAAAAAAGAACCAAGATGACCAGTCATTTTTGCTGATCCATAATTTTGATGTATCACATTAATTATGTGACAATTAAATTTTGAACTCCATTCCATCAGCTTCTGAACTACTGCGTTTGATTCTTCTAGTGAATTAACATCACTTACAAGGTCGGCAATTCCGTCAATAATTACAAGTGATGGACTATTTATTTTTTTTGACAGATAGTACTCAATAAATTCTAATCTTGTTTTATAACCTATTGCTCGCAATCCAAAAGTGTGATAAATATTTTTATTAATATTAGTATCCATCTCATAAATACGTTTAAATACACGTTGGCAGTGCCACAAACCTTGTTCTGTATCTATATGAACAAGATGACCATTGCCTCGATGACCTTTAATTTTGCCACCATATATATTAGAGCCACTTAAAAAAACTGATGCTAATAAAGATATAAAAAAAGTCTTTTTAGTTTTAGGTGGTGCTGAAACACAACTTAAGTTTCCAAAAGTGCCTAAAGGAATTGGCAAAAGTTGATCACCTGTTTTAGTTTTTAATAATTTTTCACCATAAGAAAGTGCAACTGGTGGATAATCGATTATTTCTTGAGAATTTACAAAGCAATCTTCTTCAATAAATCTCATTAACATATTGTGTTCTGTCTGTTTTTCTGTCATTTAATAAATGTATAAAAAAAAAGGTATAGATTCTAAAACCTATACCTTTAAAATAGTGAATAAGTGAAAATCTTAGAAAGGCAAATCTTTTTCTATTACGTGTGCAGATTCAGTTCCTGAAATGATGTCAAGTTTTTCTTCTTTTTCTGCTAGCATAATTTTACCAGCTCCGTTTTGTACGTCTTTTATCCAGACCACTTTTCCGTTTCCTAAATAATCGATTGACTTTTTTGCTTCTCTTTCTTCTTGAGTTCTACTATCCATTAAAGCTACGTTATTACCGTATCTTGTTTCATCAGAAATAGATATTGTAAAATTATAATAGACTGCTCCGTCTTTACCTTTGATAAATTTTTCTTTAGGTAATTTATCGACCCTAATTGATGTTGTAATTAATGCACCCATATTTATATATTTGATTTTAGTTAATATTCTATTTTTTAAAACTGTCCGATTCATCTTCTCCAAAAACACCAAGCTCATAAAAGCCAGTTAGTTTCAGAACTGCTCTAGACATAGCTCTTTTTTCTGCCATTTCAGCTACATACCACGAGTTGCAATTTCCATCTTTAAAGTTTGTACCTTTTAAAGCACTACCAAAAGTTTGAATCTTCTTGCCTTCTTTTTCTGCAATTGCTTTCATAACTGCAAAATTAGGCTCACAGTTTATGACTTCATAATTTATGTCAATCTGTTCAATTCCTTGAATCTTGTCAATTCCAGTTCGTGTAATTATAACATAATGTTGATGTTTAAATACATCGTCTTTTGTTAAATCATACTTTTTGTAAAGTTCTAATAATTTGTCTCTGTTCATATCTCGTTATATTTATTTGATTCTAATAATGCGACATCTAACTGTGCCTCTAAAAATTGGATTTTACTTTCTAATGCTTCACATCTTTCAATATAATAAGCAATTAATTGATTTTTACCTTGTTGCGAATATCTAGTTCTTACGTTATCTACATCCATTGCAAAGTATTTAAAATTGATTTTTTTTCTTCTAACTCTTTATTAATTCTAATTTGAGAAAAAGCATCTCTGCACATTGCAGCGTGCTGTAATTGAACTTCTAAAGTGTTGATTTCTAGTCTAAGATCGTCAGCTTGTGTTGTCATATTGTTTATTTATTTATTAATTATTATAATCAAATATAAACAAAAAATTTAATAAAATTGTATTTAGAGTAAAAAAAAAGGTCAATTAAAAATCAACCTCCTTTTATTAACAATAAACAAGACAATCAAATATAGTGATTTACATAGACTCTACAAAGTCTTTGTATCTTTTTATTAAATCTTCTAAATCAGAATTAGTAAATTTAATTATTTTCTGTGCCTTAATATGAAGTCTCCTGGAAGTTCCAGAACCAAACTTTTGATCTAGCTTATTTCCAAAAACATACTGTTCACCATATTTAAAAACATTACAACCAGCACATTGTACTTGACAATTAATTTCATCCCAACGTGTTGAGTAATGCCTTCGGCTTTGAAAATGTCCGTTCTGTAACTTTTTCCAATGATCTGTTTTCCCACAAGTAAAACAACGTGCAATTTCATCAACAGCATTTTTTTTTCTAATATACTGACTAAATAAAGTATCTAGTTTTTTTACTAATTTACTTCTAGTTAATTTCTTTGCCATTAATCTTGATGTTGAAGAAACTGTCTGCCAATTTCTGAGTCGAGTTTAGATATTTTTTTATAAATATATCTACTATTTTTTTTTACAATTAATTTTTCTTTTGCAGTACTATCGCTTCCACAATTAGTATATTGAATTGCATCTATTTCTAACATTTGATTTATTTTTTCAATTTTAGATATTGAGTTATTATCAAATATTTTATCTATTAAGAGCTGAGAATATTCCATATATTTTTAGTTAAATATAAGGAAAAAAAGTAAAGTAATTAAAAAAAGGTTTGTTTTACTAGAATAAAAATAATAAATTTAAATTTTTTTATTATTTAAAATATAATATCTAAATAATTATATCTAAATATATATCTAACTAAATATCATAAAAATAATCTAATCGGCTTTGTGTTTTATTTGCTGATTGCTTTAAACTTTTCTACACCTCTTGATCCAAAATAAGCAACATAAGTTGTAATTAATAAAGATTTCAGCAAATCAATCCACTCAATATTTACACCAAAATCTATATTTAAAGAATCCAGGATAATAATAAATACAGTTGATATTGTAAGAAATATTAATGTCATTGGTCTTGTGTTTTTTGATAACCAAGAATCTGATTTCATATCTGATTCCCACCTTTTTGAAACTTCTTGCATTTCGACAACATCCATTTGCAAAAGTTTTAAAGCAGTTTCTTTATCTTGAGGATTAAGTTGTTTATCGTTAGAAATTAAATTTTTTAAAATGCCATAAAATCCAGAATCAGGTAAGACATCTCCAGCTTTATCTACAATTGTTGAACCAATTTTTTGTAAGAATTTTCCTACTTTAGTTTCTGAAAATTTCTTTTTTGACATTATTTCTTTTTATTTAATAACCACCACTTTTGTATTGTGTATCCAATTGTTACACTTAGTAAAATTATTTTAAGTATCACGTCTATATTTGTCATTGATATTGTAAAACTCCCTGCGTTTATTAATAAAATTTTATAATCTTGCATTATTTCTTGTCTATTTGTTGGAGCTTTTTTGCTGCCCAATTAATCCCTGAAGTTCCACCCCAACCTAACCAAGCAACATAACCTTTGTCTTTCCAAGGTGTTGATTCAAATTCAGGATTTACTTCTGCGTTTTTTTTATGTCTTCTAAATGCCGACATTCTAGCAATTGTTTCTCGGCTAATGTTTTCTTTTTTTGCTAATTGATTAGCTCTAGTCCAACCGATCTGTGTCATTCCTTTAACTTCATCACCATATTTATCTCTCCATCTTAATACTTTTTTAGCATTATTAGAAGCACTTTGTGGATAGTCATTGTAAGTTTCTAAATTTATCATTTTACCTTTAAAAGAACGGTAACAAATAGCTATTGCTTGTGATTTATCGTGATACCTCATCATTTGAGGAACGCATCTAATCATATAAGCACTCTGTTTTTCTCCTGTTTTTTTATTTGGTATTGGCATTTAATAAAATTTAAAATGTAAAACTATTATTAATAAATAAATATTTAATTCTGTATAATCAGATTTATTTTCTTTTGGATAAAAGCTAAACCCAACTAATAATCCAGTTAAAGATCTGTCTATTATAGCAAAATCAAAATTCATTTAACAATTCTTACAATCTTCCCAAGTATAATACTTACCACGTCTTTTAGTAACTAGAACTTGTTTTCTATTGTCTTTTTTATTCTTATAAGAAACGTGCAACCATTGAGGATTGTCAGCTCCAAATTCCCAAATTAACTGATCAAAGTCTAAATTGTCTTTTATGTAATGGAACATTTCTAAATTAGATTTTCCACCCATTGAAGTTAAATCAATAGCGTTTCCAGTTAAGTGCTGTGATCTTGGAGCACCTTTAATTCCACGATTTAAATCTTCAGACCTAAACATACTATTAATTTTTATTGGAGCTTCAACCCATTCTCTAAGTGGCTCAAATAATTTTTCAGCAATCAACTCCATATTTTTAATATGTTCAGCTTTTGGCTTATTATCTATGCCATATTGTTTAGCATAATTAGAATTGGTTGCTTCCTTATAAGAAATGTGTTTACTTATTTTCTTCATCTTTTTCTGGTATTAATTCATAAGAACCATCTTGAAGATTGATGTTTACTTTACCGTATTCTTCTTCTAGTTCTTTTTTAGATTTATCTTGTTCTACCATTAGTTCAACATACATATGATTTAAACTATGTATTTGAGTTTGTAGTAATCCCAAGTCGTGCAAAATTGCACCTTTCTTTTGTTCTTGTTCTTGTAAGTTTTTTAATTCTGATTCTTTAATTTTTGACATTTTATTATATTTAAGTTAAGTTATAAAGATACTAATATTTCCAATTACATTTGCATTTTGATAAAGTAGATTCTAGTTTTACAATTCTATCAGATTGTTCTTGTATTAGATTTACTAATAATTGGTCACAACTTGAATAATCTATTATTTCTTCTTCTTCCATAATATGCTAATTTTTACAATTACAATTCTTTTCTAGTATCTCAACTTTAGCAGTTAGTTCTTGTATTGCTTTTACTAATACAGGAACTAGCTTTCCGTAACTCATTTCAATTTTGTCAGGATTATTATCATAAACTAATCTTAATGTATCATTATCAACGTCTTGAACTTCTTGAGCTATAAAACCAAAATCTTTTTTACCTTTATTAGCTGAATAAAATTCTTCTTCAATTTCTTTGCCTTCTTCATCAATGCTAGTTTTTATTTCAGCTCTATTATCCCAAACAAACTCTCTTGGTTTTAAGCTACTAATAAAATCAAGTCCATATTCTAAATCTTTTATTTCTGATTTATCCCTTTTATCTGATAAAGATGTTATAGATGTAACTGCACATCGTAAAGTGGTAATACTTGAATTACCTAAAGTAATTTCATTAGTAGTTGTGGTTGCACTTGCTTGTGCAGAATGACCTAATATTAGGCAATTTGCACTTCCATTACCTAAAAGACTTCCAGCTTGATGACCAACTGCTGTATTATTGTTTTTATTCCCTGTATTAGATGACCCTCGCAATGATTCATTTCCAATAGATATATTATTACCACCATTACTGGCTTGTTGAGATAAATAACCTATAGCTACATTGCCACTAT
>Ga0209337_1003900_pt1 | contig 10429 bp, 23 predicted proteins | sample LinPmetageLP53_FD_184044 | JGI IMG/M metagenome (GOLD analysis project Ga0209337, IMG submission 184044) | Marine viral communities from the Pacific Ocean - LP-53 (SPAdes) (version 2) | ecosystem: Environmental > Aquatic > Marine > Oceanic | place: Pacific Ocean | collected 2010-02-08 | reverse complement strand
AGCGGTCGGCATTAGTAAACAGGCCGGCCTCGGTGATCCATATGGGCAGATTGTTTTCGCCGGGACCCCCTTCTCTGAACCGTCGGAGCCTGCGTTTGCAGTAGTCGTTGAAGGCTGCAGTGATCCAGGTCGTCTTGCCTCGACCCACCTTGCCACTCACAAGCAACCAACCCGTGTGCTTATCACCAGCGAGGCGCGCATCAATGACTGAGCCAAGCACGCAGTTGTGCTCATCCCTAGCCAGTTCAATGCGAACATCGACAGGTGAAGAAACAGACCCCGCAGTCCAAAGGCGGTAGCCCTTAGGCACCCCACTGCGCTTAAGGATCGTCATGAAATCCTCGAGATCATACGCGTCCATTAGGCGTCCTTTCGGGGCAGCAGTTCCTCAAGGCGGTCGATCACGATATCGAGCATGTCCTGATCTCCCGATTCCAGCTCGCCAATGTTATCGTTAGCAACAGTGATCAATAGGATCTGCAACCTCTCAGCTACTTCAGGATCTAAATTAATGCGGATTTGGTTATGGGTATAAGCTGCGCTCATGGTTGCCCCTTATACCGAACGGTCTTGTCTGATCGACCAACGCCGGTCATCTCATGCATAACCATAAGCCTGATCCAAATACCCTCTTCGTCATCCTCACTTGCAGTAATCTTGCGGGATGTTTTCATGCAAACCTGAGAGTCGTCATCCATTAGATCAGTAAGAGCATCGGTAATCGCCTTCTCGAGGTTATCCAAATCAGGGCGGCACGTTCGCCACTTCGCAACAGTTCGATCAGCAGCCTTGGTGTTCTTGGGCTGGCGAAACACAAACGTCACGTCCATGCTCAGAGGCTGGTCGGTCTTCTTCCAGCCCTGTTCCTTGGCTGCTGCAAGCGCTAGCACCTGCGCATACTTCTTAAAGTTAGTGACCCGCTTGGGTTGGTACCCTCCCCTCTTACCCATGCGGAAACTTTGTTTGGCGATCGGTCGAGTATCGACGAAGAATTCGATGCGGCTCATTCCGTATCCTCATCTGTTGAGACGGGCTCAAACTCCTGAGGTAGACCATCGGGGTGTGGTGAGTCATTCTCAAACATAATAACCCGCCCATGCTCTATGTTCAGGTCGCCCATGATCCCCCTGATCCGCTCGAGGGCTTCTTGCGCTGCTCGAAAGTGAACCAAGTAACAAGCGTCACTGATCGAAAAGTTTTTATCGACTGCTTTGCATTCAGCGCGGAATGTTTTGATCTCAGCAAAGAGCATTTTATTGAGCGTGAGCCGTGTTTTCGTTTCGCGCCAAGTTTTGCCCTCCGCCAGCAAGGCTCGCACCTCCGCATTGTATGGAGCGCGCAGTTTGTCCCAGTGCGGGTATGACATCTTCTTCTTAGGCATCACTCCTCCCTAGAAAGGCGAGGCGGTATCACTATCGCCCCCTTGTTGGTAGTAACTGCCATAGTCCCCGCTACCACCAGCTGCAGGCGCTGCGCTCTGCTTCTTGGGGCTCAGGTACTGAACACGGAACACAGTGACCGACAGGCGATTGTCGTCGCCGTAGGTGTCAAGGCGGCCCTCCACAAAGATCTGACGCCCCTTCTCGCCGTACTTGGCCAGGCTCTCTGCAGTCTTTCCAAAGGCAGTGACCCAGACCCAGGTCGTTTTCTCTTCACCGTTGACCATGCTGTTCATGGCCAGCGACAGTCGGGCTCGAGGCCCGCTCTGCCCCACGTTGATCTCAGGATCGACACCCATGCGACCGATTAACATTACTTTATTCACCATCAGATTGTCCCTTCAGAGCGATCATGCGCTCCGTATAAAGTCGGCGCAGTGGCGCCTTCAGTTCATTGCCCACTTCTAGGGCGGCTAAGTCTTTACCTAAGTCCAGCAGCACCTCGACGCTGGGCGCATTCTCGATGGCCTCACGCCACTCATCCATACCCGTCTCTTGGTCGGGCTTGCTGATTGCTGGTGCGCCTGCCTTCTTAGGCATTGCCCATGCTGGGAGTTTGGGTGGGTCCCAGTACATACCCTTGCCAGACTTGGCTCGGTGGTAGACCTGACCCTTGGGTTTGAGATGGCACCAGACCATCGGCAGATCGTACAAGTAACGACCAATGCCCCAATGCACAGCGGCTCGCTTGAGCGCAGACGACAGCCCGCCCTTCACCGCTTCGATGTCTGTGTTTGGCGATCCGTCGGCCTTGGTGACCCACTCGCCATCAGGACCCTTGCAGGACAACTCGCACACCACGCCACCGTCAGGACCTTTGACGTACTTAGTAGCCCAACCGAAAGGGCCGAACACGTCATCAAGACGCTGCTGCACGGCTCGAGACGTAAGATATGCCAAGGCGCTAACCTTGTCGCCATTGCGCGTGGTCTGACCCACTCGCCACTCAATATCCTCAGGCGCAAAAGGCGCCTTTAGTTTTGCCATGATTTCCATGGTACCTCCTACAGGTTTAGGGTTTCGTAGCCAGGCCACCGGCCCGACTCAATACAATCAGCATACACAGCAAGACCCCGCTCCAGCTTGGCGTTGCCGGCCTCAATGATCTCATCCGATGCCCAGACCATGCGAGGTAGGGCGCTCTCCTTCTCTACGAACAGCCAGCCCCACTTAGGCGAGACCCCATGCACAGACTCCACCGCTCGGATGTACATGGCAGCGGACAGATCGTAATCATAACGACGGATAGCCGAGTGGATGCCATAGTTGGATGCATCGACAGTGGTCTTAAGATCGATCATCACCGAGTGGTCAGACGCTAGCCAGTCGGGCTTGGCTTTGCAGTTAGCGCCAGTCGCTGGGTCAACCCAGTCAATGCGTCGCTCGACCAAAGCATCCTCGGCTAAGATCGCTGCAACTTCGCTGTCAGCATAAACCCCATCACGCATACGGAACATCTCGTCCCAGTCGTCTTGCTTCAAACCACCAGCGAACGTCTCATTGGCAAGCCACTGCGAGTACTTCGCCGTACCAGGATGAGCAGGCGCAAAGCCATACTGCTGACGGCACACTGCCTCACCTTCGAGCACCAGCGCATGGAACGCAGACCCAAAGACCAGCGGACGACTGACAGGCTCAGGCGCTGCCTCTGCGTAGCGTTGATAGAAGTGAGCAGGGGTTTTATTGACGATCAACTTAACCCCACTGCTCGAGACCGAATCAGTACCTCGATGATAGCTCATGAGATCACCTCCCGAACAAAGCCCCGCAGCTTACGCCACGAGCGCAGGGTTAATAGCCACTCTTCACGGACTCGCTCAGGCTCTTGAAAGCGAGCGGCCTCCTCTAGGATCGCAACTTCGCTGCGTACCACCAACGCCCAATTGCTTATGGCGTCGTAGGTGTGCTTGGTAGGTGCTGCCTGGTCATCGTTGTCAATGGCGACGCTGCGATGCACCAGCACAGCAGCCCAACGCCCCGTGCGGGTACGGCGACGGCGACCAGATGGCACGATCTTGCCTGCCTGCTTCAGCTCAGTGACTCGAGCCGAGCCAGTCTGATAGGCAATATCGAAGTGAACCAACACCTCGTCGGATGTGGCGCCCTTCTCACCTTGCAAACGGACCCAGTTCTCAATGCGAAAGCGCAGCGCTGGAGCCATCTTAGCGATCGACTCCGCTGCCTCCCTCGACTCATTGTTAAACATGTTTGAATTAGGCATTAGATGCACCTCATCTCTTGGACTTCATCCCAATACAACTCGAGCGCCTCTTGGCAGGCAGTATCGTAGAAGTCACCGGTGTACTGCTGCTGCTCGTCATGCGTGGCCTGATCGACAGTGCCGTCGCCTTTGCAGTCTGGGCAATCCAACTCAAACTCTCGCACGTCAGCTGGATGGCTGCTGGTCTGCTCGGCTACGACCACTTGGCCCCAGCCCTCACAGACTCTACATTTAAACTCACTGGTCATCGTTTGACCCTCCCTCATGGTTATCAAGAACAGGCGCGACGATGCGAACCTCTACCCCCGTCTTGCGTTTGATAAATTCAGCGGCTCGCTCGATCACGCTGTCAGCCGATCCGGTGAAGCGAGCATCCAAGCCCGAGACCCCGTCGAATAAGCGCACAATCGTAGCGCCTTTGCTGTCCATAGCGATCAAGCAGCGAGAGCCCTTGCCATCGATGTCGGCATGCCAATCAACGTAGGCGTCTTTGCGTTTGCGTAGGGCGAAGATCATGCATCACCCCCTAGCAACCCTAGAGGATCATCCGCCAAGATACGGTCTAAACCCATGGGCTCTGGCGTGCCAGGATCTGGGCAAGTAAAGCAGAGGTGCTCGACTTCGGGCTCATGACGACGGCGAACCGTGGCGCCAATGGGAGTCTTGCACACCATGCAGTGCAGCTTGTAGTGGACCCACTTGCTAATCATTTTTGTCTCCTTCAAAGGATAGGGTTGCGGGATCGTAACCAGCCAAAGCCCCAACCGACTGCTCAAGCTCATGCTCCGGGTGCAACCAGTCTAAAATATCGATCAGCTTTTCGTTGATATCGCCTAGAGCCAAGCTTACGCGACGCTGTTTGATAGTGCGTGGCTCGATGGTGTGCTGCGCCATAGCCAAACGAGTGATGCCCTGGTGTAGGTCGTTCACTGCGCAACTCACCAGCTCGTAGATCAGTTTGTCTTCTTTGGTCGCTGGCAGATTGCCTCGACGTGGATAACCCATAATGCCTCCTATGGTTTTGGGTTTGGGGTGATAGGGATATACACAGGCCAGGGCCCCCTTGCAAGATCCATCTCTAAAATAACTCTGCTGATCTTGCAGGGGGTTAGCCGGTCCCCGTTGTTTTTATTTCTCAACCGTCTTCAGGAAAATCAAAAAGCCGGGGCCCCCTTCCCAGCTGCGCCTCTGCCTTTCGCCGGGACCCACTTCTTTTAAGTTGAACACTTAGGGCGCTAGTCAGCTTCGTTTCTTCTATCATCTTCAAGGCTTCGCTATCGGGAAGATCTACAGGGAAAGGCTCAGCCCCTGCCCGTACCTTTTCCGTAAGTTGCCGAACACGGCGAGCGGTCACGCCGTAATGCTTGGCGGTGGTCGCGCTGGGCGTAGGATCACAAGCCACCACACAAGCGCAGTAGAAGCGCACCACCTCAGCAGCGGGCGCAGGCTTTCGCCTTGAGGGGATGTAGACACGCAGCGCCCCCTCTTGTTCGGTGATCAGTGGGTCCCTTAGCAGGGCGGCTTGGGTCTCAGGTTGCAGGCCCTCGAATCTCAAATTCTTCATGTACTCCTCCAGAGTAAAAACAAAAAGACGCCCCCTGAGGGGCGCCTGCTAGTGGTTTGTGGAAAGGGTAAAGCGTCACGGCATAGCAGAGGGGGAAGGCTTGCTAGCGCTTGCGTGAAGACCCATAAGGAACGCTTGCATGCGCCAGTAGGTCTCGCGCTTAGAGCCGCGGCCCGTAATGTTGCGCTGCCCTCCGCCCTCGCTTGTGAGTTGAACCAGTTGAGCGCCGCCATAAGCCCAATCGAGGACATAGGTTCCGATATTGGCGCGCCACTTCCCCTCTTCGTTTTGGGTCCATGCTTCCGGCTTGTTTCCGGTCACATCATTGATATGAAAGAGGACGTTTTCGAGGTGTGCTTTGTTGATTCTATACGACATGGTTTTGCCTTTCTGTGGCGTGGTTTGGGGTGTTTATTGTGAGAGGTTTTTAGGAGAGATCAAGTCGAGGGCGTCCAAGTCAAACAGACTGAAGTGGACCCCCTTTGACCCGTCACCGTGATTAGTGGCGCATTGCATCACCCCGCGGTGGCACTTGGGGCAAGTGTAAGATGGGCAGTCGGGGGCTCCCTGCTCGGCCTCGGCGCTGCTCAAGTGTAGATTGATGCTCATTTGGCACCCCCTTTCATGTCTTCTGCGTCTTCGATTTTGCGGCGCACTGTGTGGGCCAATTCCTGCTCCTCCTGCTCGCTGGCGCAGCGCTCGTGCATGTCGAGCAAGTGGAAGAGCATCTCGGCCTGTTCGTCGGTAAGGGTGATGCTGATCACTTGGCACCCCCTTTCGTGGTCAGAGCGATGAAGCGACGGGCCGCAGGCATGGATACGGCAAGCCCCGTGGGGAGCCCCTCTTCGTTGTAGGCTTCGCTCATGTCGTTGATCTGATCCAGAGCCCACACCAGAAGGTCGGCACAGTGCTGGGCGTCCCCTGCTGGCACGCTCAAATCGTCTTGGGCAAAGTCGAAACCAAGGGTCACTCGGACTGTAGCCACAAGGACATTCACGCAGTACGGAATGCTGGAGTGGGGCTGACCCTCAACGTTCATTTCTTGGCCTTCCATAGTTGAAAAGAAGTGAGCCAAGGGAGAGTCAGTCTTAGGGGCGCCAAGGGCGGGGTCTAATTCGCCTTGGACGTCAACCCGATCAATAGCGACCACCTCGAACGTGTCGTTTCCGTTCGGTTCGAGGCGTGCGTATCGGTTGCCTGATCGAACACGAAACCCGCTGTCAATGTGATCTTGGGTGCTATCACTCAACACCACGTCCAGAGGGGCGTAGACCTTGCCCCACAAGTCAGCCAGAGCGGGGGGCTTGCCATCGGTCAAGCACAGCAACTCAACGAAGTCATGAGCGGGGGTGTGGAATTCACGGTCGCCGCCAAGGATCACGGGGACCTCGATAGTGCAATCGAAGGCGCCCGACTCAAGGTGCTGGTGGGCGATCGGACCACGCCGCACGGGGACGCTTAGGCTCGACCATAGGGCTGAGCCCTTGTCGGCTAGTGCGCCGGTCTGAATCAGGGTGCGCAGTGCACGTTGTGTGTAGGTCATGTTCATTTGGTTTGCCTTTCTGTTGGCGGTTTGGGGTTGAACAACGGGGCCGGCATAGCAGTTTATCAAACAACCGGAAAGCACTTTCTTCCACGCCGTTTCCTAGCAGGGCTCAAGGGCAATCAGAGTGGCGCTCAACACTCAGGGCAATCGCTCAAAGGTGACGCAAACCAGCACAGCAAAAGCCGAAGCTTCATCTCAAAACGAGCAACTCAAAACGAATTAGCTTTTGGGCAGAACCTTGCCACGGGATTACCATTTAGCTCTTTTGGTTCAAGGGTATGATGCCTGGCTTCGCGCGCGCGTGCATGCGTACGTGTGTGGGATGTGATGGGTAGGGTGTGTATCCCTTGGGGTGGGTGGGTAGGGTTACCTTGCTTGCGTGGTAGCGAACCTAGAACCGAAGAACCTAGAACCATGGGGCGGCGGGGGGTGGTGGGCTGAACTGGTTTGGTGGTGGTTCGTGGCGGCAATCGATGGTTGTTTGCGGTGTCGTTTGGTACTCAGGCGCTCGGGCGATAATGCTGTATTTCCAAGGCGATACCAAAAGCCCGAATCCGTTCCCTGTTGCTATCACCCCTTCCACCCGGAACGAGTTTTTGAACCCTCAATAAGAAGAAGAATACTTAGTGGGAGCTGACAGGATCGTGTGTAATGCTGGCGGATCGTGCTTGCTAGAGCGAACAGGCTCAATAGCATTTAACAGGCTACTATCTATTTTCTTACCATGTGAGTTTTTAGAATTGCAATAGGGTTTGTTAGGTACGAGGTTCTCGTGGGTTTCAGGTGACTGCCATTCTGACAGTCGGAGTTAACCCTACAGTGACTGCCATTTTGGCAGGTTAGTCGAAGTCGGGGATTACAAGGTCGTTGTAGGTAGGTTCTTTCTTTGGGGGTTTGCTTTGGAGTCCTGCTGAAACGCTAGCTGCCCAGTCGAGTGCTTTGTTCGCTGAGTCGATATCAATCTTCGACAGGCCTTTTCTCTTTAGCTCTTCTGGGGTGAGCGTGTAATGGAGCGCTTCGTTTATTCCTGGCTTGCCTAAAGCAAGAATCCCTCGAATCACGGTCGTCGTCAGTTTCACAGATCGCATGTGCAGCCTTCCTAGAGTGTTGTTGTTGCGGAGTGTGGTTAACTTGCTGTAGTTAGCCCATGTCATGGACAGTAATCAAATACTACAAATGCTGGCAGACTTTGGCGCTCTAGGCTTGGCGTCTGGTGCGATCTTCTGGTTGTACCTCAAGATGGCTAAACGAATGGATGTGCTGACCGACAGCTTTCAAGTCCAGCTCAGAGAACAGATGGAAGACTGCAATAGGCGAGAAGCAGAAGTCCGTGATCGCTTTATGGAAGTCGTCAATAAATATGACCAAGAGCGCCTGCACTGGGTAACCCGTCTCGACAGTATCGATAAAGAAATGCAAGACACTGAAAGCCTAATCAAAGAAGGTCTAGGTGAAATGCGCAGGCACTACGCAAAGATCAGCGCAGCAATCGGGAAGGAAGTCTGATGGCATACCCTAAGAGTATTGAAGATAACATGCAGAAGCGTACTCACACTGACATGGGCAAGTTTACAGAAGGCCTAATCACGCTGGCTGTAGAGGCGGGCATGGCGAACCCTCAATCCCGCGTGCTCAAGGGTCTTTTGTTGGGCGGTGAGACGGCGTTAGATCTCCTTAAAGAATTCCCAGGCAAAAAAAAGGAGCAAGCCGAAAAGTTGCTAACCAAAGCACGCAAGGAGCAAGAATTTAAAATGCGTGCAATTAAAGAGCCGCCTCCGGTTCGGATGAGCACATATGAAAGCCAGAGAAGCACCAAGCGGAAAAACGAGATGCTTCGCAGAGCAGCGGAAGCTAAAGCCCGGAAGCTAAAGACCGGAAGCAGTAATGGCTAAGACAGCAACTAATTATCGGGAAGGAAGTCTGATGGCTAAGAAGAAGCCGAACTTTAAAATGAGGACTGTCAAAGAGCCGCTTCTGGCAGATGACGACAACCGCTACCGTCGTCACACAGAGCAGGCCGTAAGGCTCGAAAAGTCAAGCCCTGGGTTTTCTAAATTAAGCTTGTCAGAACAAGCTAAGCGGCTCGATAAACTTGAAACCGAGCGGCTGGAGCGAAGAAGCAAAGAGGCGGGCGGCTTCCGTAACTTCTTAAAGAAAACCATAGAAGACAACCCAGCGTATTTCCGCAATGCCGCTAAGCGTCTTGCGAAAGGTGAGCCAGCTCAGTCGCAGCCAAGCATGACGGATTTCGGTGTTCGCTTAGATGCTAGAAGGGCAGAGAAAGATAGGTCCGGAAGGCCAACAAAGAAGGCCCTAGTCGCTGCACGCAAAAAAGAAGCAGCACGTATCAACAAAATTCTCGACAAAGCAGAAACCAAGAAGGCGATGCGCAAAGCAGCGGAAGCCAAAGCGCGTAAGTAATGGCTAAGACCGCAACTAAGACCGATCCCGCTAAATGGGAGCAAGCCAAACGAGACGCCAAGGCTAAGATGGGCGGCAAGCACAGCGCCCGTGCCATGCAGCTTGCTACCCAGATGTACAAGAAGCGAGGCGGTGGTTATTCCGGTGCAAAGAAAGAGACCTCGCTCAGCAAGTGGACCAAGCAGGACTGGAAGTACTCAGGCAAAGATAAGCCAGGTCAAGGGGGCTCAGGTGTGTACTTGCCCAAGAAGCGTATCGCTAGTCTCAAGAGTACAGCAGCTGGCAGGCTTGCACTCAAGAAGGGTGAGGCGAAGAAAGCCAAAGCAACCCGTGAAGGCAAGCAATACTCACAGCATGGCCTAGGTAAAGGGCTGGCATGAGCGCCGAGCGGATCGCAGCAGCCCGTCGCCTGATGAAGAAACGAGGACTCGAGGGGTTCAATAAGCCCAAGCGCACTCCGAGCCACTCAAAGAAGTCGCATGTGGTGATGGCTAAAGAAGGTAATCAAGTGAAGTTGATCCCGTTTGGCGAGCAAGGGGCAAGCACAGCAGGCAAACCCAAGGCTGGTGAAACAGATCGCATGAAGATGAAACGTAAATCATTCAAATCCAGACACGCTAAGAACATTGCTAAAGGCAAGATGAGCGCAGCGTACTGGGCTGACAAAACGAAATGGAGTTAGCGTCATGCATATGATGGACATGAAGGGCAAGGGCAAAGGCAAGGGCAAGAAAAAGCCCATGAAAGCAGCCGCAATCATTGCAATCGTGCCAACAGGCAAAATGAAAAAGATGAAAGATTCAATGAAAGGCGAGATGCGTAAAGCCGCCGAAGCGAAGGCTAAGAAGTAATGTCTCGCAAGCCACGCATTATTCTTCCAGCAGCGGTATGGGCTAAGATCCGTGCCGAGTACGAAGCAGGTGTGCCCGTCAAGCACCTAGCGGATACCTTCAACCTGACTGAGGCAGCCGTCTACAGGCGCAAGAAGAGCGAAGAGTGGTCCAGGGAAGTCTCGGTCATCAGTGACGACATGCTGTCCAAGGCACGCAAGGAAACAGAACAGCGCATCATCGAGCATATCCAAGAGCAAGAAGTGGACATGAAGCAGGTTATTGACCAGCACAAGTCCGTGTCTCAGCAGATCATGGAGCGAGCAGGTAAACTCCTAGATGCAGTCGATCTGATCCCGGATACCGAAGTCTCCAAAAAGGCGCACGCTCTGAAGACCTTGTCCGATG
>Ga0209337_1003898_pt1 | contig 10431 bp, 24 predicted proteins | sample LinPmetageLP53_FD_184044 | JGI IMG/M metagenome (GOLD analysis project Ga0209337, IMG submission 184044) | Marine viral communities from the Pacific Ocean - LP-53 (SPAdes) (version 2) | ecosystem: Environmental > Aquatic > Marine > Oceanic | place: Pacific Ocean | collected 2010-02-08 | reverse complement strand
CTATAAGTTTAATTCTTCCTGCTGGAAGTTTTCCGATTGTTGCGAACGATCCAGCGTCACCGACACCAGATTGAGTAAAAGTAAAAGCTAATGTTCTTACTTTACCAGAATCGCTTCTTGCGGAAGCTTTAACTAGAGGAGTAGCAATTGTTTGTGCGTACTCTGTACTATTTTGTGTTGTTACAGCCATATTATTTATCTCCTATTATGCTTCTTGACATACTATACCTAGAACTTTTGCTTCTTCCATTCTAGTAGCACCAATTGTTTGACAATAATAAACTTGAGTAGCATACGATTTGTCTGCTCTCTCATCTATTCTAGCGGAAATATCTTTTCCGATAGCAAGTGTGATACCATCCTGTGCGAAAGCTATACAAGTTCTGTCATTGCCAGTCTTGCTTAGTCTATTTGATACAGTAAAGTTAAAACCAAGAAACGAGTTAATTTCACCCTGTACTAATGCTTTTACAGTATTGAAATCTGAACTTGTTACCTCAGTTGTTGCTAAAAGGTTTGTGATCTGCTCAGGTCCTACGACTATGTGTCTTGGAATTGAGGGATCAACATCACCAAGATCAAAAGTCTGCTTAGCAGTTCTTAATTTAGCGATTGTCAAACCTGCTCCACCAGCAGCGATTGCTGTTTGAGCTGCAGTTGAAGTTGCACCTGTTTCACCAGTAAAGGCATTTGCAGATGCAGCAGTTATGATTACATCATCCATTGCTCTTCCCATTGCCATAGCAGCGGCTTGAGCATAAGATGAAGTAGGGTCGATTAAGAGTCTTACTTTGTCTTGTTGATCGATTAGATCAGCAAATTCGTAATCCGCAAGAGATACTCTTCTTCTTGAGTGAGGTGTATCTATTTGAGGAGTGTCCGAATGTCTGCTAGTTTTTAACTGAGCAGTTACTGAGCCAACTTGATCAAAGAAAGCATTTTTTCCTGTAACGCTTTCAACTCTGACTTTGTCTCTTAACAACGATCCCATTTGTTGAGAAAGCATTTGAATGTTAGCAGAATACTGCTGTACAAATGCTGTAGTTATTTGTGATGACATATTTGTCTCTCCATATTATTGTTGATTTAAAATAATCAGAAAGGTTCTCCACCAATAGGTAGGCAATTCTTGGATTTAAAGTCTTTTAGACCAGAAGTCTATTCCTTCTTGTCAGTAAGGTTCTTTCGAATTGTCTTACCATTTATCCATTTATAATAAATATCAGCGGTTGGCAAGGGATTATTTTTTTGGTTCTCAGAACCTGTTTCCTTTATCAACCGCAATATTTCTAAACGAATTTCTTTATCATTAAGATTATTATTTTGCATTTAACATTTCTCTTAATGTATAAACTTGTTGTACTGCTTTATCGTGATCTGGATGACTCTTGTTCCAATAAGGACCATTTCTGTCATTAGATATAGCGGCTATCTCAGCTTCCAAATCTTTAGCTGTATCTACATTTTCACTTTCTGTTGCTACAATTTTATCTTCTGACATCATTCCTGCTATTTTTGCAAAACCTTTTATAATTTCTGGATGATCTCCAAGTCTTGTACCATTTGATAAAGTCATATCTAAAACTTCTGGATTAATATTTGCTTTAGCTAATGCACCAGCTTGTTTAACTTTACCCTCAAAGTCTCTACCCCACTCCTGTCTTAACTGTTGCTCTGATTGAGATTGAGCAGTTTCAGTATCAATTTTTGATTGTTGAGCTGTGCCTTCCATATTATTTTTATAAAACTCTAAGATACCTTGAGCTTGTTTATTATTTAATCCTAACTTGTGAGATTGTTCAGCAAAAGATTTAACTGCATTTTCATCCATTGAAACAGTTTCTGATTTTGCATCTAAAGCATATTTATCAGCAGACTCTGGTCTACCTAATTTTTCATAAACTTCATTCCATTGATCTTCTGTAGAATTATTATTTGGTATAACTAATTTATCTTGACCAATCATTTTAGTTGCGTTGATATAACTTTTAGCTAACGCATCTATCTCAGTAAATTTTTCAATATTAGGATCGTTTCTAAAATCTTCACTAATTGAATCTTTCCAAGATGTTGTTGGTGCAGGAGTATCTACTCCTCTAACTGCAACTGGTGTGGCAGTAGGTGTTACTGTTTCTGTAGTCGTTGTTTCTACAGGCACAGTTTCCTGTGTTATCTGTTCGCTTGACATATTATTTTCCTTTTTCTTTATCGTTTCGTAGCATTGATTTAATAAATAGAATGACACTACGCTGTCCTTCCATGTATGCACTTTCATGGCTATCACCTTTTACATTAGTGGTAGAATGATAATGACATCTTTTTTCAAGATCAGATAAAACTTCTTTACCTTCATCTGTGTTGAATATGTATTCGTAATTTTTTTTAAGTCCTTGAATAAATTGTTCCAGCTGTTTATTTTCTTCCATATTATTTTCCTAGTAATGTTTTTTTGTTAGTTGTAGATTTGTTTTCTAATAAATTATATTGATTAAGTATAGATGTTTTTTGTTTATTATTATTTTTTGTAACTGTAGAATTTTTTTTTTTATTTTCTGTATTTTTTTTTTTATTTTTTTCTTTAACTTTTTTTAAAAGTTTTTTTACTTCTGGTTTGTTAACAAGTTTTTTTATTAATTTTCCAATCATACTATTCCACTTCAGCATTTGCTACAGCTCTTGCTTCGTCTGGCAATGCTTTTGCTAGTGGTGCTATATCTCCTCCTGCTTTCGCAGCTTGTTGTAGTTGTTGCATCTGTTGCATTTGTTCTTGTTGTTGTTGTGCTTGTTGTCTTGCTGCGTTTACTTCGTTTTGTGATTTTAATAATTTTTGTGGCATACCAACTATGTCTGCCAAGTGTTTAACTAAATTATCAAAATTAACATAATCAAATACTGGTGCTACATTTGCAAGACTTCCTAATATTTCTATTGCTCTCATAATAGATTGTAACTCTGTAGATTTTTGTGCTTTAGCAAGTGGTGAAACATATTCTATTTCTATATCTCTGCCTGATAAAAACTCTGGTGCTTCTGGTAACATATTGTTACGAAGTAATATTGCAAACACTCTATCGATTAATGGTTTTAATAATTCTGATTGTAGTCTACCCAATACAGGTCCTAGTAATCTCATTTTCTCTTCGTTTCTTTGGATAACTTCTGTTGCAGTCATTTGAGGACCTTGTTGTAATTGAAGTTGATTAACATAGAACACAGCTCTAATTGCATCTCTTCTTTGCTCTTCCATATTTAAACCTAGTGGATTATTTGCACCAATGTTTAATGGTTCAATTCTATCTCTTGTACCACTTCTATAAAAGTTTAGTCCACCTGGTACAGTTCTAACTGGAAGTAAGAAACCATCATCAGGAACTAATAGTGGTGGGTCAACTTGTTTCTGTGCAGCTTTAATTGTTGTTTTACACATTTCATTTAACATCTTAACATCAGGCAATGCTGTCATTGCAGGTGATCTTCCATAAATTTCATTTGATGCTTTTAAATATCTAGGTACTACGAAAGGGAACTCTTTAAATCCAGATATAGATAATTCATTTGCATTTTTATATTCTAAATAAACAGATTCAAATGGCATATTAGCTTTGTCTTTTTTCTTAGGATTAAAATCTGTTCTTGGATAAACTGTGTGTAGTATTTCTACTTCTGCATATGGATCTTTTTTGAAGATAGCTTGAATATCAGATGACACCTTATCACCAAACTTTTGTACTGCTGCTCTTGCACTAATGTGAAATCTTCTAAAGATTGTATCAATTCTACCTTTATCATTTTCTGCAATAAATATTTCGTTGATATGTCTTGTTGAAAATTTAATTAAATCTTGATCATCTTCTTCAATAAACATTGCTGCTGTACCAAATGTAATTAAATCATGGTACAGTTCAAATATTTCTTGTTGAAAGTTTGATCTATTAAATGCTGTGTACATAGCTTCAGTTGCTGACTCTAACCAAATTTTTGCTTCATCTTCGTTTTCAATATCTTCTTCTTTAAATCTTAAAGTAAACCAAGGTGTTGATGGATTAGTCATCATACCATGTAGTGATGCTGATAACAATTCTACTGCTTGTATTGGTGAAGAATCAAAAATATTTTCCATTCTTTTATCACCTCTAGCTCTAGTCTTGGTAACATCCGCTTTTCTTGGTTGCATATAATCTGCAACTTCTTGCCAATGTGTTTCCCAATTTTCTCTTTGACCTTGAAGTTTATCAAATCTTGATAATAAATTTTTTGTTAAATCTGTTTTTGCCATTATTTAATTTTTTTTTTAAGTGCAATTTTATGTGCTTTTGTAAAACTCATTCCTTTGTTCATTGCTACTTTCATATCCTTCATATGTTTTGTAGAATGATGAACACTATGTTTTTTTAAAGTTGTTTTTTGTCTATTTGTTAATGCCATTATTGTCCTAATAAACTTTTACGACCCAATGTTAATGTATTATTCTTTACACCTTTAGATCCTGTTAATATTGTCATTGATCTTCCTCTAGCTTTTGTTTTTCTTAAATCATAACCATCTGCACTTGTTGCTGTACTTTGCGAAACCTCTGCTGTTGTTGGAGCAGTTCCAGTAGTTCTAGTTAATAAATTACTTATTAGTGGTACTGCTACATTTGAATTATTACCCCCATCACCATCATTACCTGGAAAGCTAAAATCTGCTGGGTCTCTAAGACCAGCTTTTACATCTGCATTTTGTTGTCTACCAACTGTAACCATTTGAGAAAAACCTTGTGCAATATTTGCTAAAATAGAATATGTTTTTTGAAGTTTTGTTTTAGCTTTAGGTGTAACTTTATAATTATTTTTACCTTGATTCTCACCAAAATTTTCATTACCAAAACCTGATCCTTTACCAGCATCTCTTCCACCACCATACATATTATTTATTTACCCCATTAATACTCATAATTATTCTCCAAAAGTTAATGATGATTTAGTTTCTGATATTAATCCAGATTTAGTTTTTTTAGTTTCAGTAACCACAGGTTTTTTAACTTCGTTTTCAAAAGTAATATCATTACTATGATCTATTTTTTTTTCGTAAGTTCTTTTTTCTGGTATTATTTTTTTTGTTTTTGGTTTTCTTTTAAATATTTTTTTAATTTTGTTTAACATTATGATCCTAACAAAGTTTTCTTTTCTGTCTCTACTTCTTCTTCAACGCCTAGTGGCGAAGTTAATATTGTAGATTTACGACCTCTTCTTTTTCTCTCAAGTTTTGCTTGTTCTGATGCAATCCTATCTTTTTCTTCTTGCGAGACTTCTGCCGAAGGTGGTTCTGGCAAAGGTTGAACTGGTGGTAGTGATGGCATTTTTGGTGCTTTTAGAAATCCCATAATAATCCTATATAATTTGGTAACTATTATCTGCTACACTTTGTGGAGCTGATTGTCTAGTATTTATTTCTTGTAGTCCAACAGCAAGATACCTCATTGCATCACAAGCGTGTGAACTCCAATCGTGAACTGGTTTTGATCTAAACATTCTATTCTTATCCATATACTTTCTATGATAATGTCTTAACGCATCTATTAACTTTTTGCAATGGTCTGTATCAATCCAACATCTAGGCAAGGTCATCATGGTTGCGTGGATGCCATCTTCTAGTGGAATTTTTGGTACGACTTTAAACCTTATGCCTAATTGGTAGGCGACCTCTCTCCTGGTTTTACCATTGCCAAAATCGGTAACTTCAATGTCGTGTGGTGCAAAGTGATCTTTGTAAACATATTCTTTTTCTTTAATGAGCTGTATGTAGTATGGTAAACCTTGACCTCTCTCTTCATGGTAATCAATAATGTTTATACTTCTGCCAAGCTGCTGGTAAAATATAATAGCAGAATGGTCGGAGACCCCAAGATCCCATGCGGTAGATACTGGGAGACTAGGATCGTAGGGAACTCTAGATAATTGTTTATCATCATCTAGCTTACCTATAACATCTCCATATACTGCTCCTTCAATGTTGGCTATCCAATCACATTCAAACTCTTGGTTATACTTCTTCTCACCCATTACTTCTTTTGCTTTGACCAACTCATCTGGGTCTACAATATTAGTATCACTAGCTTTAGCTTTATAGTTAAACCAATCTTCTGCACCTTGTGCGTGTTGATATAATTCGTAGAAGTTATTGTTCATTCCCATAGGTGTACCAATAAAGACACAGTAACCTTTACGATCAGATAATGCTGGTCTTATAATTTCTGGAAACAACTTACTGTTGACATTAGCGTATTCATCTATGACACAACCATCAAGATATATACCTCTCAATCCATCTGGCGATTCTGAGCCTAGCAAGGTGATACGAGAACCATTTGGTAAATCAACTCTAAGTTCTGTTTCATTAAACTTGGTGTGGGGTATCTTAGCGGTAAACTGTTTCATGTAATCCCATGCAATAGACTTTGCTTGTTTAAAGGTTGGTGCAATATAGGCAAACCTAGGGTTGTTAAGTTTAGACAGTAATGCTGACCTAATTAGATGATTAATCATACATACTGTCTTTCCAAACCTTCTGTGGCATACTAATACATTCCATCTATTCTTATCTATTTGTTTGTGCAAGTAGGCTTGATGCTTTCTAGGGGTGTATGGTATCTTGATGTCCATTATAATTCTTTAACCCATCTTATTCTAGGTATTGCTTGTACCTCTTGCCAAACCCTATTAGCTCTAGTGGTCCAACCAGTATTTTTTTTAAATGTTTGTACTTTTGTTTCATTATTAAAATTTACAGCTTTTAAAGACGATCCACTTTCAGTTGTAAGTGTATATGTTATAATCTTTTTACCACCCATACTTTGCCAAATCTTAATTGCTTTAGCATATAAAAAACTACAAGTTCCTTTTGGTGCATCATCTAAAACACAATTACGATTTATTTCTAAAGTAAATCTATTATCTAATTTTCTAGCAACAGGTCTACCAACTATAGCTACCCCTACTAATTTGCCTTGATATTCTGCACCTATACTAAACTTATGACCTGTGCATTTTTTATTATGTCTATGATGTTTTGTTACAAATTCATTAGCTTCTCTTAAAGATAAAGGTATTACTTTTAAATTTTTAGCCATATTTAGTGTATCTTTGTACTAGGCATACTATAGGTAGGTGTAAAGTCAAAACCCATATTAAGCATAGCATAAGTGATAAATAGATCAGCTGCTATATTATTGGAAAAGCCATAGAACTTAATAATGACATTGTTGCTATCCTCTTCAATGTAAGCGATTGAATCTAAATCATCTGAGTGAAAGTAATCCATATACTACATTTAGTGTATTTAAAAAAAAAATAAAACAAAAAAGGTGTGTGTGTATAAAGGTGTGTGTGTCTAAGGGTGTCCTGAAGTTCGATGTATATATATATACATAAGGCGTGGCGTTCTCTAGGGGGTACCCCATACCTAAGAAATGATTTTTATAGCAATGTTGACTATATATATACGCTTTAGATTAGTAATAAGAAAAGTTATCATTAGTAATTCCAATAACTATAATTTATCACTCATACATTTTGTATTATGTCAGTAATGTTGACCGATTGTTTACGCTAAGAATAAAAATTCGTTGATGAATTAGGATAGCAACTTTATTAATATATATTCTTTTAACTATTATTCTTTTAGATTTTATTCTTTATATATATTCTTTTAACTATTATTCTTTTAACTTCTATTCTTAACTGTTGTAATTATATCACACTTAACTGTTGCAATAATACCACAACATTACATTAGAACTATTCTAATTGTGGCAGAAATAAGGCGCTCGGTTTAGTTTAATTAAAATAAACTATTGACTTAATATATCCATTGTGTATATTAATTATATGAACATTAAAACAAATCAACCAAATCAACCAAAGGAAACAATGACAATCAAACCAATTAGCAAAAATAATGTAATATTGAAAAAAGGTGATAAGTGTATTTTTTCAACTTTAACTTATGATTACCCTAATTTAAAATTAGATCAAAAAATTACTATTACAGAAGTTTTTGACAATGGCGTTGTAAGAGTTGATAATGGCACTAACATTCAAGTTAATGTTTTAGCTAATCAAATAGATAAAGACTAAATAACAAGGGGGTGTAAAAACCCCCACAACCAAAGGAAACTATGCTTACACAAAAACAAAAAAGAAAACTTTATAAAAAAGGTTTTATTTCTAATCAATCTAAATACCCTAGCCAAAATGAAGTTGATTTATTAACTGTTAAAAAAATAAATGATTGTGCAGTTAATGGTAAAATTGCAGTTTCAAAAAGTGATGAATGTTATTACGACAGCCACGATTATAATGTTCAAGGTTATGCTTCAGAATATACTAGATTAATTTCTGCAACTTATACAGCTTACAGGTTATTTTTAAAAGATTGTGAAAATTGTGCTGACCAACCTTACCATGTAGAAATTGTTGAGCCAATAAAAAACTTAAAATAATAAAACTTTAATGGGTCCTTTATTGGACCCTTTAGAGATTTATTAAATAATAAATCATAACTAAAAAAAAGGGAATAATATGACACTAAAAACAAATAAAAAAAGAACAGTTGAAACTATTAATATTAAACTACCAACAAGTGAAATATTAGTAACTTATGCTTTATTTAAAGATGGATATGCAATTAAACAAAGATGGATTTAATATTATTGACATATACAAAAAAGATAATTAATATAAATAAATAACAACTAACAAAGGGAAAAAACAATGACAATGGAAACAATCGGAAGACTAATGATGATATTAGTAGGGTTTATAATATTAATGTTGGGTGCAATAACTTTTTTACACTCAGCTGAACATCAAGTATTAGGAATTTTAATATCCTTTGCTGGTGTTGTATCAATGTTTGGGGGTTTACCTCAATGATAAAAAATATAATAATGTTTATAGTTGCACAAGCTATCTTTTTAAGCTTTATAATGTACGCTTTACACTTATGGTCTATTCAAGGGGGTGCAATCTAATGAATAAATTTAAAGAATGGTTAGAAAATTGTCCAGTAGAATATGATGAGATATTTGAAACACATGATGAAGATATAATTACGATTAATTTTCATGGTAAAAAAATATATGAAAAAACTATAAATGAAAATCAAGGGGTGCAATCTAATGGACCTAAATAAGCTACAACAAAAGATACAAGAATTTTTAAAGTCTAATGACCTTGAAAATTTAAAAGACAACTACGTAGACATGGCAACTGATGATGATTTTATAGAATATTATCCATTGTCCGATAGCTATATTAATAGCCTTGATGATAGTATAATAAAAAAGGAAGGGGAATAAATGAAAACAAAAAAAGCCAATAAAAAAATTCTTTTAGCACATAAAAGAATACAAAAAGCATACGAAGTAATAGATGAAATAAAACAAAAAGATGAAAAAAAAATAATTCATTGTTTGTTTCAAGATTTATCAGATAAATTATTAGATAATGTATAGAAAGCGAGGAATAAATGAGTTGTTTAGATTGTAAAAGTGAAAATATAATTGAATGTAATCATTATGATGATGGAAGAGAATCTTTCTGTAATGATTGTGGAAGTGAAAATATAAATAAAGAAAGCGAGGAAACAAATGATAATACTAGGTAAAACGCCTAAAGATTGGCAAAAAGAAATAGGTATAAAGAGCTTATATTATAGAACAGAAATAGTAATATTTACTATTGGTTTTATATTGGGTGCTTTAATATTTTAATAATAAATAGGAAGGGGAATAAATGAGAAATCAAAAAGATATATTAAAATATGGTGAGTTAATTGATTATAATAGTAAGCAAGTAAATCAATATTTAAAAAATCATTATAAAGAAGGATATGAAAGTTGGTCTTATTGTGAGGGTTGTGAAGATTGGTTTTTAGATGAGGAAGATTGTAATTGTGAGCAATAAACAATTAATACAGCAACAGAATTTAGATGAGCTTTTTTCTGAAAGAAAAATACTTCAGCTACAGAAACAAACTCTTTTAAATATTTTAAGTAGTAAGGGTATTATTTATCGTTACTACTTGAAACATCTTCAGCAAAAACATCAATCAAGTCAGTTTGATTATCTTCCCACGAAATACGAATAGAACTATCTGATTTAACATCAATCTTTTGCTTTTCTTGGAACATGGAAGATAGCCTTGGGGATAACCATTTAAGGAAATCTTTTTTTTCTCTTAGAAATAAAAGCTCATTGGCTTCAATAGATGATGGGTCAGTATCAAATATCTTTAACATCTTTTCAACAAGGGTTTTGATACCTATTTCTTGAGCTTTCTCATACTCACTTTTGAACTTTGGATTTTGCTCTAAGTATTTGTAGAAAGTCCTCAAGTTGATTTGTAAGTCCTTTGCTACGTCTATGGACAGACCTCCAGCGTAAGTAG
>Ga0209337_1003897_pt1 | contig 10431 bp, 3 predicted proteins | sample LinPmetageLP53_FD_184044 | JGI IMG/M metagenome (GOLD analysis project Ga0209337, IMG submission 184044) | Marine viral communities from the Pacific Ocean - LP-53 (SPAdes) (version 2) | ecosystem: Environmental > Aquatic > Marine > Oceanic | place: Pacific Ocean | collected 2010-02-08 | reverse complement strand
AATTCTTTGTCTGAATGTTCAGCAAAGTATTGGCTTTTACGCATACTAGGCTCACCCGTTTCCAAACCAAATTTGTTGGTAAACAAAGTAGCAGTGTAACGAGCCGCCATTAGACGGGATTTGGTAGACCCAAACTTCATTGATAATAGAGATAATCCTACAATGTGTAATTGTGTCGCGTTAACAAAAGCAGAGGCCGGAGTACTAAGCATATAAAAGAAGACAGCCAAACTTCCCACCGATTGTATAGCGTTAAGAGAACCCGGCACCGGAGGGTTAAGTACACTGGCAGTGCGTTCAGCAAAAGCGTCTACCCATATTTTGTTTTGCTCTTGCTCCATACTTCCTTTTAATTCTGCGTACGCGCTTTCTTTAGCCCTCTGTAAATCGCCACTGTATTTAAGCCTAGCTAGTTGGCTGGAGCGCCGCATCTGAGAAGTTACATAGTTTCTTAATACTTCATTGCTAAATCCCGCTATTCCTTTTCGGTGAACAAATCCTTTACGCAAATCTGCAGAAGGCAAAGCCTGTATATACATTTGGTATACACTGTCCTTAAGTGCATCAACGTCTAGGTCTGCCTGTGTTTGTCCAGTAGTAGCATCTAACGTGTCAAATATATCTTTTAAAAGCCCATCAGTAGCTAGATTATCCCGCACAGTTTTTTCAGTGGAGTCTAAGGTATTACCCCTTTCAATTATTCCTTCTTTAACTAGGGTGGGAAGGGCATTCTCAATGCTCCCATAGTAACGTTCAACTGTTTGATTTACGTAATTATCTCTTTCCCCTTGAGTTTCAAAAGTGCGAAATATCCTGCTTGATGGCCCAGCTTGCCCGGCTTTGGCTGCTTTTATAGCAACATAAAAATCCCCATACCGCATAAGCGGGAAGTAAACCTCTATCTGTTTAGCTTGGGAAAACATTCTTTCAAGTTTTTCTAACACGTCCTTTTCGCTTTTTTCTTTTAGCTGTCTATTTTTTACTTCTTGCAAGGTCAAGGCTTGAAATTCTGCTAGATTATCTTTGTAGGTTTTGTGAGCCATCTTGTATAGCCGCACACCTTCTTGCCCACCATTCTCTTTTTCTTGAAGCCGATTCCACCCCCCTACTAATATGGGCGGAGTTTGCACAAGAGCCTTAATTTCAGCATCGGTTTTGCCTGCATTCGCAGGGTCAGCTTTTAGTGCTTTTATTTCATCTTCTATCTCTTGCAGGTTTATTGTTGCACCTTCATACACTTCCTTTATGACATTTTCCCGCGCCGTAACTTGGCCTTTAGCGGAATTTATAGAACCTTGACTTGACGTAGGGTTAGTAGAAATTTGTTGGAAATTAGCGCGAAGGTCGTTTAATTTCTTATCATTAGCCAAAGCTGCCGCCATATCCTTATGGAGAGAAGGGTCCAGTTGGTGCAAGGTAGCAAAGTGCATAACATCTGCTAAAATTATTGCTCCCTCTTTGTATTTGTAATTAAACTTTCCCCACCGCTTAGATTCTTTCGCTACGTTCTTTAGGAACTTTTGTTTGTACGTGGTTATTTTCCTTACCACTTCATTCATGGCATAAAGGTTTTTAATCTCCTCTCCTTTTTGTTTGAGTATAGTGTTGGTACCCATCATGCCAATGATGAATTTTGTAACATCAGGGGATGTCAATAAACTGCTGTTGGCCGTTATCTGAGCAGCTTTCTTTCCATTTTGCGCTGCGCGTGATTGTTGCTCTATAGCTGCTTCAAGATTCCTAGAATCAGATTCTGCTACTTTCTGTGCAATTCGTGTTGCTTTCCTTCCCGCGTCTTTTGCTGTTGCTATTTGATTAGACGGAATGCGTTCGTACAGTGCGCTTTCTATAAGCAGCTTTTCTGTTAAATCGGTAAGCGCTATAAATGCACTGTAGTCCTTATCTTGTATATTAAAAATCTGCCTTACTAAGTCTAAGAATTTACTTAACCCATTTCTTAGTGTGCCTAATTTCCAAGTTAGTGTGGCATCTACGCCATTTAGAAATTCTTGCAACTCAGGCTGCGTTAACCCATACGAAACAAACTCCCTAATGTCCGTAAAGACGCTAATACTTTCCCCAGCTAATTTATCCAGCGCTGCGGTGGTACGGCCTGCTGCCTTGTCAGTGTCGTATTTGTTGGCAGCTGCACCCATAAGTTGTTTGATTTCTTGTACGATTCCACGAAGTTTGGGAGACACTGCATTGGGGGTAAGAATTGCTGCTACTAACGCATCCAGAGTTGCTGCGTGCAAAGCCTCGTGCAAAGCCACCGTATTGTTTACACCAGTTTGAGCATTAAGGTAGATTGTATTGGTGGCACTTACATACAAACCTAGCGCCCCACTAAACTCTGCAGCATAAACAGCAGGCACGTCAGTGGTTTCATTAACTATAACTAACTGGGTATCTTTTAAAAAAGGTTTTATCAAACGTGCTAACGCTTTTTCAAACTTGTTACCATTCGCTATGATGCTGTCCAAAAGGGACATTACATCAGGAGCATCCAACAACGCCGGATTAGGTGCGGAATCAGTAGACTCAGAAATGTTTAAAGCCTGAGCTACAGAGTCTTTTAGTTGTTGTTTGGCAGTTGCAAGCTCCACTGCTGTAATAGAAGGATGGGCCAACACTTCAGCCGCCCTCTTTAAAACTGCTGGTTTTGTTTTGTTTCTGGGGTTTTGAGTTGTCTCTAGTGCATTTGCTATAGCGTCAATTCTATCAACCGATAAGTTTACTTCTGCCCCTTTTAAATTTCGGTCCCACTCATTTATCTGAGTTTGATCTGCCGCCTGTTGAGCTATAACATCTTGTGAAGCTAGACCAGCCTCCATTAATTCTCTGGCAGTAGCTAGGCGTTGCAGTACCGAATCGTATTCTGCTTCAGTAGGAGTGTTGCGGTTGCTCCACACAGACTCAGGAGACTTGTTTAGCACTTTTAAATTTTGCAGCCCTTGCCGCCGAAGTTGAGAAGCTACTCTATTTTTAGTCCGTTGATCTTCTTTTTTTTCTTGCGGGGTTTGCACTCTCCCGCTTCCGGTGGGTCTGCCAACAGCTTGAACTTGTTTGCCTTTAGGTTGAAGCTGCCCTGCTGCTCTTAGTCTTGCTGCCTGACCACTAATATCCCCGCCCGCACCCGGAGCATCATCTGAAAAGTCGTCAAACTGTAAATCTGAGGTGCTAACAGTTGGAGCAGCTGTGCTATCCACAGCAGTTGGAAGAGTTCCTTGTTCGTTAATTAGGGTTTCATAAAACGTAGCCGCTTGTTCCCCGTACCTTCCTGCTACGGCTGCTTTACCCTCGGCAACAACCGTGTCAAACACTACGTCATTATTGTTATCTAAATACTGTTCTACTAAAGATTGTATTTCGCCTTCAAGCTCAGGGGTAAGTCCCGATGGTGGGCTAGGAGTAGCTGTTTCTTGGGTTGTTTCTTGGGCTGCTTCTTGTGCTGCTACGTCTACCCCTCCTGCTTGCGCTGCCTCTGCCTCAGTCAACTGATTTGCTGCTTCAAGTATTTCTATCTCACTCATGGGAGTTTCTACTAACCCAGCTGCTACTTCTGCCTCGTTTATTTTTGTTATTACTTCTACATTTCTTTGTGCCGAAGGTAGTGCAGCTAACCTGTTTGCCTCCGCGTCACTTATGTCAGGTAACCTTTCTTGTATTTGAAGTTTGACTATCTCTTGCGGGGCACGTTGTAAGATAGCTTCTACGGCTATGTTTTCTAGTTCTACAGAAGTCTTGCCGGTATTCTCTGGTAATTCTTGCAGCCTAAGTATTTCGGCTTGCACTGCAGCTTGTAATTCTGCTGATTTATTTTGTGTAGCCTTTTGTAGAGCTTGTATTCCTGTTTCTGCAATTACAATACCGGTAGAAACACCTACACCACCAGCGGCTTCTGCAGCCGCCGAATCTGCTATACGTTTTAAGTTTTCGGCAGACAGTAAAGTAACCTCCTCTGCTTGTTCTCCTAACGTACGTTCACCTACAATTTGAGTGAATTCTTGTGCACCACCTGTAGCCGCTTCTTCCGCACCCTCTTGGGCAATACGTCTTATAGCACCCTCAGTTATTTCTCTTCCTGCCTCTTTAGCTAGTTGCCGTCTAAGTATGCCACCCACTGGCCCCGCTAAATCAAGAGAACCTGACACTAACGCAGTCATAGTAGTAACGTCTTTAGTAGCATCCAAATATTCTATTATTGCCTGTGCTTGGTCTTGCGGGGGCAACTCAGCGGTAATACCTTGGATATACCTAAGCCTATTATTTATTGTTTCACTTGCTGCCATTGGAGTACTTGTGGCAAGTGCACCTGCTGGCCCACCTACAATACTAGCTGCTACAACAGGGACAAGCTGCACAGCACCGGAAGCCATGTTAAACCCTAGCCAGTCTCTAAAATCAGCAAGGGTTTTTACAAAACCTTTTTCACCCACATCGGTAAAAACATCAGTTATGCCTTCAACTCTAGGGCCGAATCTTTCAGCCGCTTCCTGTTGCCTACGTTGCAAATCGGGGAGTGTTTCTCTTATATCCGTTTGAGCTGCAGATATAACATTTTCTATATTTTCTTTTATCCCTGTACGTCTTTGTTCATTCGCTTCTTGATAAGTTACAAAGTCACCAAGTTCAACAGGGCCAAACGTTTTTTCTTCTCTATTGGCTTCCCTATAAAGTTCACGAGGATCACCCCCCGCATCAATAGCTTTATATATCTCTAGTTTTTTAGCTTGTTGAGTTGCTGTAAACGCATCGAATTGAATGTCGATGGTATCGGGCATCATCAGCATTTGCCTAGAACCACTTCCTAAACCCCGTCCTACGTTGGTAAAGAATCCGCGTGGTTCTTCTTCTGCGGGTTGGGGCGGTGGTGCGACTACATTAGCTAGAACTTTTGCTACGTACGGTTCCGTTTCACTTCGTTTAGGCAGCACACTATAGTCTCTACCAGCCTCCAAAAACTTATCTGCATTGGTGAGGCCAGCGTTGTACGCTACTAACGCCACTTCCAGATCGCCGTCGTACCGTTGGGCCAAAGCCCCTAAATACTCGGTAGTAAATCTCCTGTTTTCTACAGGATCAAAAGGGTCTTTTAGGGGTTCTATTCCAAACCCCGGATTGGCGGCTGTAGCGGGCATTACCTGCCCAAGCCCTTGAGCACCTACCGGACTAACCGCATTAGGATCACCCCCACTTTCCGCCATTATCAGGCTGTCTATTAATTCTTTGGTGACATAACCATCTGCAGGAGGTGCAGGTACTACGGGGGGTTGTTCCTGTGCTACAACAGGTGCGCGGTCTTCGGGGGTACGAATTGGTACATTCCGGTACAAAGACGTTCTGGCTGGCCTTGGTCGGCCCCGCCTATCAACCAAGTCTCCTTCCGGTTCTACTACTTCTGGCTCTACTGCTACTTCTGGTTCTACTGCTACTTCTGGTTCTATTACTTCTGGTTCTACTGCTACTTCTGGTTCTACTGCTACTTCTGGTTCTATTACTTCTGGTTCTATTACTTCTGGTTCTATTACGCTGCCTGTCGCTTCAGCAAAAGAAAAAGAATTACCTTGGGGGGTAGGAACACCGCCTACCGCTTCTGCAAAAGAAAAAGAGTTACCTTTTGCTTCCTTAAATGAAAACTCTGCCATCTAAGGCGCTCCTAGTTGGTAAACTGAGTGCCATTCCAAGTAGCTGGACCTAAGTTAGTAATATAAAGTTGGCCTACTACTAAATCTGCTTCATCATCAGGTAAAGGAAGCGCCCCTCCGGTTGCTTGAGTTGGAGTAAGCGTTGATCTACTAATATCTGCGGGGCCACCTGCTGTACTAGCTCTTACCATCTGCCTCATACGTTCAAATGTGTCTTTAATGATATTCAAACGTTCTAGTTTCTGTTCCGGGTTTAAAGTTCGGAATAAAGAACTTGCCATTTGTTCCTGTATTGACTGCTGTTCTGCTAGATCTATATCTACCAGAGTGGCAGTTTGACGACCTAGCGCAGTTATTAAGGAACTTGTTCGATCCTCTAGGTAAACAAGTCTTTGCGCTTCTTGTACAAGATCAGCTTGAGTTGCAGTAGGGTACTTACTCCTAAGCACAAGAAGATTGTTGTCCATCTGCCTTTGGAAGTCACTGGTTTGTCCCGGTCGGCGGGCTGGATCGTAAAGCTGGGCTATTTTTAATTGGCTTGCACGGTTAAGTTCTCCAGTACGTCTTGCGTCCACAGCAGCTGCCAAAGCCTGAGCTGTGCTCATCCCTCTGGTTTTAGCCGCTTCCACTATTTCTCTGGCTTTGGTTCTAGCTTCTATTCTGCCTAAACCATCTTCCCTTAACTGCGCTATAAGGGTGGTGTAGTTCTCTATTTCTTCTTGCCCAGTAGTAACTCTTTCTTCAAATATAGCTTCCTCTTCCCCAGCTACACCTTCAGCAAAACCCCCCAACCCTTTTCTAGCACCGCCTCTTAAACCCGCTCTAGTTTTGCGTTTCCGCATTTCTTCCGGGGAAAATCTTTCTTGGCGTAGTGTTTGCAGGGCTGCTTGTGCTGATTCCATCCCTGCTGTTTCCTCAGGGGTAAGCATAAACCTTTCGTAATCTGCTTGGGCAGTATCTTGTTCAGCATCAATGTCCCTATCCAGATCAGCCATTGCTTGCTCTTGTATGATAGTTTCTAACTCAGATAACTCATCTTCTTCCTCTAAAGTACCTAGCGTCCTAGGTGCATTTGCACTGCCTAAGAAACCTGCTTGTCTTTGCATCTGAGCAAACTTACCAACATCTAGGGGCGGTATCCGTACTTGATCGCCTTCAGCAAAAGACACAATGCCACCACCAGCCATGCTTTCTTTGGTGCTGTCTATATATTGCATAACTAGAGCGTGGGTATTATCGCGTGTCATTTTTGCAATTAGTTCGTCTAATAACGCTTGGACTTGTTGCCTATCTTCGGCGGTAGTAGCAGTAGTAAGGGCTTTTTGCAAAGCTTGGTACCTTTCAGCATCAGCTTGTATTTGTGATTGCATTGGGTCTTTTTCTTCTACATCCCCACCGGGGCCATACCCCACGATTCCACCTTGCGCTGCCCTTGGCATATCCATGTTAGGTGCTGGTTGCCCACCTAGCCCTTGAGGAGGCATTGGGCGTGGTGGCATACCTTGTGGTGGTATCCCTCTAGGGGGCATACCTCTAGGGGGCATTCCCGGTGGCATTCCCTGTGGCATTCCCTGTGGTGGCATTCCTCTAGGGGGCATACCTTGTGGCATACCTTGAGCTGCCCTGTTTTCCGCTGAAATTTTGGCAAGTACTTGTGCAATTCCTTGGGGTATTTGTTGCTGGTATTGTTGAGCAATGTTTTCGGGAGGCGGGCTTAGTACTTGATTAGCTGCTTCTACTAATTCCTTTGCTTCGCCTAATTTTAACAGAGCCTCTGTTTTAGGGTCTAAATCAAGCTGCTCAATATCGTCAGTAACTAGCTCCATTGCTGCCATTTCTTGCATACCTTGGGGCATTGCAGGTGTTGGTAGTTGTGCAATACCTTGAGGTGGGCCTTGTGGCACCGGAGGCCGCGCATTTTGTGCAATACCTCGTGGGGCCATACCCTGTGGGGGCATACCTTGAGGTGGTCGATTTGGTCTAAGAGCTGGTAATCCGGTTCCGTTCATGTCTATACCCTATGTTATAACGCCAAGGTCACGCATAGCTTGTTCTGCTGCATGTTTTGCATCGTATCCCATTGCTAAGTAGTACGCATTTAGTCCGGGGAAAGCTTGCTGTGCAGTTGGAGTCCACGCAGGAGACTGACCTGAAGTACCCCCTGTTGCAGCAGTATTTCGACTTAACCACCATTCCTCTAGTTGGTCATACATACTAGAAGCGTCTCCTAGAGCACCTTGTAAGTTCTGCAGTCCTGAAGGTTCAGTATAGTTGTAAGCTTGAGTTTCTAAAGGCAGTCCTTGGAGTAAGGAGCGTGCGTACTGCACTTTCTTAAAGGGGTCATCCCTTTCATCCTCAAACTGAGCATAGTCGGCTGCAATACCTTCCGCTTCTATAGCGCGTTGTTCTGCACCAATACCTGCTAAATCTTTAAGCGCCCCCAACCCATAAGCTCTGTCTTTATCAAATTGAGATTGAGCATTTGCGTAGGCTTGCTCATAACCGCGTCCGGTTATAGCTGACATATTTCTAAGAGCTTCCCCTCCTAGTACTCCTTCTGCTGCGCCTTGTCTACCACCCCCGTAAGCACCTGCTTGACCATAACGGCTTTGCAAAGCTCGTTGGGCGATTTCATAATCTTGAACAGCTTGGTCATACTGTGGCTGTAGGGCTGCTTCTAAATAAGGATTCATGTACTGCTGAACCACATTGCCCGATGCTGGAGTGTAACTACCTGTACCACCCGTTAAAGCTTGTTGTGCTGTAGGGGGCACGTACTCTGACCCTGTGAAGGAACCAGTAGTAAACGCTTGTGGAACCCCCAGAGAACCTAACCCTGCATACGCTTGGCTCTGTAAAGCAGATTCTCCAGCAGTTAAAGGACCACCATAAGTCCAATAATCTTCTTCAGATAATGCCTTACCTCTGCCCAACATATCAGTGACGTAAGGACCAGCCCAACTAGAAAGCGCCGATTCTTCCGCCCTTGTAGTATTAGTTCCGAGGGTATTATTAGTTATATGTCCTGCTTCGTGAGGCATAGTCTTTATCCTTACCCTAAGTATCGTTGCGGGTTTATTTTCTTGCCTTGCGACTTACGGCCTGTGCGGGCTTTTCTTACTCGGTCCATCATGCTAAACAACTGGTCAGCACCTGCGTTAGAGCTACCGTTGCCTAAATGACTTACTACATCTGCAGGAACTACAAACTCCCCGTCACTTAACCTTGCGGGTTGTCTTTGGTTTATAGTGGCAGGAATTCGATCAGCCATCCCATCTGTACGACCACCCAAGTAATAACCACGAGGGTTTAAAGAAGCCAACCCTCCACCTGCCAAATTAGTGTATTCACTACCCGTCCCTTCAGTGGTGGTAATAGCGCCGTCACTCAACACTACTGCCTCCCCCGAAGAAGAGTTAGTCCCTGATCCGCTATTTGTTGTATGGATTTGATTACAGTAGTCTGCTACCGCATCCGTAGGTATTGTTTCACCCGCCCTCAATGACCCCGGAGGGCATACAGAAATTAGTTCTTCTTCCTCCTCTCCTACCGTAGTTTCAGTTGTAGCAGGAGCAGGAGCAAAAACCCCTTTTGTAAAATAGCTACGTCCTGCACCACCGGGACGGCGTGGGATATATTCTTCTTCCGCATCAAGAGCCATAACTCCGGCGTTGTCTCTTTCATAACCCGTAAAGGCGTTTGGGACTAAATTTCTTGTGTAGGTGTAGTCAGGAATGCCCCCCATGTAACCTGTAGGCATAGGGGAATTTAACCCTAGAAAGCTAGATATTTTATCAGAATCTTCCGCTCTACTAAGCCCATAGGCAGTCAGGAGAGGGATTATGTTTTCGTATTTTACACCCTCATCTTCGTCCCAGAAGTAACTTAGTACTCCGGCTCCCAAGCCCTTCATCCAATCTGGCATCGCTAACGTCTCCTAAGCATGTTTTCTAACTCGTTAACTATATCGTAACTTTCTATCTTACCACCACTTGCGCCTTCAGGAGGAGCGAAAATACTACGTCCACCTATATCATAATCTAATCCTAAATCCGCCACACCCATTTGTTCTGTTGATATTCTTCCCCTACTACCACCTGCGGGAGAAGGAGGCCCAACAGGTGGTTGGTCAGCACAGATGTCTGGGTTTAGCATCGCAAAAACAGGGTTGTCACATGGGTCTACTGTTATGCACTTTTCTGGGTTTGCTGCCTTATATGCCGGGTCATCGCATGGGTCGCCGCATTCTTCGGGGTGTTCCGAAGCGTAAGTAGGGTCATCACACGCATCTTCACCACATTCTAGCGGGTTATCCATAGCATAAATGGGGTCATTACACGCATCTTCACCACATTCTAGTGGGTTTTCATCTGCATATTCCGGGCAAGTACAGTCAATACACTCACCACCTCCACACTCTATTATATTTTCAGCTGCATATTCTGGACAAGTACAGTCAATACACTCACCACCTCCACACTCTAGTGGGTTTTCATCTGCATATTCTGGACACGTACAGTCAATACACTCACCACCTCCACATTCTGCTGGATTAGCTTCTGCATATTCTGGACAAGTACAATCTATACAAGGAGCTGGATCACATTCTGCTGGATTAGCTTCTGCATATTCTGGACAAGTACAATCTATACAAGGAGGTGGTGGATCACATTCTAATGGATTAGCTTCTGCATATTCTGGACAAGTACAATCTATACAAGGAGGTGGTGGATCACATTCTAATGGATTAGCTTCTGCATATTCTGGACAAGTACAATCTATA